>Ga0114962_10004409_pt1 | contig 11212 bp, 9 predicted proteins | sample C_130820_MF_Meta_FD_87017 | JGI IMG/M metagenome (GOLD analysis project Ga0114962, IMG submission 87017) | Freshwater microbial communities from Lake Croche, Canada to study carbon cycling - C_130820_MF_MetaG | ecosystem: Environmental > Aquatic > Freshwater > Lake | place: Lake Croche, Canada...
ACCAAGGAGTTCTTCGAATGATCGTGGTTATCATAGTTTTGATACCCATATTTATGACCGGACCAATTGACAATTGCACCATGCACAGGTCCCATTAGAAAATGCACAGGTAACAATAAGAAAAATGCCCAATGCATGTCAAAATAAACATAGGCAATGATGTAGAAGGAAGCATAAGCTACACCCCAGCCTAATCGAGAAATCCAGGAATCTCCAATTTTCTCAATCGTTTTAGAAACAGGATAGTCATGTTCGAAACGTTCTTCTATTGAAGTCTTTCTATTTAAAACTGCATTGTAAATATCTTTAGTTTTCCACATCATTGTGAACACATTGCTTGAAAACATAGGGGAATGTGGATCCTTTTTAGTATCAGAGAATGCATGGTGCATTCTGTGCAAGATCGCATAAGCTCTTGGACTTAAAAATGATGATCCCTGAGATAAGTAAGTCAAGAAATAAAAGAATTTTTCCCAAAACTTATTCATCACAAACATTTTATGCGCTGAATATCGATGAAGAAAAAAGGTCTGACTAAATAATGAGATATACCAATGTATAACGAAGGCAGGAAGAACTAATTGCATTTTTTTAATTTAAAATTTATTTACAAATATAATAAGCATTTTCATACTCCTTTTGTTTTAATTATTTTAAAAATTTGATTTTTATCATATTTAGGGGTTACTAAAAGCATACTGAAGAATATTTGCACCCATTTTTAGAGCTTCTTGATGTTTTTCTACAGGATCTGTGTAAGTACCTACATCTTCCCAACCATTTCCTAAATCACTCTCATAAGAATAAAAACAAATAAGTCGTCCTTTAAAAATTAAACCAAAACCCTGTGGAGGTTTTCCGTCATGTTCATGAATTTTGGGTAAGCCTATCGGAAAATTATACGACTGATGATAAATAGCATGTGTAAATGGAAGCTCAACAAATTCTAAAGAAGGAAATACTTTTCTCATTTCTCTTCGAATATATACATCTAGGCCATAATTATCATCAATATGTAGAAAACCTCCTCCCATTAAATAAGTTCTTAAATTTTGAATTTCAGTTTCATTGAATAGCACATTTCCATGTCCTGTCAAGTGAATAAATGGGTAACTGAATAATTGTTTGCTTGACAATTCTACTGTTTCGGGTGTAGTTGAAAGTTTTAAAGGTAAGTTTGAATTGCAAAAACTAATTAAATTGGGTAATGAAGTTTTATTGGCATACCAATCACCTCCACCTGAATACTTGACTTTTGCCAATTTTACTTGTCCAAATGTAGACATGCTTAAAAATAATAAATAAAATATTATTAATCTATTCATGCAGTGCTTGTACTAAATGGATACTATGTGTTGCTGCGATGCATGCAGTTTCTGTTCGTAAAATTGCTTTACCTAAGCTAAATGGAAGCCAGTTATTTGCAATCAATTGATCACATTCTCCTTCTGAAAAATCTCCTTCTGGCCCTATTAGAATATGGTAATTTAAATTTTCACCTAAAATTTTAAACAAAGGCTGATCGACTGGATCAGCTATATGAGCAAATAAATATTGATTTTTAGCATCTGGGTTCAAAGCTAAAGGAATGATTTCTTTGATTGAAATCATTGGCTGAATCGATGGTAGGAATAAATTTTTTGATTGCTTTAGTGCTGATATAGCAATTTTTTCTAATCGATTTAATTTTATTTCCTTTCGTTCGGAATATCTGGAATGAAAAAATCCGATGGAATTAATGCCCAATTCGGTACACTTTTCAACCATCCATTCCATCCGATCCATTTGCTTAGTTGGCGCAACCAAAAGTGAAACAGTATATTCAGGTTTAGTTACCTCGTCCAACAATATAAGCAACTTAAATAGGGTCTTATTAGAATCTATAGATACTATTTCAGCTTGAAAGCGTTTTCCTTTTCCATTTAAAATATGAATTGGATCCCCACTTTTTAAACGTAAAACTTTACATGCATGAAAAGATTCTTCTTCACTTAAAAATGAATTTAGTTCGGGTTCCGATGCATAAAAAACCGGAGAGCTCATCTAATCTTCTTCCGTTTTAAATGAATATAACGATGAATCAAGCTTAAGGCTATTGGCATTAAATTCTGAGATAAATTTTTCAATTACTTCAACTTCCAAGGCTGTTACATACAAGGCCGCTTCTAAACTTATTCCAAAATCGAAATCTTCATCTAGCTCAACATATTCGCTTACTTTAATATCATCATTTTCTTCTATTTCATCAATAATTTCTAAAATCATCATTTCCACCTCATCGTCTAATGCTTCATTCGCTACATATGTCTCATCTCTATTTTCAATAGGTACATACAATGGAAATTGCTCAATCGCCTCGCGCTCTGCTTCTTCGTAAATTGTGCTAGAATAATGTAATTGGAGTGTGCAAAGTATCGCATCGTAAACAACTTCTTTTTCCTTATAATTACCTACAAATTGAATATGAACCATTTCTTTATCATTCCCCATGGGTAAATCTTCATCATCAATGACAATAAATGATTGATTCTCTGCAGCGCAAAGTGCTTTTAAGTTAGCTATTTCCTCAGCTAAAAATCCAGGATTATCTTGTTTTAACATATGGACTATGGGCTATTTAATTAATAATAATTCTCTGTATTTAGGTAAAGGCCATTCATCGTCATCCACAATAAGTTCTAATTTGTCTACAGCATACCTAATCTCTTCAAAGAATCCTTTCACATTTGTTCCGTACATGGTGGCTCTTTCCTCCAAGTTTTCGATATTATTAGCTGTTTTCCTAGCCTCTGTCATCTCATTTTGTAGCCGAACGATCGTCGATGTATATTCTGAGATTTTTTTAATCATTTCGATTGTTGGTGCAAAATATTGAGGGTCAATACCAATTTCTTTTTGACCTTTTACATTTTCTACTAATTGAGTTTGATATTTCAATGAGGTAGAAACGATGTGATTAATCGCCATATCTCCAATAACCCTTGATTCAATTTGAATTTTTTTAATGTAGTTTTCTAATTCAATTTCATGTCGTGCATGCATCTCCTCTTTTGAATATATCCCATGCTTGGTAAATAATTCAATGGATTCAGGCCTTGCATATACAGCTAATGCCTCAGGAGTTGTTTTTAAATTAGACAAACCTCTTTTTGCCGCTTCTTCTACCCATTCTTCTGAATACCCATTTCCCTCAAAGCGTATTTTTTTTGACTCTTTTACGTATTTCTTCAGGATTTCCATAATGGCTAATTCCTTTTTGACTCCCTTTTCAAGAATTACTTCAACCTCTTTTCTAAATATAATTAGTTGGTCAGCAACGATTGTATTTAAAATTGTCATAGGTGCTGCAGAATTTGCAGATGAACCTACAGCTCGGAATTCAAATTTATTCCCAGTAAAAGCAAACGGAGAAGTCCTATTCCGATCCGTATTATCCAATATCAAAGAAGGGATTTTATTGATACCCAATTTCAAATAAACATTATCACCTTTCTCTAAATGAATGTCATCCAAATCACTCATATTTTCCATCTCATCCAATACTTGACTCATGGTAGATCCCAAAAAGACGGAAACAATTGCCGGAGGTGCTTCGTTGGCTCCTAAACGATGTTCATTACCTGCTGAGGCAATGGATGCTCGTAATAAATCTGCATGATCATGAACCGCCTTTAGCGTATTCACAAAAAAGGTTAGAAAACGTAAATTTTCCTTTGGTTTAGACGAGGGTGCTAATAAATTTATTCCCGAATCGGTGGCCAAAGCCCAGTTGTTATGCTTACCACTTCCATTTATACCTGCAAACGGTTTTTCGTGGAATAAAACTTTTAGTTTATGTTTGGTGGCTACTTTAGACATTAAGTCCATTAATAATGCATTATGGTCGCAAGCTAAATTAGCCTCTTCAAACGTGGGTGCTACCTCAAATTGTGCTGGAGCAACTTCGTTATGACGCGTCCTTACAGGCATACCCAGTTTCATGGCTTCTATTTCAAAATCGACCATAAATGAATTAACCCGATTCGGGATCGAACCAAAATAGTGATCTTCCAATTGTTGGCCTTTTGCCGGCGCATGGCCAAAAACTGTACGGCCTGCCATCATTAAATCAGGCCTTGCATTAAATAAAGCTTCATCAATGACAAAATATTCTTGCTCCGCACCTAAAGTTGGAATTACTTTGCTGATATCTCGATTAAAAAATTCTTTGATAACCGCTGTTGCGGCTTTGTCAATTAACTCGATGGATTTTAATAAGGGTGTTTTGTAATCTAAGGCCTCACCAGTGTAGGAAACAAAAACAGATGGGATGCATAATGTGGCAGTTCCTGCCGCATTTTCCATGATAAAAGCCGGAGAAGATGGATCCCAACCAGTATATCCCCTAGCCTCAAAAGTAGATCTAATTCCGCCATTGGGGAATGAAGAAGCATCTGGTTCTTGCTGAACCAAGGCTGAACCTTTAAACTTTTCAACCGCCTTTCCCGAACTTAAATCAATATCAAAAAATGAATCGTGCTTTTCTGCCGTCGTTCCTGTTAGCGGCTGAAACCAGTGGGTATAATGCGTTGCCCCTTTTGAAATTGCCCACGATTTCATCGCAGCAGCTACTTCATCAGCTGCATCACGATCTATTTTAGTTCCCGAATGAATAGCTGTATTAATCTTTAAATATGCTTCAGGAGACAATAAAGAACGCATTACTTCATCATTGAAGGTCATGCTTCCATAATAATCTGTTACTTTTTCTGTCGGTAATTTTACATGTATACTAGCTCGTGATTGAGCTAATTCTAACGCCTTAAATCGAGTGATAGCCATAAATATTTGTATTTAATATATAGAGTAAAAATAGCCAATTTTAACCAATAATAGTAAATAATTTAGAAAGGAATTTTCTTAATATAATTTTCATGGAAATAATTAAATTTTTTTAATAAAATCGAATAATAGGTTGATAAACGTATAAGATTTTCGGTAAAATCGTTGCAATTGTTAAAATCAAGTTTAAATTTGTAATGAATTGAAAAATAAATGTATTTATTAACAAAAACACGTTTAAAATTATGGCTAAGTCTAAATTGGAGTACATTTGGTTGGATGGGTATAAACCTACCCAGAGTTTACGTTCTAAAACTAAAATCGAAAATAATTTTAGTGGAAAGTTAGCGGATTGTGATATGTGGTGTTTTGATGGTTCATCTACGGAACAAGCTCCAGGTGGCTCATCAGACTGTCTTTTGCGTCCTGTGTTTATTTGCCCAGATCCGGCTCGTAAGAATGCATATTTAGTGATGTGTGATGTTTTGAATTCAGATGGTACTCCTCATGAATCGAATGGTCGTGCGACTATAGAGGATGATGATAATGATTTTTGGTTCGGTTTTGAGCAAGAATATTTTTTATGGGATCCTGAAACCAATAAGCCTTTAGGTTTCCCGGCCAATGGATATCCAGCGCCACAAGGTCCTTATTATTGTTCAGTTGGCGCTTCAAACGCCTATGGACGTGATATCGTAGAAGAGCATTTAGATCTTTGTATTGAAGCCGGTCTTAATATCGAAGGCATTAATGCTGAGGTTGCTGCTGGACAGTGGGAATTTCAAATGTTTGCTAAAGGTGCTAAAGAAGCAGGAGATCAAATTTGGATCGGACGTTATTTATTGGAGCGTTTAGGTGAGAAATATGGTGTTTCAGTTAATTGGCACTGTAAGCCTTTGGGCACATTGGATTGGAATGGTTCAGGAATGCATGCCAACTTCTCTAACACCGCTTTGCGTACAGCTGGAAAGAAAGAAACGTATGATGCTATATGTTCAGCATTTGCTCCTTTTGTTAAAGAGCATATTGATGTGTATGGAGCGGACAATCATTTACGTTTAACAGGTAAACATGAAACACAATCAATCGATTCTTTTTCTTATGGTGTTTCTGATCGTGGTGCGTCTATTCGTATTCCAATTGCAACTGTAGAAAAAGGATGGAAAGGTTGGTTAGAAGATCGCAGACCTAATTCTGCTGCCGATCCTTATAAAGTGGCTGCCCGTATTATCAAGACAGTTAAAACGGCTAAATATTAATTTATCTTGCATTTATATACTTTTATGAAATGAAATGGCGGGTTTTCCCGCCATTTTTGTTTTAACTTTGCACACAAATTTTTTAAATGAAAAAGGTCGCTTTTTATACCTTAGGTTGTAAATTGAATTTTGCGGAATCTAGTTCTATATCGCGTAGCTTGGAACCTATGGGTTTCATTCGCGTAGATTTTCAAGATTCCCCTGATTTGTTTGTCATTAATACGTGTAGCGTAACTGAACAAGCAGACAAAAAGTGTAAAAAAGTAGTTCGAGAAGCTAAAAAAATTAACCAAGCTGCGACTGTCGTTATTATGGGTTGTTATGCTCAATTGAAACCCGAAGAAATAGCCTGCATTCCTGGAGTGGATTTAGTTTTAGGAGCCAACGAAAAATTCCAACTTCCTGATTTAATCCTTCCCTATTTAAATAAAAATACAACAAATCTTCCTAAATTAATAAGTTCGGAAATTAGATATGACTTGGATTACCATGCTTCCTATTCCGTTAATGATCGAACCAGGACATTTCTGAAAGTACAAGATGGGTGCGATTATCCTTGCTCCTATTGCACAATTCCATTGGCTCGTGGTCAATCTAGATCGGGCAGCGTGAAAAGCGTACTGGCTTTAATAGAGGAAATCGCATCAAAAGGGGTAAAAGAAATTGTATTAACCGGGGTGAATATTGGCGATTTTGGAATTCAGCAAGGAAAACGTGAAGAAACTTTTTTGGAATTGATTCAATCCATTGAATCAAATGCGAAAGTTGACCGCTTCAGGATTTCATCTATTGAACCCAACCTAATAACTCCAGAAATAATTGCTTTCTTGGCCACCTCTAAGCGATTTGTTCCTCATTTTCATATTCCCTTGCAGTCCGGTTCAAATACAGTTTTGAGACTAATGAAACGTCGATATCAACGTGAATTATATGTAAATAGAGTTTCATTAATTAAATCTTTGATGCCAAATGCTTGTATTGGAGTGGATGTTATTGTCGGTCACCCAGGTGAAAGCCCAGAATTATTTTTAGAAACCTATCAATTTCTTCAGGAACTTGATATCGCTTATTTACATGTGTTTCCATACTCTGAAAGACCTAATACGTTTGCCACTGAAATTTCCCCTAAAATAGAAGGTGCTCAAAAATCTGAAAGATCTAAAATGTTGCACATACTTTCAGATAAAAAAAGACGCGCTTTTTATGAGAGTCAGTTGGGAAATATGGGAGAAGTTTTATTTGAAGAATCCAATGAAAATGGTTTTATGGAAGGGTTTTCCGAAAATTATATTCGGTTTAAGTCCCCTTATGATCCATTGCTAATCAATACGATACAACCTGTCCGCTATAAAACTATCGATGAAAGTGGTGAAGTGTTGGGAGATATTTTATTTTCAAATATACTCGTTTAGGGATCAGAGTTAAAAATAAAATATTCAATTGTTCTCAAGATTCGCATTCTGTTTTCTTCTGTAAGTTCAAAATCGTGAGTGATATCTTCAAAGACAACTTTTGTCTGTGGATTAAAATTATATTTTTTTTCAATTTCTCTACCTCCATAAGAATCATGTAAGCCCTGTATAATTAGCATTGGCGTTTTTACATCGATTAGATGTTCGTGTCGATAGGCTTCTTCATCAAAATCCGGATGTTTGAATGGATATCCTAATGCAATTATTTTGTGAATGGGATGAGTTAATGAAACCATGGTTGCAACAATCGCTCCCGCACTCCGGCCAATTAACGTGATTTCAGTATGTAAGGGAATTTTATTTAATCTTTTAGATAATTTTTCTATTCTTAAAGGAATGTCATTGGGATTTTTTTCATATGCAACATGCATTTTATAATCAGATGTATTCAGGATAAATAAATAAAATAGTTTCCTGCTATTACTATATAAATTGCTTTTTAATAGCTGATTTCGGATAAATTCAGGAATAATTTGAACAATTTTCAAATAAATTTTTCTTAAAAATGGCAATGATGATTCATTAAATACATAAAATTTAATCCCCCTTATTTTCGAAAGTATAGCGGAATATAAATAACTATCTTTTTCAAGGTTTTCCCGGCCAATCAATAAAATGATTTTCTTTTTCTTCATAATTTACTTAAATATATAAAGTTCAAGGTGCTAAATGAATGTTTGAAATTTAAACGGATTAAAAACAAAAAAGCCGGACACTATAAGTATCCGACTTTTTGATTGAAACAAAACCACAAGAACCATTACTTGCGGCTTTATTTGTAGAAAGATTACTCTGACAATGCTTCGTCGTGCTGAGATAAATCTAATCCAAGTCTTTCTTCCTCTTCAGTTACGCGTAGAGGGATGATTTTATCTGTAATAATTAATAATAAGTAGGAAACCCCGAAGGCAAATGCAGATACAATGGCAAGAGCTAAAATATGTTTCATAAACAAAGCAGTCTCACCATAAAATAAACCATTTTCTACTACTGCTGCATTCACAGCGCTCGTTGCAAATATTCCTGTCATCAACATGCCTACCATTCCACCCACACCATGGCAAGGAAATACATCTAATGTATCATCTAAATTAGAGCTAGCTCTCCAGTGTGCAACGACGTTAGAGATAATGGCAGCAACGACACCAATAAAGATGGCCACAGGAACAGTTACGAAACCTGCTGCCGGTGTAATAGCCACTAATCCTACCACTGCTCCAATACAAAATCCTAAAGCAGAAACTTTTTTTCCACGAGTTACATCAAATAATATCCATGATAAACCTGCTGCTGCGGCTGCTACGTGCGTAGTTGCAAAGGCTGTTACAGCAAGTCCATTAGCACCTACCGCTGATCCGGCATTAAAACCAAACCAACCAAACCATAATAAGCCTGTTCCTAATAAAACATATGGAATGTTAGCCGGAGGTAAGATATTAGACTCGATGTGAGACTTACGTCGGCGTAAATAAAGCGCACCTGCTAGTGCAGCCCAACCAGCTGACATATGTACAACAGTTCCTCCAGCAAAATCTAACACGCCTAAATTAAATAAGAATCCATCTGGGTGCCATGTCCAATGTGCCAATGGGGCGTAAACTACCACACAGAACAGAATCATGAATAACACAAATGCTCTAAAATTAATTCTTTCAGCTAAAGCTCCAGAAATAAGCGCGGGCGTAATAACTGCAAATTTCATTTGAAAAAAGGCAAACAAGGCAAATGGAATAGTGAATTTCAACTGATCCGTACTTCCTAAAGATAATTTGTGGTCAAAAACTCCATTGAACATGAAAAATGTTCTAGGATCTCCAATCCATCCACCTAAAGAGTCACCAAAGGCCAAACTAAAACCAAAAACAATCCAAATAACTGATATTACTCCCATGGCAATAAAGGATTGCAACATCGTAGAAATAACATTTTTGTGGTTGACCATTCCTCCATAAAAGTAAGCTAAACCTGGAGTCATTAATAGTACTAATCCAGAAGCTACAATCATCCAAGCAGTATCACCGGTGTCTAAGCCTTCAGTCGGCATTACACCAGGTACACTTGTTAAAAACAATGCTGCTACGGCTATCGCAAGCAATACTAGTAGCGGAATCCATGTGGGTTTTTGTGTCGTCATGATTACTAAAGTTTAAATTGAATAAATTGATTATTAATATTTATAGATGAAGTGTAATCCTAAAGTAGTTTGAGATTTTTGTGCTTTGCCATCACCATCGGTGAATTGAGCTGTCTTGAATGCGTCACTTCTTAATTCAGGCTTAATTAATAAGTGTCCACTTGCCGCGGTAAATGTAGCTGTCAATGTAAATGATGATACATTTGTTCCTTTGCCATTTGAATCTCTTAAGGCTCTAGCTCCAGAAGTATTATCAAACACCTCATAACGACCTCCTACACTAAATCCATCAGTAAATGCATAGTTAGAATATAAGGCAACTCCTCCCCATGTTTTGCTATTACCCACTGATCCTGCTCCCTGATAATCTCCCGTTTGAGATCCATAAGCTGCATTTAGACCAATTAAGTATTTGGGAGAAATTTGATAGGATGTAGTTAAATCAGTTAGATTATAAGATCCTGAATCATCTTTTCCAGAAGGCAATGGATTTGATTCGTTTGAAGATATGCCATTGAAATAAACATTCCAACCACTTGCTGGTGAAGTAAATACTTGGTAAATTAAACCTTTCGATGAGTTGTTGTCATTTAAATTATCCACATTGTTAACTAAGCCTACCATCGTAGCAAACTTATCACTAAAGGCATAATTTGCCTTTAAGCCAACATGGTAAAATGGACCGTTATTAAATAAATTTGACAACGAGTAATTATAATTTATAGGAGCATCGATAACCTCATAACCAATATGAGTACCAAACTGACCTGCTGTGAAAGTTAATTTATCACTCGCTTTCCAATTGAAATATGCTTGCTTAATCGCTAATGCGGTAGTTCCCTTTCCCAAAGGCCCTATTACATTTCCATATTGACCCAAGTCTGCATTAGGTCCAAAAGTTAAATCTACAACTACATCAGACGTTTTGGTACTGTAGCCAAATTTAGTTTGCACAAGACCTAATGAAAATTGATTCGACTTTTGATCGAATGCTCTTTCATTTCCAGCTACACCTAAATTACTTCGATCAGTAGGATTATTGAAATTCAACATATAGTAAGAATCTATGTAACCTGAAAACGTAAACTTGGGTGCTTCCGCTTCTTTTTCTTGGGAAAATCCACAAAAGGATATTAACCCCAAAACAGCTGTAAAGATTGATTTTTTCATGTGCGGTAATTGTTTAGTGTGAATAAATATTTGATTACATAGCAAATATTGAAACAAAAAATATATAAAACAAGAAAATAAGATAAAAATTAAACCTATTTTTAAATATTTTACAATAAAATTGGTATTTGATGGTAATATTTAAACCTATTTTTGTAAAAAAATCAAAAAATACGGATTCTAGTGTTTATTTATAATCTCCCAGAAAGCAATTCTTGGAATAATGAAATTTAGAGATATTTTTTTGATTACTCCACAATTTGTATTATTTCCACAAAAAAAATAGCTAACATGCGTTAGCTATCTAAATAATTTTTAATAAAAAAGATTGGCCTATTTTTATTCAGCGTGAAGCC
>Ga0114962_10004411_pt1 | contig 11211 bp, 9 predicted proteins | sample C_130820_MF_Meta_FD_87017 | JGI IMG/M metagenome (GOLD analysis project Ga0114962, IMG submission 87017) | Freshwater microbial communities from Lake Croche, Canada to study carbon cycling - C_130820_MF_MetaG | ecosystem: Environmental > Aquatic > Freshwater > Lake | place: Lake Croche, Canada...
ATATGTTGAGAACTTCACTCCTCCTTACGAAGGTGGAGATAACAAGTCCTCTAAGGCAGCCGATCAGGTTCCCATCTCTAGAAAGAACTTCATTGAACTCTGCGAGAAGCTAACTGCAGAAGACGAATTGCAGTTTGAAGCCCTTTGGCGCCAGTTAGGTATCTCAGTTGACTGGGATCAGACCTACCAGACCATCTCTCCTTCTGCTCAGAAGGTTTCTCAGCAGGCTTTTCTAAATAACCTCTCCAGGGGCGAGGCATACCAGTCAATGGCCCCAACTCTCTGGGACGTCACCTTTAGAACAGCCGTTGCTCAAGCAGAACTTGAAGACAGAGATCAGCCAGGTGCTTATCACCGTATTGGTTTTGATGGTCCGAACGGAAAAGTATTCATCGAGACAACTAGACCTGAACTTATTCCTGCCTGTGTTGCACTTGTTGCTCACCCAGATGATGAGAGATACCAACCACTGTTTGGTAAGACTGTTACCACTCCACTCTTTGGGGTTGAAGTTCCTGTGCTTTCTCACCACCTAGCCCAGATTGATAAGGGTTCAGGTATTGCGATGATCTGTACATTTGGTGACCTCACCGATGTGATCTGGTGGAGAGAACTAGATCTCCCTAACCGAGCAATCATCGGTTGGGATGGCAGATTACTTGAATCAGCTCCTGATGCAATCACCTCAGCTAAGGGTCTAGAGATTTATGCAGAGCTAGCTGGTAAAACTACTTTCTCTGCAAAGACCAGACTTGTTGAACTGCTTATGGAATCAGGTGACATGGTTGGTGAACCTAAGCCAATTACTCACCCAGTTAAGTTCTTTGAAAAGGGTGACCGTCCTCTAGAAATCGTTTCTACCCGTCAGTGGTATATCCGAAACGGTGGAAGAGATGCAGAACTACGTCAGAGACTTCTAGATCTAGGTAAACAACTAAAGTTCCACCCTGACTTTATGAAAGTTAGATACGAGAACTGGGTCAATGGTCTAACCGGTGACTGGTTGATTTCTCGTCAAAGATTCTTCGGTGTGCCAATTCCTGTTTGGTATGCACTGGATGCTTCTGGTAATCCTGAATTCGACAAAGTTCTTGTTCCATCAAGTGCTCAACTTCCTATTGATCCTTCAACCGATGTTCCCGACGGATACACCGAGTCACAGCGTGGTGTTGCCAATGGTTTTATTGGTGAAGTCGACATCATGGACACTTGGGCAACCTCATCGCTCACCCCACAGCTAGGTGGTGGCTGGCTAGATGACCCAGAGAAGTTCGAAAAGGTTTTCCCATATGACCTTCGCCCTCAGGGTCAAGACATTATTAGAACCTGGTTGTTCTCAACTGTGCTTAGAGCTCAGCAGGAGCACGGAGTTCTACCTTGGTCTGATGCTGCTATCTCTGGCTGGATTCTGGATCCAGATCGCAAGAAGATGTCGAAATCTAAGGGCAACGTAGTTACCCCAAACGACCTTCTGGTTGAACACTCATCAGATGCTGTTCGTTACTGGGCTGCAAGCGCTCGTCTTGGAACAGATGCAGCATTTGATACCGGACAGATGAAGATCGGTAGAAGACTTGCTATCAAGTTGCTAAACGCGGCAAAGTTCGTGCTTAGCTTTGATGCTCCAGCTGAGGGTGCAACCGCAACAGAGCCAATTGATCAGAGCTTGTTACTAAACCTTGCCCAGGTAGTCAAAGAAGCAACCGCTGCCTTTGATGCCTACGATCACACCAAGGCGTTAGAGGTTGCAGAGAAGTTCTTCTGGAACTTTACCGATGACTACCTAGAACTTGTAAAGGAGCGTGCATACGGTCAAGGTGGTTTCTCAGAAGCTGAGCAGGCATCTGCTCTGGTTGCGCTAAGAACAGCACTGCTTACTCTGCTTAGACTCTTTGCTCCTTTCCTTCCTTTCGCAACTGATGAGGTCTGGTCTTGGTGGCAAACCGGAACAGGTTCAATTCACAGAAACTCATGGCCTAAGGCTGCAGAGCTAGAGACAGGTCTTGATTCAGCAAATCTAGATCTACTTCCTCTTGCCTCAACTGCTTTGTTTGGAACCCGTAAGGCTAAGAGCGACGCAAAGGCTTCGATGAAAGCTGATGTTCTAGAGGCAACTATGAGTGCACCTCAGGAGACAATTGCACGTCTAGAACTAATCGCTGCAGATCTAAAGGCTGCTGGAAGAATCCAGAACCTGAAGCTCAATAGCGGAGCTGAGTTCTCGGTTTCTGATGTGGTTCTAGCTCCTAGCGCTGAATAACTTTTCGCTATCAACAGCTAAATCTGTCTGGTGTTGGGTCTAGGCTTTTGCTCATGACCTTTGAAAACGAAAACCCATTTGCCCTGCGTTCAACCCTTGAATACGAGATGCCTGACTTCTCAAGAATCAATGACGATTCCTACCTACCTGCCTTCTATGCAGGTTGTGAAGAACAGCTAGGCGAAGTTCACGCCATTATCAACCAAGAAGAGATCACCTTCGAAAACACCATCGTTGCGATGGAACGAAGTGGTCAGATGCTGATGCGTATGCTGATGGTCTTCTATAACAAGTCTTCAAGCGATACCAGCGACCGACTGGATGAGATCGAAGCAGAGATTGCTCCTAAGCTTGCCGCTCACATGGATGAGGTCAGACTCAACCAAGCGCTATTCTCAAGAATCAAGCACCTCCACGAAAACCGTGACTCACTTGAACTAGACACCGAAGAGGCCTGGCTACTAGAGCGTTACTACCTGGACTTCACCCATGCCGGTGCGCATCTAACCGATGCACAGCGCGAAGAACTAAAGGTTCTAAACGAGAAGCTATCTGGTCTTGAAACCAAGTTTGGAACCAACCTGCTAAATGACACCAATGACCTCGGAATCTTCGTTGATGCTGTTGCAGAACTTGATGGTCTTGATGAGAATCAGATTGCTGCCTGCGCAGCAGCCGCAAAGGACAGAGACCAAGAAGGCAAATACTTTGTGGCCATGGTGAACTTCACCGGTAACCCAGCACTTGCAAACCTGACTCACCGTGGTCTTCGCGAAAGAATCATGAAGGCATCTCTTCTAAAGGGTGCTCGTGATAACGAGAACGATAACCGTCCAGTACTTCTTGAAATCGTCAAGCTTCGTGCACAGCGTGCAGAGCTATTCGGCGTGAAGACTCACGCTGAGTATGTTCTTCAGGACAGAAATGCTCAGAACCCAACCAATGTCCACAACATGCTCAAGCAGATTGCTCCAGCAGCAGTTAGAAACGCAAGAGCAGAAGGTGCAGAACTTCAAAAGTCAATTGAAGCGGCTGGCGAGAACTTCGAACTAGCTTCATGGGACTGGGATCTATACACCGAGAAGGTCCGTCTAGCTAAATACAACCTAGACACTTCAAAGATGAAGCCATACTTCGAACTAGAGCGCGTCCTTCACGAAGGCGTTTTCTTTGCAGCAAACAAGCTCTTTGGAATTTCATTCAAGGAACGCAAGGACATCAAGACCTATCACCCAGAAGCTCGTGCATTCGAAGTCTTCAACGAAGATGGCTCAAAGCTTGCGCTATTCATTGGTGACTTCTTCACTCGAGATTCAAAGCGCGGTGGAGCCTGGATGAACAACCTAGTTGACCAGAACCATTTGCTTGGCCAACTACCTGTTGTAGTGAACAACCTAAACATTCCTAAGCCACCAGAGGGTCAGCCTGCACTTTTGACCTATGACGAGACCACTACCCTGTTCCACGAGTTTGGTCACGCACTACATGGCTTCCTATCAGATGTGAAATATCCACGATTCTCTGGAACAAGCGTTGAAAGAGACTTCGTTGAGTTCCCATCTCAGGTAAACGAGATGTGGATCACCTGGCCAGAAGTTCTTGATAACTACGCAAGACACTATGTAACTGGTGAGAAGCTTCCTCAGGAATGGGTAGATAACCTAAAGGCAGCTTCTGCATTCAATGAAGGTCACGCAACTACTTCTTACTTAGCTGCTGCAATTCTTGACCTTGCTTGGCACTCACTGCCAGCAGATGCGACAGTTACCGATGTTGAAGAGTTTGAAGCTAAGGCGATTGCTGATTACGGACTGGACTATGCACCAGTTCCAACTCGCTACCGCTCAACATACTTCTCACACATCTTCGCGGGTGGTTACTCTGCTGGATACTACGGATACATCTGGTCTGAAGTTCTAGATGCAGACACTGTGAACTGGTTCAAGGAGAATGGCGGAATGACCCGTGCAAACGGTGAACACTTCCGTCAGAGCCTGCTAAGCCGCGGTGGATCATTGAACTCAATGCAGATGTTTAGAAACTTCCGTGGTCAAGATGCAACGATTGAACCACTACTGAAGCGTCGCGGACTACTTTAGAAACTTAGGTTTCTTTAGTTTCAATAAACCGAGTACTGCAAGCCCTGTCAGGATTGCCCAGAACGCTGCCCCTACCGAGACGAAGGTAACAGCGCTGGATGCAACCAAGAAAGTAATTACAGCTGGAATGCGCTGCTCAACATTTTCAGTCATAGCTGCAAAAGAATTGACGATTGTTGGAAGCAACGCTAAACCGCTAGCGGCAAGAAGTAGTTCTCTTGGTGTTTGATAAACAAAGGCAATTGCAACACCGGCAAAGATTGCGAAGATTAGGTAAACCACTCCTCCACTAACCGACGCTAGCCAGCGCTTCTTTGGGTCTTTGTGTGCATGCTCGTTCGCGTTTAGAGCCGCAGTGATTGCCGCAAGGTTCATCACGAACCCACCGAAGAATGAAACAAGAACTGTTCCTAAACCGGTTGTGACAAGTGAAGATCTAAATGGCACTTCGTAACCATAGGACTTCATGATGGCGATTCCTGGAATGTTTTGCGAAGCCATTGCAACCAGATAGAGCGGAAGCGCGATGGTGAAGACACTACCGGCGCTAAAGGTTGGTTGCAGGTAAGAAATGTTGATTGCCCAGTCTGCTGAAGTAACGCTTAGGCCCTGGCTGAGGCCGATCAGGGTAAACGCTAGAACAATGGCGACAGGTGAAGCCCAGATTGGCGCTAACCAATAAAGAATCAACCACACGGCAATAACTGGAAGTACTAGAGCAGGATAGCCGGAGCTGGCTGCGAATGGTGCAACACAGAAACTGAATATCACTCCAGCCAACATTGCACTTGCAATCGACTTAGGGATCATAGAGACGATTTCTCCAAGCTTCGGCCACAGCCCTGTCAAAGCCAGCAAGAGACCAGCAACCAAGACTCCACCCATGGCATTACTGAAGCCAACGCCACTAACTGCAGAGCCTGCAAGAAGGGCTGCTCCTGGAGTTGACCACACGACAGATAGTGGCATCTTGTGACGCCAGCTTAGGAAGATTGAAAGCAATCCGTATGAGACGAGCATCAAAGCAACCATGCCTATGGTCTGCTCTTTGGTTGCTCCGAGAGCTACAAATGCGCTTAGGAAGATTGCGGTGGTAGCGGCCGTTCCAGTGACGCTGGCAACAAAGCCAGCAACGATTGGTGCTCGTAGTTCTGAGCTAGAACTCAATTACTAAGCCGACTTCTCTTGTCTTGTTGACTTGAAAGGAGCAATAACTGGTTGCTCAATTCCAGCAACAACACCGGCAGTGATCTTGACGATTCCTTGTGCTGCGCTACCTGGAATCTCAAACATGATTCCAGCAAGAGTTTCTTCCATGATTGCACGAAGTCCTCTAGCGCCTGTCTCACGCTTGATTGCTTCTTCAGCGATTGCATCAAGTGCTGCATCATCAAATTCAAGTTCGAAGCCATCTAACTCGAACATTCTCTGATACTGCTTTACCAAAGCATTCTTCGGTTCAGTAAGGATTTGAATCAGCGCAAGCTTATCCAATGGTGTCACCGATGCAAGAACTGGAAGACGACCAATAAACTCAGGAATCAAACCAAACTTACGAAGGTCTTCTGGTTGAACTTGGGTGAAGATATCTGTCTCTTCATCCTTGTTGCGGATCTCGGCACCGAAGCCAATCCCCTTCTTGCCAATTCGACCCTGAACGATAGTTTCTAGGCCAGCAAATGCACCAGCAACAATGAACAAGATGTTGGTGGTGTCCATCTGGATGAATTCTTGCTGAGGGTGCTTACGACCACCCTGCGGTGGGATAGAGGCAACTGTTCCTTCAAGAATCTTAAGTAGTGCCTGCTGGACACCTTCACCAGAGACGTCTCTAGTAATTGAAGGGTTCTCAGCTTTGCGAGAGATTTTGTCGATTTCATCGATGTATATGATTCCGTGCTCTGCACGCTTCACATCACCATCAGCAGCTTGGTAAAGCTTTAGCAGAATGTTCTCAACATCTTCACCGACATAACCTGCCTCGGTCAAGGTTGTCGCGTCTGCAACTGCAAAAGGAACGTTTAGCTTTTTAGCAAGTGTCTGAGCTAGATAGGTCTTACCGCAGCCGGTAGGGCCAACCATCAAAATGTTTGACTTGGCAATCTCAATAGCATCGTGCTCTTTGCCTGATGCAGTTAGTGTTCCACGAGAACGAATGCGCTTGTAGTGGTTATAGACAGCAACTGATAGCGCTTTTTTGGCTTGAGTCTGACCAATGACGTATTCGTCTAAGAAGTTAAATATTTCCTTTGGTCTTGGTAATTCAAAGTCTTCAGAGGGCTTCTCAGACTTGCCCATTTCCTCGAGGATGATCTCATTGCACAGGTCAATACATTCATTACAGATGTATACACCTGGGCCTGCGATAAGTTTGACGACCTGCTTCTGCGTCTTTGAGCAGAAGTTACATTTGAGCATGTCGCCAGATTCGCTGAGTCTAGTCATACGTTAAAGCCTACCTAGCAACTAAGACATTGGCCCTTAAGCAGAACAGGGTGCCACTTTGGGCACCCTGTCTACTAAAGAATTACTAGGACTTTCTTGAAGTTAGAACCTGGTCAATCAAGCCGTATTCCAAAGCTTGAGCAGCGGTCAGGATCTTGTCGCGCTCAATGTCCTTGCTAACTTCAGCAACAGGCTTATTTGAGTGCTTAGAGATTGTCTCCTCCAACCACACACGCATGCGCATGATCTCAGCTGCCTGAATCTCGATGTCAGATGCCTGACCACGACCTCCGCCACCAGAAGCTGGCTGGTGAATCAGAATGGTTGAGTTAGGAAGCGCTAGGCGCTTGCCAGGTGCTCCACCGGCTAGCAATACTGCAGCAGCAGAAGCAGCTTGTCCTAGACAGACTGTCTGAATCTGAGGCTTGATGTATTGCATGGTGTCGTAAATAGCAGTTAGAGCTGTGAATGAACCACCAGGTGAGTTGATATACATAGTGATATCGCGATCTGGATCCTGTGACTCAAGGACTAGTAGCTGAGCCATGATGTCATCAGCAGTTACGTCATCAACCTGTGCACCTAGGAAAACAATTCTGTCTTCAAAAAGCTTGGTGTATGGGTCAAGGTGACGGTAACCGTATGGAGTCCTCTCTTCAAATGAAGGAAGGATGTATCTAGCTTCAGGCATGTTGTTAGTTGTCATTTGTATATCCCTTACTTCTTGCCTACACCAGTTGAAACTGCTGCGAATTCTTGAATGTGATCAACGAAACCATATTCCAAAGCCTCTTGAGCATTGAACCAACGGTCACGGTCACCATCAGCCATAACCTGCTCAACGGTCTTGCCGGTCTGCTTTGCAGTGATAGCTGCTAGCTGCTTCTTCATGTCGTTGATTAGGAAAGCCTGAGTCTGAATGTCTGCAGCTGTTCCACCGAAACCACCTAGTGGCTGGTGAAGTAGAACACGAGTGTTCGGGGTTAGGAATCTCTTGCCCTTAGTTCCAGCGGTAAGTAGGAACTGACCCATTGATGCACACATACCGATACCAACTGTCACAACATCATTTGGAACGTATTGCATGGTGTCATAGATAGCCATACCAGCGGTGATAGATCCACCCGGTGAGTTGATGTATAAGAAGATGTCCTTGGTTGAGTCTTCAGCTGCCAATAGCAGCATCTTTGCGCAGATCTCATTCGCATTGTCATCGCGAACGTCATCGCCTAACCAAATGATTCGGTCCTTGAGCAGTCTCTCGAAGACATTGCTCAGTTGAGTATTTTCAGCCATCTATAGTTCCTCTATCTTTGTGTGTTGCCTAATCAAGATAACCGAGGAAACCGCTATTTCTTCGCAGTGTTCGCCACAGGCAAAGTTAGTCGTGGTCGTGACCCTCGTGGTTCTCAGGAGCAAAGCCATCATCAGTCTTAGTGAATTCGGCTAGGTCAACCTTCTTGCCATCACTGTCAGTAACAGTGGCTGCCTCAAGAACAACAGATAGCGCCTTGCGACGAGCTACCTCTGCAACGAATGAAGGAATCTGACCCTGCTCATCAACTACCTTGACGAACTCGTTAGGCTCCATGCCGTAAGACTGACTTGCCTGGATTAGGTACTGAAGCAATTCGTTCTCGTTAACCTTTACCTGCTCAGCTTCAGCAATTGCATCTAGCAACATCTGAACCTGGAAAGACTTAGTTGATTCAACGATTACCTCAGCGCGGTGTGGGTCATCGCTAGCCTTACCCTCGCCCTCAAGGTGGCGCTCAACATCGGCATTGACTAGTTCCTCTGAGACTGGAACATCAACGAGAGTTAGCAGCTGCTCAGTTAGTAGCTCACGAGCCTGGAGACCCTGAGTGTATGACTTGCTTCTCTTGATCTGCTCTTCTAGTGAAGTGCGAAGTTCAGCTACTGTGTCGAACTCGCTGGCCATCTGTGCCCAAGCATCATCTAGAGCTGGAAGTTCACGTTCCTTCACTGCATTTAGAGTCACAGTGATTTCAGCTTCCTGGCCTGCCTTGTCGCCACCGACAAGCTTGCTCTTGAAAGTTGTGGTCTCACCTGCAGTCAAAGTATCCAGTGCATCATCGATGCCATCTAGAAGTGAATCGCTACCAATCTCGTAAGAGATGTTCTGAGCCTGGTCGATCTGAACGCCATCAACTGATGCAATCAAATCAATAGAGGTGAAATCACCCTTTTTAGCAGGACGCTCAACAGTTACTAGAGTTCCAAAGCGTGAACGTAGACGATCAATTTCATCGTCGATTTCAAGTTTGTTGACAGTAATTGCGTCAACCTTGACTTTGAGCCCCTTGAATTCTGGAAGCTTAATTTCAGGTCTAACTTCAACTTCGATTTCAACAACTAGGTCGCCAGCAAAAGTCTTTTCATCTGGAGTTGATTTCACATCAGCTGAAGGCTGACCCAGTGGGCGAAGTTTTTCCTGCTCAATTGCTTTACGGTAGATGGAATCTAATCCGTCATTGATTGCGTGAGCCAAGATGGCTCCACGGCCAACTCGCTGGTCAAGAATTGCTGCAGGAATCTTGCCCTTACGGAAACCAGGAATGTTTACTGTCTCAGCGATGTGCTCGTAGGCGTGATCAAGGCTTGGCTTGAAATCTACTGGGTTCACCTCGATGGTTAGCTTCACACGGGTTGGGGTTAGGCGTTCAACTACAGTCTTCAACGGTATCTCCTGAGCAAGGTTCCACTAAAAGTGAACCGGTTTTGTTTATCAAAAATGGTCGGGGTGACAGGACTCGAACCTGCGATATCCTGCTCCCAAAGCAGGCGCGCTAGCCACTACGCTACACCCCGGTGGTTTTTACCCTCACTTACGCAAGAACAAAACAACCTTGGTAATCCTAACCCATAGAATGTATTTGCGCTTAAAGTTATAAGCATTGCGGATGTAGCTCAATGGTAGAGCCTCAGTCTTCCAAACTGATGGTGCGGGTTCGATTCCCGTCATCCGCTCCAATTACCGCTGACAACCTGAGCACCAGTAGAGCTTCCTGGTCGCCATAATCTCAATAACCACTGATCCAGAGCACCTTAGGCACTGCAAACCCTCTCTTTTATAGACGTAGTTCCGGTCTGCCTTTTTTGGTCGCTTAGTCAAAAGCTCTTCCCTGGTGATCATGAATCCGGTCTTAACTCCGACCTTCATCAGTTTCACCGAATCTTCCCATAGCGCTACTACCTGCTCTTCAGAAAGCTGATTTCCTAAAACGTGAGGACTAATTCCCGCTCTGAAGAGAATCTCTGCTCGATAGACATTGCCAATGCCGCTGATGACATCTTGGTTCATTAGCAGTAAGCCGATGGCACTCTTTGATGATCTGACTCGGTCAACAAACTTCGCCTGCTGGATTTGCTTTGGGTCAGGATTAGTTGGATCTGGACCTAACCGTTTTTCAATTAGTTTCACCGATTTGGTGTCAATGACTTCACAGACTGTTGGGCCTCTTAGGTCCGCAATGTTTTCCTCATCAAAGAATCGAACTCGAACTGCTCCGGTAAGAGTCTCTTCCTTTTCTCTAGCGACAAATCGCCACTTGCCGTAAATACCTAAATGGACGCGGCAAGTTAGTTTGTTATCGAAATCAATGAAGAGCTGCTTACCAATTGCACGAACGTTTTTGATCTTGTGGCCGGAAATAAGTTCGGCTTCAGAACTAAATCTGCCCTGCGGTGAATCAACAAATACAGGTTTTCCCTTAAACAACTTATTTAGTTGGTTAGCTATTCGTTGAACTGAATGACCCTCGGGCATAGAGACTAAAGAATCTCACCAGTTTGTTCGTAAATACCGATCTTGCCAATTCTGCGAATGTGTCTTTCATCTTGCGAGAAAGGCTCAGCGATGAAAGCGTTAATAAGTTCAAGAACTTCAGCCTGATCATGTTGGCGAGCACCGACAGCCACAACGTTGGCGTCATTGTGTTGACGAGCAAGTCTTGCGGTATCAAGATTCCAAACCAAGGCAGCTCTAATGCCTTGAACCTTATTTGCAGCAATCTGCTCCCCGTTGCCAGAACCGCCTAGAACAATACCTAGCGCCTGAACTCCAGCGTCTTCATCTGCTCGCACCGCTAGGGCTGCCGTGATGCAGAAACTCGGGTAGTCATCCAGCGGGTCGTATTCCTTAGGCCCATGGTCAAATACCTCATGACCGGCCTTAGATAGCTCCTCAATAAGGAAATGACTGAGGTCTAGACCTGCGTGGTCTGTGGCAATGTGTATGCGCATTTTTAGGCTTCTTTTTAGGGTTATCGTTGGTCAATACTAGGCTAGTTCCTAACATCCCTAAACAACCATTGGAGTTTGTAATGCCTGCTGAAAATCTGACCCGCCTGGAAGCCATCGAGCGTGCCGAGCTAGTTGAGGTTC
>Ga0114962_10004413_pt1 | contig 11204 bp, 7 predicted proteins | sample C_130820_MF_Meta_FD_87017 | JGI IMG/M metagenome (GOLD analysis project Ga0114962, IMG submission 87017) | Freshwater microbial communities from Lake Croche, Canada to study carbon cycling - C_130820_MF_MetaG | ecosystem: Environmental > Aquatic > Freshwater > Lake | place: Lake Croche, Canada...
CCTGTATAACCTGTATAACCGGTATAACCTGTGTAACCTGTGTAACCTGTATAACCTGTATAACCTGTATAACCTGTATAACCTGTATAACCTGTATAACCCGTGTAACCTGTATAACCCGTGTAACCTGTATAACCAGTGTAACCTGTGTAACCAGTATAACCAGTATAACCGGTGTAACCAGTATAACCAGTATAACCAGTATAACCAGTATAACCGGTGTAACCAGTATAACCAGTATAACCTGTATAACCTGTATAACCAGTATAACCTGTATAACCTGTATAACCTGTGTAACCTGTGTAACCTGTATAACCTGTGTAGCCAGTGTAACCAGTATAACCGGTATAACCTATATATCCGGTTGGTCCTGTATAACCTATTGCTCCCGTATAACCTGTTGGTCCCGCATAACCTGTTGAACCAGCGTATCCTGTGTAACCTGTGTAACCTGTTGCCCCTGTATAACCCACTGGTCCTGTATGACCTGTCGGTCCAACGTACCCTGTTGGACCGGTTTTGCCTGTGTAACCTGTGTAACCTGTGTAACCTGTTGCCCCTGTATAACCTTGAGGCCCTGTTGGGCCAGTATATCCTCGCGTGCCAGTTGGACCTGTAGGTCCAGTACCACTTTTTGATGGCGTCGGAGTTGGTGTTGGAGTATTATTACAATCACATACATCGCGTTCACTGTCGCACGGTATCCCGCAATCACATATATCATCTTCTACACCACATTCTGGACATGGAACATAACAATTTGACTTTATGATAGAATTAATTGAAACACCATTAATATACTGTGTATTCAAATTAATTGTTGTTATATTATTTGCATTAATACTACTCATATAATATAAAAATAAAAAACTAATATCAAATAAACTATTAGTTTGGTATAGGAAATGGGCGTTGATTTTTTTCAATCACAAGTGGCTCCGGTATATAAGTTGGCCCTTTTTTAAAAATATTAGCAGAACATAATTCTTTTATTTCAGGATATAACGGTTGAGCAGAATTTACTAAATTTGTAGAATTAATGCCAAATAAGAAGGACTCGATATCTTGAGAGTTATATGATAACTGATTACCTGGTATTTGGCCAGGCAATAATCCCACACCTGGAAATTTTGTATCATAAGATTGACCATATTGCGAGTAAGGATATAAAAAATAATTTTGAGAACCTGAATATTTATTTTGTTCCAAACAATAATTCCCAGGAGTATTTTTACTTCGTGTCGAAGCCATATAATAAATTAAAATATTTTAATTATTATTAATATTGTTTATTAGTATGTGTATTTACAAAATCTGAATCACGTGTCAATTCTCGTGAAGGGATTCCTCCACGAATCCAACCTTCTTGTGCGCATCCTTCAACATAATTTGATGGATTTGCTATTTTATCCTTAACACTCTTTAAAAGTGGCGTATTATAAAATTTAGAATAGTTAATTTCACTAAGAGTATTTACACTTTTCTTATTAATTACATTTTCTCCTTGTTGTATTTGTGATTCTACAATAGGATTTACAGACCCTCGTCCTAAAAAAGGAACTGTCGCAAATGGGCGTTGAAACAAACTAATCCGACATCTTGGATGTGTTTGAATAGTGCCAATTAATAATTTTGAGGATTCATCAATATTAGAACCACACGACGAAGACCCCATTCCACCATTTAACATAACACCCGGTTGCGTAAAAGCAAGTTCTCTCGGTACTTTCATAGAACAATCCCCAGCATAATAATTTTGTGTCATATAACTACACGCTTCTACATTTTGATAATCAGTTTGAGATTTGCAACATTCATCAAGACCTATTCTTTCAGAGTTATTAAATGTATATGAAAAAACATTTGACATTTATATAATATAATATTAAAAAAATTTACTACACAAACTTATGATTTTACTAAATATTTGAAAATATACATAACTAATAAAGAGTATATCTATAAGAATCTTTATCGCGTTGTTGTGCCGCAGCAGCACCAGATTCTTTCGATGAAGGCATATCTCCATATAAATACTTTCCAAATGCACCTTGGTCATTTTCTACACGGGTTGAAGGCATTGAATAAAAAGACCTATTACTATTATCAAGCTCAAAGTTATCCCATAAACTACTGTATAACTGTTTATTTGTATTTTCAATATTAGGATTCATAAATTGAACACCATTTTTAACATTTTTTGTAACTTGCTCTTCTACTTCAGGATTAAAACACGGTGGCGCAGGCAATCTGTCTGGATTATCCATTATTTCAGTCAACAAAACATTACTAAATGGATTTTTTTTATTTCCTTCTTGGAACTCTGATTTTAAAAATGTGTCTAAAGTATTTCGATTGGCAATACTAATATTATTATCTTGAAAGCCTTCCTTCAACATTTCTTTTGTTAATTTTTCATTATTTAACTTAAATAAAATAAAAATAGCTAATAATGTCAATACTCCTATAACTATAAATTTTACAGAGCGTGTTAAAATAAATCCTAAAACAGATAATAAAATAATTAATCGAGTTATCGCGTTCAACTTCTGTTCATACCCCATATTTTGTAGAGGCCATAATTCAAATATATAGTTTTTATTAAATAATATAATAGGGTTATACGACCAAAATTGAACTGTCATTATATATATAATTATTCTTTATTCTTATTCTTATTCTTATTTTTAATGGGTTGTGACTTTACATTATTTTGTTCATTACCACATAAAGCAATTAACTCTTCTTCAGAGAGAATAGGTTGTTCTTTTATAGAACTTATATCCTTTTGCAACTGTTCTAAATTAACATGCGTTTCTTTCATTAACTTATTCATTTCAATCTTTGACCTTATGCGCTCTTTTGTTTTTGCATTCTTCAATTTTTTATTTAAACTTGCTTCTATCGCACTATAATTTAATTTAGCCCCTTTTCCTAATCCAGTCATTCCAGTCATTCCAAACTTACTTAACATTGATTTAATTCCATCAATACCCGGCATATTTTTCATTTTGTTCATCATTTCAGTGACTTCCTCAAGTAATTCTGTTTCATTTATTTCTCCTGATTTAATTTTATTGTCTAATTTATCACCTACATTTTTTACTAAACCCATTAGCTTAGTAGGATTTTTGATTAAATTATTAAAAACATCTTTCATATCTGTGACATTATCCATATCCATATTTAAATTTTCTGCTGTTTCTTCAGCGATTTCCTTTGCTAACTTTCCCAATTTTCCATCTAAAAGACCTGAAATATGTCCGCGTAACTCATCTACATCTGGTAAATTATTAAAGTTTATATTATTTGAATTATTTGAATTATTTGAATTATCTGAAGTAGAACATCCCGTGCCACTATCATTCTCTTTTAAATTAAAAATATCTTGCATTTGATTCATAGTTTCTTCCAATTTACTTTTAAATTCATCTTCATTAATTGCTTCAAATAATTTTGATGTATCTCCAAATGCGTCTTTATCCTGTATTGTATTTATAATTGAAAATAAAATTAATTGAAGATATTTCCAAATTGTTTCTCTTGTCTTATCTGTTAATTCTAACTGCCAAATTGTTTTAAAATAAATATGTGGCAAAAATTCTGTATCTATTTCTGAATCTTCTTTAAAGATTGTATCGTTTTGATACAAAATATCAAAAAATCTTTGTGGATATTTTTTTTTACAAAAACTAAACAATATGTTTAAACTTGTTTTTTCAGATTTTGCAATTGCAATTTTTCTTTCCTCTTCTTCATTTATGTATGAAAACTGTTCTTCGTCTTTCCACCATTTATTAATTAAAAAATTATATTCTGGAAATGATTGTTTAATATCTTTAATAAAATCTTTCATAATTTTGCAAAATTCTTCAGGAATAATGTTTGACATTTATATGTTTGATATAAAATTAATTTTTAAATCAAACTACATTATATTTAATTATTTTCAACTATTTTCAACTATTTTAACTATTTTAACTATTTTAACTATTTTCAACTATTTTAACTATTTTCAACTATTTTCAACTATTTTCATATATATTTGCTATTTTTGTTAAATTTTGAATATATTTCATTGACTTTAATTGATTTTCTGAAGACATTTTTTGGATTGGGTCTCTCAGTCTATTTATACTGTCCATTATTTTATCTGAATTTGATACATTTTCTACATCAGCCGAATAATCTTTCTCTAAAAAAAAGCTCAAATTGCCTGCTAAAATTTCATCCTTATATTTATTACAAATATACATTTTCCACATTTTAATAATTATTGTTGGGTTTGTTTTTTTTGCTAAAATAATATAATTTTTTGCGGTTAAAATATCTGGATCTTCTGGAAAAACACTTTGGACATCTTCTATAAAGTCCATAAAGTGAGTGTTAAAGGCTTGCACTAACGAAGTCATTATAATAGTTGAATATTTAAATTGCTTTTATATTGATTTTGCATAATTATATATATTAAAGCAAGGGTCTATTTGCTGTGATGCCTTTTAATTCGCTTTCTCTTTTTTGTTGCAATTGCTCAATGGTTACACCTTCCGACATTTTATTCGATTTTTTATAACTAAATTCATCCTCCGGACATTCAAACTTTTCTTGATTATTCATATTTAAATCAACATAACTATGCATTTGTCTCATACCGCCATTACCGAGCGCAGTTAATGCATCGGGGTCCATATCTACAAAACTATATTTATCCGATATAATATCACCAAAACCACTACTATGAAAAGAAAATGCAGATGGTTCTATATTATTTTGAGCAATTTGTCTTACATTAACTTCTTGAGCAGCTGGTTTAAAGTATTTTAAAATGTCTTCGCCATATATAACTTTATAACCATCCTTTAATAAAAATAATGCAGGCACACGAGTTATAATATCAGGCATTATGATTTTGGTGCCATCTTCTAAAGATATAAATGTTTTATTATTTTCTTTACTTCTTTTATCAATGCATATAAAATGAACATCATTCTTAATGTTTAATTTAGATAAGGCCTGCAAAAGTTTTGTTGAATTATTACAGTAGTTACTATAATATAAAATTGTACTCATTATTTTATGATTGTATTTATTATATTTATTTTTAACTTATAAAAAAATTGAATAATAATTCAAATATAATAAATATAATAAATATAATAATTGTTATAAATATAATAAATATGAATCCTTTTATTTCACACATCGATGATAATGGAGAAAATTTACAATTTACGCTTAGTGGCGTAAATGTTAGTATTGCAAATGCTTTAAGAAGAACTATCTTGTCAGATATTCCTACTGTCGTTTTTAAAACATTGCCATATGAAGAAAATAAAGCAAATATTATTGTAAATACATCCCGATTAAATAATGAAATTATTAAACAAAGATTAAGTTGTATTCCTATACATATTCCAAATTATGATAAATATAACTTACAAGATTATATGTTGGAAGTAAATGTAGAAAATACAACAGATGAAACCATTTTTGTAACAACACAACATTTCAAAATTAAAAATATTACAACAAATACCTACTTATCTGATGCCGACACTATTAGTATTTTCCCTCCAAACAATTATACAGGATATTTTATTGATTTTGTTAGATTGCGTCCTAAATTATCTGATGATTTAATGGGTGAAAAAATTCATCTTACTTGTGAATTCTCATTAGGAACCGCAAAAGAAGATGGGATGTTTAATGTTGTATCAACTTCTTCATATGGTTTTACCCAGGATTTACATAAAATGCACGAAGAGTTAGACAAAAAAGTCGCATTATGGAAAAAAGAAGATAAAACAAAAGAAGAAATAGATTTTGAAAAAAAAAATTGGGCGTTATTAGATGGACTACGCATTACTGTTGAAAATAGTTTTGATTTTATTATTGAATCAGTGGGCGTTTATAGTAATACTGTAATTGTACACAAAGCGTGTGATATTATTATTAGTCGCGTCAATCATATAAATGAATTAATAGAACAAGACTTACTTGTTATAAAACCATCTATAAATACATTAGAAAATTCATATGATATCATTTTGGAAAATGAAGATTATACTATTGGCAAACTTTTAGAATTTATTTTATATAATAAGTTTTATGAAGGAACAAAAATGTTGTCTTTTTGCGGGTTTAAAAAATTACATCCCCACGATACGTATAGTATAATACGAGTTGCTTATCGGAATAATATAGATATTGATACAATAAAAATAAATATTAAAGAAATAATAGAAGATGCTAAAAATATATTTTATACAATACAAAAACATTTTCCTAATAAGTTGGTGTAATTTAGTAGTTTTATTATCTAATATAAATATAGAAGTAAATGACTACAAATTCTTTTTATCTTGAGCTTGGAGATGTTATACAAATTACTTCGCCTAAGAATGAAACACTTAATAATCAAGTTTTTTTTATTGACTATATCGATAATACAAAAATGAAATTAATTAATACAGAAACCCTAGATATAATAACATTAAAAATAAATAATGACGGGTATATTGGTGATGGAACAATTACTCACATCATTATTAAAAGTAGAAGTGAATTCTCCGGATATTCAAGACAACATAGCCTATTGCCATCTAAATGGATAAATATTCATTTTGGTGGAGAGTTACCTTTTATTATTACAGGCGAAATTACAAATCTACAAAATGATATGATTGAAGTTACTACTATTGACAATGATATTATATATATTAATTTTGACTATAAAGGTATTCCTGAAGACCTTCCTATTAATTTAATTGAAATTAGAGACAAACCATTTGTTAGAGAACAAACTGAACAAACTGAACAAACTGAACAAACTTCACTTATAGAGGAAATACGCACAAAAGAAATTGAAGCACCTATCTTTGAGACACAAAAAAAAGAAATTGTTTTAAAAGCACAACAAGTTCATTTTTCAAATGAAATTCTTGGTCCAATTATTCAATATGTAGATGTCAGTAGTAAATCTGAAAGATATAGCATTGAAACACAATTAACTGATTTATTAGATGAACTTTTATCCACTATTCCAAACAAAGATAGAACTAATAAAGTATTAAATAATGTTCATATTATTGTTGAAAGATTTCAACAATTGAGAGAAACTTATTCAACATTTGACGAATATGGAAATGTTATAGGACCTTTGAAATATAAAGCAGATTATAAACCTTTAAGCACGTACTTTAATGATTTTAAAACTAATTTATTTTGGATTTTACCTGTCGTTAAAAATATTAAAAAACTTTATTTTTTGGAAGATGATAAAACCGAAGATATTGACAACGACAGTAATATAGATATTATTCATGTTGAAAATGATTTGACAAATTTGGAGAATATAATACATAAATTTAAAATTAGCAATTTACGTAAGCAAGAAAACAAGTATAATGAATTAATAGAAAATATAAACTCCTTTTTTACACCTTTTGTTATGATTGACATTGAAAATCAAAGTGATATTATTATTGATAAAACTGTAAATACTGATATTACTGTCATTAATGTGAATGATAACAATTTATATTCATATGCGTTAGAATATGAAGGTGTTGTACATCAAAAACGTTTTTCAATACAAAAATATAATTCTGGGTTAAGCAATATTGAATCAAAAAATTATTCGCTTAATAAACAGAAACCATTATTCGATTCAGACACAATGACAATACAATCATTTATTACACTTCCCGAACCTATTATTCGATTTTCTAAAGTCAACCTACCAGGAACAGATATATTGAATAAGGCAGTATTAAGTGACACATTTATTAACTATTGGCAATTATTAAAAAATAATACAAATATAGAATCTGTAATACTAAACGATGAATATATACTCAATGAATCAAACTTTGTAAATAATATTAAAAATTATATGTTCAATTTACAAACAAATGAAATAAAAAGTTTAACAAACCAACAAATATATGATTTATTCATCGACAAACTCGTGCCAAAAACTCGAATCCTATTCAATTTAATGAAAAAATATATACACGGAAAATTCTCAATTGTTGATGTTGTTGACTATCTTGAACCCTTTTTGATTTATACACACAACTTAACTTATATGCAATATGTAGAAATCATTCATTTTATAAACGATAAAATATCTGAATATAATAAAAAATACATTGAAAAATACAAACTTTTTAATTCTCTCAAAAATTTAAATATCTCACAAAAACCATCACCTTTTGGTGCGTTTCCTGTTATTAATATTATTGAAACTAAAAATAATTTAAGAAACAATGTTTTTGAAGATTATAAAATTATTTATACAATATTGACAAATAATGAAGTATTGCGTAAACTTATTTTAAAAGATTACTCAAAACTATATTCTGCGGTTCTATCATTACAAAATATCCATTTTAATTATCCTGAACAATTTAATTCTTTATTTGATAAAGAAAAAGAAAAAGAAAAAGAACAAGATAAAGAACACTCAAAAATGAATAACTACGATAATACATCATGCATAAATTATATTTTTGCTAAAATGTATTATAATATAGATGATTTATTAAACGATAATAATAAAACCATATACTTTGATAAAATATATGACAAGACAAATTATAGTTTATTGGATAATTATGAAAAAGAATTATTAAATAAATCGCCTGATGAGTTTAAAACTTTTTTAATTCAAGCATTACAAAGAACATATGTATTAAACTATGATGATTCTGAATATCTTGCAAATACTTTAATAAATGGAAATAAACAAGTATTGAATGGACAATATGCCATCTTAAATAAAAATACTCCGAATAGTCCATATGACTACTACATCAGAGAAAAAAACTCATGGTTGCTAGATGAAAAATTTGATAAATCTCTCCATACAACAGATAATAATATTTTATGCAATCTTCAAGATAAATGTATCGGTTTTACTCAACCAAGGATTGAAGTTGATAAATGTATTACTATACAAAATAATAAAACTGAATTAGAGCAACAGTTTTTGAATAATATTATAAACGAGTTTGATACCACTTATTATAAATCAAAACAACATTATGAAACCTTCATACGTAGTAAAATTGATTATTTATATAAAATTTTACCCAAATTATTAAAAATTCATTATGAAGAAAAAATAAAATATAATACACAAAAATATATTTTATCAAATAATGTGCATATTAACAGCGAAGGTATTATTTCTCCATATGCTAACATTAGAGATATTATTTTATCACAAAAAGATATTAGTAAAAGAAACCAAGATATTGTGAAATTTGTAAATTTATACACAAGAAATGCAGAACAAAACGAAAATACTCATTGGCTATACTGTATAAAAACGAATGCTCAGTTATTACCAGCATTTATGTTTGAACTTGCAAGTTATTATATATCAAACCCATATGATTATGAAGACTATGTTAATAAAGTAATTAAAAAAATTGGCGCAGTACAAAGTGATGACGGCGATAAATGGATAGATAAATATTCTGGTTATCCTATAAAATATATTAATTATGATACTGATGAAGGTTACGAAGCTGGATATAAAAAAACAACTCGCGGTGTGTTAGAAGATGAATATAATATAATTTTTGAAGATATAAATATACATCCTATTTTAAATACTCCAGAAACAATTATGATATCCAATATTATAGACACAATAACAAGTGCTATGAATATTAATATTGAACCACAGAAAACTGGAATCATTTTTAATGTAATCGAATTAATTAAACAAATTTTACCATCTGAAGAAAATTATAACATACAAATTAATAAGTCAAAAAATAAAGAAAAAGAACCATATGAACAACTATATGATAAAAATATTTTATATTACACCCTTGGCACATTTTTAATAACTATACAAACAAATATTCCTTCTTTTAATCCAAATAAGACTTTTCCAGGATGTGTTAAATCATTTGAAGGCTACCCTTTCGGTGATGTCAATGACCTAAGTTGTTTAAATTATATTTCTTGTATTGTTTATCAAATAAAACGCAATCAAGCAAAACCTTGGTATACATTAAAAGGGAAAAGCATAGAATTTATTTCAAATAATATTAAAGAAAGACTCAGTATAATTTTGCAGTTACAGGATATCAAAATTAAAATAAATGAAAAGAAACAATATTTACTCATAAAACCAACTAAAACAATTACTACGGAATTGACAATTGCTAAATGGTTACAATTTTTACCACCATTATTACCTTTTCATATAGATAAATCAAAGTTAAAAAATATAACAAGCGAATTTAAAAGTAAATTAATGACTAACTTGAAAAAAGGTATCGGACAACATACAAATCACGAATTAAACTCGCAGTTTTCTATTATTAACTCAAAAATCATTCTTTTTTCACTAGGAATACAAGAACTAATACAAAAAATAATTACACAACAAATTGAACTACAGAATGGGTTAACGTTAAAAAATGCAAACGGGGTTTATTTTTTGGTAAATTCTTGTTGCGTTGAAAAAAATAATGAAAATACTGTTAATTATTTTGAACAAAAAAATAATGATATTACAGAATATAATAACACTGTTATCGAGTTATCAAATATTTTGCAAGATATTCATAGTTATTCTAAATCTGGCATTTTATGTTCTTATATAAATACAAAAAATATATATCCTACGATAAGTAATGAAATTAGCGACATTACTATATATTTAGCATTTGTATATTTTTGCAATTTTAATACACAAAAACCTATACCCACTAATTTAATTCCATATTGTAATAAAAAACCTACCAAATTATTTGATATAAATGATGATATTACATATATCATAAAAACATTAAAGGATAATGGATATAACTTTGATTTGAACAAATTTTTACGAGCCTTTCAACTTATCTCAAGAAATAATATTATTAAATTACAAGTTAATAATGATTTTATTACGTCAAATAAGTTTTTTAATATTTTAATTTCATCATATAAACTACAAAACCCTGACTTATTAGAACTTATTGATAATTTGAGTAAAGTTTTTAAATCAGAAGTAAATGAAAATGAAAATGAAAATGAAGTGAATGAAAATGAAGTGAATGAAGATGAAATGAATGAAAATAAAGATAATGAAGATGAAATGAATGAAGATGAAGATAATGAAGATGAAATGCTTGAACACGATATTTTTCTTAGAAATTATTTGGGAAAAAATATTCCTTTAATGAGAGAAAAAG
>Ga0114962_10004416_pt1 | contig 11200 bp, 12 predicted proteins | sample C_130820_MF_Meta_FD_87017 | JGI IMG/M metagenome (GOLD analysis project Ga0114962, IMG submission 87017) | Freshwater microbial communities from Lake Croche, Canada to study carbon cycling - C_130820_MF_MetaG | ecosystem: Environmental > Aquatic > Freshwater > Lake | place: Lake Croche, Canada...
AAACCCAGGGCTAACATAATGATGTCCTCCACAGGATTGTTTTCAACATCCTCAATCAAACTGGGCGAGACCGTGCTGAAAATGGATGTGACTTTAGCCGTCTTGGTCGGCATCGGTTTGAGCGCTGTTGCAGGATGAGCGCAACGCTCGATCTGCATTTGAGCCAAGCCTCTTGGCAAAAGATCCGCAGGCACCGTGCTCAAGGACAGTTTTTGACCTGTAAACAAGGTGCTAAAACGATCAACCAAGTTGGATAATTCCCTGACATTACCGGGCCAAGCATACGACTTCAACGCATCCAGAAAGTCTTCATTGAAGGCAATCGGTCGAACATGAGGTTTGACACACAACTGGGCAAAGTGGGCCAATAACTCTGGAACATCATCAGGCCGTTGACGTAGCGCCGGCGTTTTGAGCGGCAACACGTTCAGGCGGTAGTACAGGTCTTCTCTGAACTTGCCCGCTTCAATCGCAGCCTCCAAATCGCAATGTGTGGCCGCCACCACGCGCACATCCACGTGCACCGGCTTCAAGCCACCGACCGGATCGACCGTGCGCTCTTGCAAAACACGCAGCAACTTGACTTGCATGTCCATCGACAAGTCGCCAATTTCATCCAAAAAGATGGTGCCACCATGGGCCATCTCAAAACGGCCGATGCGGTCGTTCAAGGCGCCCGTGAAAGCGCCTTTGCGGTGACCGAACAATTCGCTCTCGATCAACTCTTTCGGAATCGCGGTGCAATTGATCGGCACAAAGTTGCCACCGGCACGATTGGATTCGTCATGCAGGGCCCGCGCCACCAACTCTTTGCCCGTGCCACTTTCACCCGTGATCAACACGGTCGCGTTCGAGTTCGCCACACGGGAAATTAAATCCCGAATGGCTTGCGCTGCTTCGCTGGCGCCTTTGAACGATGTGATTCGGTTTGGTTTGGACATGAGTGCGCAGGGGTCTTTTTACTTCATCAACTTTTTCAATACATGGATGTATCTGGATGAATTTAAACACAAAATGTCAAAAACACCAATATTGCAACTTTCATCAAAATTTGCAGTTGCATTCCAGCAACACCCCAAAAAAACTGCAGACCCCCCTTCTTTTCGGTCTCAAGTTCAGCCACCTCAGACCGAATCAAAGGGTGAAGGACTTGGTGTCCTGCCTGTTAAGGAAGCAATATGAACCGAATTTTTACAGCCTGCCTGGCAGCGGGCCTGCTCGTTTTGACCGGATGCAAATCCATCAACATCGCAGCCACCAAGCCTGCTGAGAATGCCAATATGCTGGCCCCTTTGGTGGAAAAACGAGAAACCCTGACCGCCACCGGCTACGCCGTGGTCAGCGTGCAAAACCACCGCAACCCGGCGCAGCAACGGCTGATGGCCATCCGCGCCTCCAAACTCGACGCCTACCGTGCCCTGACCGAACAAGTCTATGGCCAACAAATTGACGCCACCTCCACCGTCGCCGACATGACCGTGACCAGCGACAGTTTTCGCGCCAAAGTCGAAGGCGTGATCTACGGCGCCATCTTGGTGAGCATCACCCCGGTGGGCGACGACACCTACGAAACCACCTTGTCGCTGGACAAGAGCGTGGTGCAGGACCTGCGTACGTTGTACCTGGGTCAAATCACGGCCCGCAGCCGCTAACTTCAACGCTGACCTCACCTGATTGCCATCACCATGAGACGCCTTCTCCCTTGCTTCACCGCCTGCACCTTGCTGTGCGGCTGGGGTCTGGGCTGGGCACAAACGGCCAAAGTGAGTTTGACCGCGCAGGAACGTCTGGACGCGATCCGTCACAGCCTGGTGGAAACGGCTTTGCAAGGCGCCACCCAAGTGCGCAGCACCCAGTGGCTCGACCCGCAGGGCCAACTGCGTGACGCCAGCAGCTTTCGCTCCGGCATGGAAGTGCGCGGCGTGCAAGTGCAGTCCTATTCGCGCGACAGCGCCGGCAATGCACAAGCGCAGTTGAGCAGCCCCAGCGCACCCAAAGACCTGGCGCGCAGCCCCAGCAACTCGGCCAGCCCTGCGGACGACAGCTGCAAGCCCCAAGCCTTGCGCCATGTACTGGGCTTGACCACGGTGTTTGAGTCCGGCACCTCGGCCACCATCCAAAAGCAAGTGCGGCAACAAATTGCCGCCCCATGGTTGTCGGCTAGTGACGGCGCTTGGCGCATGGTGGAACTCCATGTGACGCCCCCGGTGTTGTCCACCGGCAAGCTGGCCAGCAGCTACGAACAAGCCTTGACGCGCAGCTCCCCACCTCAATTGCCGTGGACCGCCCTGTTGCGCGTCAGTGCACAAACCCAGGAATTAAAAACTTGGGAAAAAATCGCTGGGCGCAGTCCGCACCACGCCGAGATCTCATTGGAACTGTTGGTGCAGGGTGCCAACGGCCAAAACAAACAATTCCAGGCCTCACAAAGTCTGCAACTGGCGCTGAAGAACGCCGATTGGGCCAGCACCAGTCTGGATGACGCTGGCGCCGCCCTCTTGCAGCAAGTTGGGCGCTTGTGGGGCGAGCGTTTGGGCCAATGGATCGGTTGTGACCCCTTGCAGCCTCAGGTGACCCAGAAACGTGCAAGCCAAGTGCAAATCAATGCTGGCGGCTTGGCCGGTGTGCGCCCAGGGGACGAATGGCTGCTGGCCGACCCCAAAGCTTTTCCGTCCCAAGTGGTCGGCCCTTCTTCGGCCACGCTGCTGCTGGCCAAGGTGGTCGAGGTGACCCCGCACCATGCCCAACTCGCTGTCCTGGCCGGTCCTGCCGATGCCGTCCAAACCCATTGGCGCGCCTGGCCGGCCGAATCACTGAACCGATGAACCGGAACTCCCCCATGATCCGAACTTTGACACGCCTGAATACGTCCCCCCTGCAATGGTTTGCCGCAGCCTTGTGTGCACTCACACTCCACGCCAGTGCAGCCACAGCCGCACCTGAACCCAGTGCGCCTGCGGCCGCGACCTACACCACCAAGGCCGGTGACACGGTGGAGCGCCTGCTGAAAAACACCATGGCCGACAGCCCCTTGAACCCCGGCGTGCTGCGCAAAGCCTTGGCCGACGCCAATTCCAACGTGGTCACCGGCAAAGCCGGACAAAAATTCAAACCCGGCACCATCATCCATTTGCCTGATCACAGCACGTTGGTGCGCAACACCTTGGAGGCTTTTGTGCCCCCAGGTTCGGAAGGATTTACACGGAGCGGCAACAGCGCCAGCGACCCCGCATCGCGACGGCACTGGATCCGGTACCCTTGATCACCGGCGCCGACGCGCTCGGTCTGCCCGGACGGGCGAACCCTCTTTTTTTAGAGGGTCCACAACTGCCTATTCCCACGCCGATTGCCAAAGAACTCAACCTGCGTGATGGTCAAGTCGTACAGGCCACATTGCGCATGGACGGCGGGCAGCCTGAACTGATTCTCAAAGGCCGAATCATCCAAATGCCGACAGGGTTACTCGGAAAGTTGGCCCCCACCATTTGGGTGAAGATTGTGCAAACCCCTCAAGGGGGATGGTTGCTGCAACCCACCACGGCGCAAGCCGGGCAGACAACGGCAGTGCAAGCAGTAAACCCTTTGTCGCCCAGCACAGGGGCGGCAAGTGCGCAAGCCGCTGTCATGCAGCAGCCCGTGCCGGCCTCTTATTCCCGCATGGCGAATTTGCTGTTCAGGCCACCCGGTCCTTCTGATGTATCGCAGTTGTATCGACCCGGAACACTCGATGCGCTGCTCAAAATATTGGCCAGGCCCGACTTACAGGCCCAATGGCGTGGCCTGCAACTGTCCATGGCCCAACTCACGCCTGAAGCCATTTCCAAAGCCTTAGCCAGCACCTTAGGTGCGGAGGTTTGGTTGGCACGGGGGCTGCCCGCCCCCACCAACGACCCTAAGCTCTTGTTGCGTAAACTGATACAAGCCCTGCAGTCGCCAGACAAATCAGCCAACCCGCTGCGCTTGGTGCAGAGCGACGAATCAGACGATCTCGTGCAAGCCCTGAACTCAGGCCCGCGCGACAGCGACACACCGGCGGCCACCTTTGCCCAGTTGCAACATGCCTTCGAGGAAATGGAGTCGGCCCAGGTGCAAGCGGTGCAAGCCCAAGCTCAACGCGAAGTGCTGTTTCGCATGACCCTGCCCTTTGTCGACGCCGAACCGGTGGAATTGGTGTTTCGCCGCGAGCAGCGCAACAGCGATCAATTGCCCCTGCTCACGGTGAATGTGCACTCACGCAGCGAAACCTATGGGCCGGTCTGGCTCAAGACCCAGCTCGAAGGCAGCCAACACATTGACCTGACCATGTGGGCGGAGAAAGCCGACGTCGCCAGCACCGCTCGGCAACGCAGCAGCGAGCTCGGCCTGCAACTGCAACAAGCTGGGCTGACCCTGCGCAGCTTTCAAATTGTGCACGGCGCACGACCCCAAGCCCCGGCTGATTTCCCACCCACAGGCTGCGGCCTGGTGGTGGATATGTCCGCATGAGAACCGCATGAGGCCAAGATGAGCAGCTACCACCGCAAAGCCGTCGCACTGGCCTATGGCCGCAACCCCGTGCCGGTAGTCACAGCCAAAGGGGAAGACGAGTTGGCCATTCAAATGCTCGAAGAAGCCCAGCGCCAAGGCGTCTTCGTCTCCGAAGACCCGCAACTATTAGCTCTGCTCAGTCGTTTGAATGTGGACCAGGAAATTCCACCTGAACTGTACACAGCGGTGGCGGTGATTTTGTCGTGGGTCTATTGGCTCAAGGGCATGCGCCCAGGGGACGAGAAAACAACGCCCTGAAGGGAATGATGAAGAAAATCAGGCTTCGTTGAAGCCGCGGCCTTTGGAGAAACGGGACATTTTGCCCAAGCGGTCATACACCTCGACCGGGCTGCTGGCGTGCCCCGCACTCAGGCTGCGCAAGGCGCCGCGAATAGCGTCCAACTTACGTTCCATCAGCATGGCGTTGCGCCGATGCATGTCTCGGCAATCCAACAAAACTTCTTTCAAATTCTGCCAATCCGAATGGGTTTGCAGAACTTCACTGTCTGGGCACAAACGCGAGAGCTCGCTGAGCAAATCGGTTTTCGCTGTTTGCAAATTCTCAAAACGATCCAGATCCTGCGCTTTCAACGCCTCGAATTCCAAACCCAGTAACTGCTGCAGTTGTTCCGCCACAGGCAATACCAGTATCTGGGATGCCGCACGATCTGAATTTGACTCACCCTCAATGGTCATTTTGGCCTTATTGACTGATCATCTGCTCAATCGAGTGGAAGTTCTCGGCAATGCGATGCGGGTCAATCGGGTAATTACCTTCTTGAATCGCTTTTTTGATCGACTCCACCTTCACCCGATCAAAACCAGGTTCAGCCGCCAGTCTCTGGCTCACATTGGACAATCGCAATTGATCGGAACCCGCTACTTTTGTCTTCGGTTTACCGCTGACAACGTTCGCAGACTCTGTCGACATCAAACCCGAAGGGTTTGTGCTGTCGGTCTTGACGGCCAAACTGCGTGTCGTGTTATCGGGCGCAGGACGCCTCACATTGTTGTAAATTCCATCAGCCATGGCTAGCTCGCTTTCTTGACATATGCCGGAGGACCGGCTTGATTTCCATGCAGCTTTTAAAGCTGGACATCCTCAGTATCGGCAGCTGCAGAAAGAACTTGAGCTCTTTTTTGGAAGAAATTTTCATCACAGGCCTTTGACCGCGTTCGGGCCGGTCACCACGCCGGACATATTCCGGCCTGACTCGGTGTTTTTCAGCCTCACCTGCTCGCCCATGCGGCCATCTTGCAAGGCCTCAACGCGCACCCGAATCTGAAAATCCGCGCTATTGCCCACCGTCATCATCACCTGCTGGCCCATTTTGACCAGCACAGCACGCCGAATGTCGTGCGTTCGCAAAGGCGTCCCCGCAGGCAAGTCACGCACCAATTCTGCCATGGTGGCGTCCTGCAGCGAGGTCAACTGCGTGGCATCCACCTGGCCATTGACCGGCGCTGGGGCGTCTACCTCCTGCAGCATCTCTGGCGTCAGCATCGTGCCGCGTTGCAACAACTGTCTGGCCACCACCATTTTCGTCGCCGGCCCTGCTGCGGCAGCGCTTGTTCGCGCTGTCACGACCGAGCCGACTGACAAAATTCTCAAATACAACTGCCAAACGGGCACCGCATTCGCATTTTGCACCGCCGACCCAGCCACTGCCGGGCAACGCACGCGCACCGTTTCACGCGAAGCAAAAGGGTGATCGATCCACAACGGCCGCTCGCAAGGCGATACCTGCAAACGGTTGTCCATGGGGGCAATTTGGACATCGTCCGGGCTGCCACCACTGGTTTGGGCCATCCATTGGCGTACTTGTGACTGCATTTTCTCTGCCGGTGTGGCGTTCGCAGACGCCGCATCGCTTGTGCCTTTGCGCGTCGTACCCACGGAATCGACCCCAGATGCCGCAACTTGAGGTGCCGGCGTTGCCGCCCAGGCCCCACACGCCCAAGCCCACACGACAACCAGGCACAGCATTTGCATGGTTTTGGCAGGTGTTGAAGTTTTGACACGCGGTTTGAACATACTCTGAACACGCAAAAATAATGCCATGCGCCTCGATGACGCCCTCTCCCCCTCTCATCTACTGACACCCGCCTCAGCCGGGGACAGTGCGGCCGCCGGCGATGCGGTCAGCAGCGCCTCGAGCTCAGCTTTCAAGCAAACCTGGAACGACGTGCAGTCGGTGCGCACCGTCCAGTCGGGGGACAATTTGGTGGGCATTGTGCGACAGCATGCGCAAGCCCAAGGCGTGAACCTCACTGACGCGCAAACCTACCGTTACGCCCAAAGCTTGGCAACGAGCAATGGCATGCCCAACGCCAACCGCATTTACCCTGGCCAACAACTGAACATGGGCGCGCTGACAGCCCAATGGCAAGAAGCTGCGGCCGAACGGGGCCAAACCCTGAACAGCGATGCAGGCAATGCCACGACAGACTTAGCCACCAGCCCCACACCAGCCAACGCGCCGCCGTCCACTGCGGCCGTGCTCTCTGCCAAAAGCTCGTCACGGTCGGCGCCAGCTTACAAACCGGCGCCCCTTGTATCTGCTGCCCTGCCCAGTCGCGCCAGCAACGCCACCATTCCCAAAAGCGCAGCCCAAACCGCCAGCAACCCAGGCGCCAGCATTTTGGGCGTCGCCAATCCCGTGCTGGACAAGACGCTGGACCGCGCCGTGAGCAAGGGGTTTATTCCTGCCAACGAAAAACAAGACGTTTATCAAAAAGTCTTGCAAATGGCCAACAAACACGGCTTTGCACCTGACGACTTTGCCCGCATGACCTTGATGGAAAGCGATGGCATGAACCCCAAGGCCAGCAACCAACGCTGCCACGGCATCATCCAGTTTTGCGACGGCCCGGCCCGCGGCGCCGCTGCGGTGGGCATGGCCAGTAACCCCAAGTCCATTCTGGGCTTGAGCGTTTACCAGCAACTCCATCTGGCTGACACCTACTTCCAAAAAGCCGGGCTGAACAAGCAGCAAGGCAGCGTACCGCTTGACGATTTGTACCTGTCTGTCTTGCAGCCCGCGGCGCGCAGCGAGACGCGCGCCGATGCACCCTTGGGCATTCCCGGCAACCAAGCCGGTGCCTTGTACAACGACAAAAACACGAGCAACACCATCACGCGCCAGTCCCTGGTACGCGGCTTGATGCAAAACGCACAACGCGTGTTAGGCCTGGACCGTGCCGACGTCAAACGGCCTGACAACCGCGCGCAGACACCCAGCGCACCCGTGTCACCAGCGGCGCCCGCCGTGAGTACGCCCACGGGCTCACGCGTGCAAGCCCAACGCGTGGCGAGCTACGAGTCCACCGACTCAACGCCCACGCAACTGCGCTAATCCCCAAAGCGGCAATGCCAGCGGCAACACCTTGCCGCAGTACACAGTTTGCCGCCGGCACGTGCAACTTTTCATGCTTAAAAATACCTCAAACACCATGGCACGGCTTTTGCAATCGACCTGATAAGGCGTAACTTGAGTGCGCCAAGTGTCGATAAACCGGCAATGTGAAAACAGCCCCAGCAACAACCATGGAGGTGATTGCGATGAGTCTTTTTGATACAGCCCTGAGCACCCACGCACAGTCGTTGACGGCGCGCAGCCAGCGCGTGGAAGTGCTGGCGCAAAACATTGCCAACGCCGACACGCCCAATTTCAAAGCCCGCGACATCGAGTTCAAAAAAGTCTTTCGAAGCGCTTCCGAAGACACGATGCAAACCACCAACAACAAGCACATGGCTTTGCCTATGGACGAAAGCGCCGACGGCATGATGTACCGCATCCCTTTCAACGTGGCCTTTGACGGCAACACGGTTGAACTGAACGTGGAGCAAGCCCAATACGGTAAAGCCGCAGCGGAATACCAAGCCACGGTGAACTTCTTGCAAGACGAAATCAGTGGCTTGCGCAAAGCCCTGCGCGGAGAATAAACATGTCACTCGACAATATTTTTGGCATTGGCGGCTCCGCCCTGAACGCCCAGACCGTGCGCATGAACGCGGTGGCCTCCAACCTCGCCAACGCAGGCACCGTGGCCGGTTCTGACGCTGAAGCCTTTCGCGGCAAACGCGCAGTGTTCAAAGCCATCATGGCCGAACAAGTCAACGGCAACAGCAACGACAACAACAAAGGCGGCGTCAAAGTGACCGAGATCACCGATGACCCGACGCCCATCAAACGCATGCACGACCCCGGCAATCCGCAAGCCGACAAAGACGGCTATGTGTACCTGTCGAACGTGAACGAAATGACCGAGATGGTCGAAATGATGGCGGCCAACCGCTCTTACCAAAACAACGTCGAGGTGATCAACACCGCCCGACAACTGATGATGCGCACCCTCGACATCATCAAGAGCTAACGCAGAAAGTAAGTCATGGCCAATCTCAACATGCTCAAAGCGGCAACTGCCGCCTCTGCAGCCACCAGCCCCACATGGAACAGCTCGGTGCCGTCCAGCATCAAGACCACCGCGCAAGCGGCCAACGATGCCTTGACCGCCAAGACCGGCCAGTCCGGCATGGGTCAAAAAGACTTTTTGACACTGTTTACCACCCAGTTGAAAAACCAAGACCCTTTGGATCCGGTGAAAAACGAAGCCTTTGTGGCCCAGTTGGCGCAATTTTCGCAACTCGAAGCCACCACCGGCATGGCCAGCAGCCTGGACACATTTGTGAGCAGTCAAGCCGGTCAGCAAATCACCTCCAGCTCCAATTTGATTGGCAAAAAAGTCTCTGTGCCCGATGGTCCCGCCCAACTGACAGCGGGCACACCCGTCGAAGGTATTGTCAGCTTGCCCACCGGCGCTGACGGCGTGCAATTTCAAGTGTTTGACGCCAAAGGCATTCTGGTCAATACCCAGGTTCTGGGCGCACAAACCGTGGGTGACCTCAAATGGGCTTGGAACGGAGCCGACGACGCAGGCAATGCCTTGCCCGACGGCGTGTACAGCTTCAAAGCCACGGCCGTCAGCCAAGGCAAAACCACCACGCCTTCGGTCAGCACCATGGCATCGGTGATGGGCGTCAGCCAGGCTGCAGACAAAACCGTCGTACTGCAAATCCTCGGCGGAAAAACCATCAAGTTGTCCGACGTCAACCGCATCGACGGCTGAGCCACCTCGCCCCATTCAAACCCTATTTTTTAGCGATACCAGGAGTCATACAGCATGTCTTTCTATACCTCCCTTACCGGTCTGAACGCCGCCACCGCCATGTTGGGCGTGACATCGAACAACATCTCCAACGTGGGCACCACGGGCTTCAAGCGTTCGCGTGCTGACTTTGGCGATATTTTTGCCACCTCGCCTCTGCAAAAAGCCTCGTCCACCGTCGGTCAGGGTGTGTCCTTGAAACAGGTGAGCCAGGAATTCAGCCAGGGTAATATTTCTTTCTCGTCCAACGCGCTGGACTTGGCGGTGACGGGTGACGGTTTTTTCCCCATGCGCTCAGCCGACGGCCTGCAAGAAACTTACACCCGTAACGGCTCGTTCTTGCTGAACGAACAATACAACGTGGTGAACTCTGCTGGCCAACGACTGATGGCGGCAACGGTGGACTCGACCGGTAGCGCCAACGTCAACGACCGCGTGGTCTTGACCATCCCCCAAAAGACATCGGGCGAAGCCAAGCAAACCTCTTTGGTTTCATTGGGCTTGAACTTCCCGGCCGACGCGAGTGTGATCACCGCAGCGTTCAACCGCTCCAACCCCGCCACCTACAACAAAAGCACGGCCTTCACGGTGTATGACGCTGGTGGTAACGGCTACCTGGCCACGGTGTATTACGTCAAAACCAAAAACGCCGACTCGACCAGCCCCACCAACACCTGGCAAACCCATGTGTATGTGGGTGAAGACCAGGTGAACGCCTCGCTGCAACAAGCCACCGACACCAACGGCCAAAAACTCTACGTCAACCAATACGGCCAATTGCAGCCTTACAGCGCAGTCAAAGACGAATTAACGACGGCCAAAACCGAATTGTTCTCACTCAACGACCTGACCGACAAGCGCTCTTCTTCGCCTGCTGGAATTTCAGGCACTCCGGTCACACAGTTCGACTTCAGCAACGGCGTCAACTTCAAAACCCTCAACACAGCCGCAGCGAACAACAGCATTAAAACCGGTCTTGCGAGCCTTTTTCAAGTGAAAATTGACGGCTCCAAAACGCCAGTCAACTTGGATTTGAGCTATCTGGCCGACACCGATAGCAAAATCACCGGCTCGATGATTGCATCGCAAGTGACCGCGCAATTGAACCAGAAATTCGGCAGCGGCTGCTACTTTGATTTGACCGACATCAACAGCCAAAAATTCCAGATGGCCGACAGCCGTTTAGCCACCAGTAAAACAGACGCGGCCACCGGTGTGGTCACGGTAACGGACAACTACTTTGACATTGCCCTGACCCCAGGCGTCAATGGTTTGCCCACCAACCCTAAGCAAATCACCATCGATCAAATGACAAAAGAAATACAAAGTCAGGTTGGTTATGGGGATTACATTTTGTCGCGAAAAGCCACTATCACAGCAGCAGCAACTACGGCAGCCCAAGCTGCAACTGGTTTTAACGCTCTGTCCCAAGCAGATAAAGACGCCGCCGTTAACACCGCAGTAACCGCTGCGATCACAAATGCAGCCCTTCCAACCTACACAG
>Ga0114962_10004417_pt1 | contig 11198 bp, 13 predicted proteins | sample C_130820_MF_Meta_FD_87017 | JGI IMG/M metagenome (GOLD analysis project Ga0114962, IMG submission 87017) | Freshwater microbial communities from Lake Croche, Canada to study carbon cycling - C_130820_MF_MetaG | ecosystem: Environmental > Aquatic > Freshwater > Lake | place: Lake Croche, Canada...
AAGAGATTCAGAACGCCTTGTACGGTGAGGATACCCCTGGCCCCTGCTCCCTCGCCGAACTTCGCATGAACGTCGCGTTGCCCGCGGCTCCCTTGGAAGCCGTACCTGAAACCATGGAGGACGTGGAGGTGGTGCTGCTGGATTAGGCCTAGTAGACAAATAAGAAAATAAATTGCGTCACTAAGACAATTGTCATCCCACATAAACACTCCACGCAATAAGATTGTATGGAGTGTTTGATTGTAGGCGGGTTCGGCGGACCCGCAACCGTTGCGTTGTATCCAGATGAATCCGTTCGCATCCGAAACAAAATTCCCGTTATCTGTACGCCCCAGTGGCACACGCTACAACAGGCCAAGAATGAAATAAATACATGTTACCAGGAAGGCAAGTGGGACGATTACAAAAAGGTTACGAATCCCTATGAATACATTTTTCTATCGTGGAATCGTCGCTCTTCACGATCGGTTGCAACAAGGCAACCGCTTTCTCGCTCCTACTTCAAACTCGTGGAGTTATGGCATTTGGTGAGCCTCCCTACATGGATCTCGTCACTTGTGAAAAGGGATGGGGGCCTTGTGACGGCCCACGCAGCCGAAGGTCCTGGTGGATTCATTGAAGCCTGTACGGTGCTCGCAGGAAGGCATGGATGGGAGTTTCAGCGATCCACGGCCATTACGCTTCGCTCGGACGCAAAGAAGATCCCCGGATGGCGAAAGGCTCATGCGTTTCTTGCCTCGTATCCTCAAATCGTCATTCACGACGGGGCCGATGGAACGGGTGATATTTTGAAAAGGGAAAATCAAGACGCCTACGTATCTGCGGTTCGCAAGGCTCATCCTAGGGGTGTCCACGTCTATACGGCAGATGGCGGGTTTGATTTCAGCGGCGATTACAATGCCCAAGAAGATGCCATCTTTCCGCTACTAGTTGCCGAAGCCCTCTTGGGGTTGCGTGTGTTGGCCAAAGGCGGCGTAATGATTATCAAGTGTTTTGATACAACGGAGCAGCAATCGTTGGATCTGGTGTGGCTGTTGTCAAGGGCGTTTCGGGAGTGGCGAGTCGTAAAACCACTGACAAGTCGCACAGGCAATTCGGAACGATACATAATCGGCCTCGGGTATCTGGACGACGCAGCAGATATTACGGATCTGTTGGAGAAAGAATCCTTTTCGCTTGAACGGCCGACCTGTAGTTCCTACAAGGAAACGGTGGCCTTGCTCATGACGTTACAGGAACGCATAGAACAAGCGGAGGTCGCCGTCATTCGGAAAACGCTGGATCTAATTAAAACGACCGAATTGGCTCGGTTACGGCTTCTAGTTCAACAAAATGTGAAGAGGTCCATTGTCTGGTGTAAAGAACACGGGGAAGAAGTGGCCCTGTGTTGGGAAACGGACCTGGAGCGAAATCTGGATAAGGAAGCAACGGACCTTCTACAGATTCTTCAATCGGATCCCTATGGATCTTCCTGGTCTTCCGGTGGCCGCGGACTTATTCGCTTCTCCACGTTTCGTTCGGAGCCACGGAATACAGTGTTTTCATAGACTGGAATGTCTTTGCCTTTGCCTTTATTTCTTTTCAAGCTGCGGCTTGACAATGCGTTCTACTAGGACGGTTCCAACGGCAACGCTTGCGTCGTGCTGCGATCTAGAACCGCGTTCCATGCGATCCAAGTTGTCTAATAGAACGGCCATGATATCCTTCCGGTAGGTGCGGGTCAGGACGATCTCAAAAATCTTGGGGAATTCCTTTTGAAAATCGGCAAAATTCGCAGAGACTTGTGCGGGCGTTTGGGTTTGAAGAGCCGTTTCTACCTCGGCAATGTAACGCCGCACGAGCACTGATCGGGGAACCACGGGTGAAGCGACAGCGACCGAAGCGACCGACGCGACAGCGACCGACGCGACAGCGACCGACGCGACAGCAACCGACGCGACGCCTTCGGCTAGAGCAGTACCAGACAAGTCGGACATCTGTTGGGAGACCTCAGAATGTTTTTAAGCAAACACCGCATACGCGAAAATAGAGGACTCTGGTAGGAGATGTCTTCAACGCTGTTTGTAATGGATCCACGCGTTCCCGTGGATCCGAATGCCGATAAAGACAACCCGAATCATCCTGAAAACGTAACAAGGAAGGCCATGATGCTTCAGCGACAAGCCAATGCGGACAGCAGCTACGATAGCCGAGTATCAATCCGGGAGACTCCGAGCTCCTCAAAGTCGGGTAGTACAGTGGAAGCCTTTGATCCCCGGCCCTATATAGATTCCATCGACGTGCGAATCCGCATTGGCCTCTTTCTTCTTCTGGCAGCCGTCGCAATTGCGGGAGCCGTTTGTATGCGATTCAAAACATACGATTTCGAACGTCGGATCGTATGTGCGATTGTAGCGATCGGTGCTATTCATTACGCCGTCGCAGCCTTCAACTAGGATTAACGACGGTAATCAAACGAGGCCGTGTACAGCTTCCCTGCATTTGTCATCTGGAACTTCATGTGGGAAAGCTGCGGTTGCGTCAGATACATTTTATTATTGGGCGTGAAGACACGTGGGATATCCGTGATGTCCAACTTGAATGCGTACCCAAACGAAGCAAAATACGCAACCAGCTTTGCGTAATCGGTATCAGACAGAGAGGATAGATTAATCGGTGGCGGATACCACGACTTCAATGCCTCCGTCATGACGGTAAGAAGAATCTCAAACAGAGCAGGTTCATCGCCGTCTACATCTAACTCCAACTGGATCGTGTTGGGTCCATGCGGTGGCTCGGCAAGAAGAGCTTCTATAAAAATAGAAAGGCTAGAGGAAGACATGTCTGGAACGTTGGGGGGACTGTTTGTTTAGGCTGACAAACCAATACGAATCGCATATCCTTTTGCGATACACCAGGCCTTCACGGCCTGTTCTCTTTCCCAGCCATCTTCTTTCGTTTTCTTTGTATGTTTCGGGTACCACTTTTCTAAATCAATTCCATGCGTTTTCATAAAGAGACCAAGGCGATCGTACCCTGTATGTTCGTCCTTGTCAACCGCCGTGTCCAAGTAATTGGGAATAGAAAGAACTTGAACCTTTTCTTTCGCACGACGAGCCAGCTGCTCTTCTACGGTTCCTTCGTGCCGTCGTTCTTTTGGATGGAAGGGCGTTGACGTTGTAATTCCGTACTGATCCCGAAGATGAGCAGGAATAAGATCCTCCAAGGAAGTGGGCCGTACCCATTGCGACCACTCGTGAGGACACTGGTTTGTAAAGTGACCGTAGGCGTGACATTGTTGGCACAAGATGGAAGGCAACACGGGACACCCAGATTCATCATGAATCTCGGTCATTCCGGTACAATTGTAGCAAGTTTCGCAGGCAGACATTACGTAACAAACAAATAATTGAAAGAAGGGAAATACGTCTTGGCAAAGTGTAGGAAAGCATCACGGAGGATTCAATTTTTTTGGAGGCGTTCGTTTCCCCATTCGTAGCTCCGTTTGATCTTTGCGGCCGACATAGGACTTCGGTACATGCGAAAATCAAATAGGGCTCCACGGAAGCGTTCATCCGCATCTAGATACTGTGACGAAACGCCTTCCCAGTTGCTTTTTCCAATATAGTTCTTGGAAACCAAGGAGGTCAATGGCATGTGTCCATCCAGTTGTTCAAAGACTTTGATCCCGTCAATGTATACATGCCACGTAGGGCGAAACGCAGAATGGTCGGTTGTTGTAAGGGCAATGTGAACCCATTTGCGTTTCGGAATACACTGAAGAACTTTAATACGCATTTTACGTTGTTCGGTATCCCAGATTTCAAACATCAGATTGGCTTTGTCAACGGGAGTTCCTGGAGCTTCATCGGGAGGATACGTGTCGGTAACGTCTTCCAATCCTCGGCAGTCCAAATTGTCTACATCGGCATCGCTCGTTTTCAAGTAATCCAATGGCAGCAGTTCCACTGCAGGATTCCGAGAGCAGACTTCGTTGGTAGGACCGGGTCTTGGCCCCAGCGTATTGCCAGAGGCTAAGGAGGGACCACGCCCGTCAATGCCGAGAAAGACGTTGGATTTGCCTGCTCCGTTTCCAAAATCAAAGATTCGTGCGTTGTTGGAAAATTCATCAAAGTAGGCCCAGACACACATGGCTCTCAGTTCTCGTATTTGAATCTTTGTATCCAGTTCCATCGCGGGGTTTTCTCCAACGACGAGATATTGCTCGGCGAGGGGTTGGACATCCCCCACATCTCTCTCTCCAGAGGGAAGCCGGTTGAGTTGGAGTCCCTTGGTCTTCGTTCGCCGCGGGGTTTCGTCTACGGCCGCTTTTCCACTGATCTGAAGCCGAGCGTTTTCGCTGTAATCCAACAGATCGTCAAACCATCTGAACCAGACCATGGAACTTTCGTAAAACCACAGCAGATCAGCGATGTCGGGAGGCGGAGAGGTATCTGTTACTTCCATGCCCGATTTGAATCGCGAGAGACCCGCAAGAACCACACGGGCTTCCCAGCGATCGTGGGGGGCGAGCTCCATTTTGAGAATACGACCGTAGTCCTCTTTACCGTCTCCGTTAACATCGCGATAGTAATCGTCGCGACTGAACCGAAACCCGCTTCTTGCGGAATCAGTGCGATAGGAGAGTGAATCCAAGCCTTCTTGGCCCGCAAGAGCACAGGCTACAATACGCGTTTCGGGTTTTCCTTCTTGTTCTACCACACGACAGAAATCGGCCTTGTATCCCAGTTTCTGAACGTCAGCATAGGATTCGCTATACCGAGGGTTTCGCACCCAGGATCCCTCTTCTCGGTCTTGACCTGGTGTAACATCGGCTCTCTTGGGGAAGAAGCGTCCAAAATACTCGGGGACCGTGCCATCCGTAAATCCTTCCGATAACATGTGACCGTGCCACAATTCGGCACAGACACATGTAAGAAGTAAGAACATTACTACGTACACTGCGTACGCCATCCTATCGTTAATGCGGTAAATTTTTCGCATAGGAAACCGTACATACGGTAATGGACACCTTTCACGAAGATTTTACAAAGGATCTAGTACTGTGTGCGGGGGCTCAGTATCATTCGGCTCCGTTGGATCACTGGAATCCCTTGGAGATAGCGGCCCCTGAACGCCATCTCAGTCTAGGCACGGACTCCTGGGAAGAGCGTCGCGAAGCATTGGAGAATCAGAATCCTGCGTTTGCTAAGATTGAAAGTATGCTCCACTTGTATTTCAAAGATAGTGAAGAAGAATACGATACAATTGACGAGGAAAAGGAACAGGTATGGCTATTTGCGTATCACTGGTTTGCTACGTATTACGAGTACTTGATGGACACACGATTTGTTCGTATGTCTTTTTATAAGAAATATCACGAGGCGTTCTTAGCATTGATGCGAAGATGTCTACGCATTAATCCTTCTACGAGGCCTACCTTTCGCGATATTGCGGCTCTGTGGATGCCTTCTAGGGAAGATACAACAAACACCAAAGAAGCCAAAGAAGCCAAAGAAGCCAAAGAAGCCAAAGAAGCCAAAGAAGCCAGTCCCACTACAAAGGACCTACCCGCCTTGTTGCCCGTCTTGTCTTCCTTACCGATACAGGATTCCGCCTCGTCTTTGAAGAAGCCTTCCGCCGCTGTTCCATCGTCACGACTTGTCCTCGCGGGGGCAAGGGGACACAATAAAACCCGCAGAAATCTTCGTAGTTAAGATTACTGTTTCTCTTTTTAGTGTAGTCACGAGAGGCCTGCCGGGGATTAAAAATAAGCTGGCCTTTTGCGTCGTACTTGGTCACGTCAAGTTCTCCTGATTTGTGATCCCACAGCCCTTCCTCCTCTTCGTTATCCCCCTTGCTGTGACGAGCATACCAGTGGTGGTCGTTTCCCTTGTCGACGACTCCAGCAATTTTGCGGAATCCCCGGGGACACGGTTTGTAAAACGACGATTTCTGAATGGTTGGATAATCCTTTAGAAGCATCTTTTCCACTATAGGACATTTCAGGCGACTGTCTTTAGAGAGTCCGTCCCGATCTCCTGTACGATCTCCAGGTTGCTTGAACTCGTCGCGACAATTCTTTTTCGTTTTGCGACATGTCTCAATCGCGTGCGGATCTAATACACGAAGAGCATACGCGAGACAATTGTGGGAAAGCTTAATATCCCATGGTTGATAGATCTCAGGCCTGTACGGCAATTCGTCGCCAATAACGGGTTTCCTACAGTTCTGATGCTCTTCACAGAAGAGCGTTCCTTCTACTACGACGTTCTTACATGGCTCTTCTTCTGCGTTCTTTGGGCATTGGCATAGAGGGGCATCATTTGTATTTGTATTTGATTCAAACAGTCCAAACAATCCGCCTTTTTGTTTGCGACGGCGACGACTATTGTTACTGCGTACAAGACGCATCTTACAGTAGGCTTTGAAAAAAATGAAACCCGTAAGAACCAAGAAGCCAAGAAACCAAGAAATCAAATGAAGGTGTGTTCGTTGTCAGATCTGGGACTCCTCACGGAGGAGGAGAGAGAAATTGCCGAGTGTTCAAATCGTGTTTACGTTCCGGGAACTCTTTTTACGCAGTGGTTGCGAACCTCCGTGGTCACATTGCGTCTTCGCAACGCGGTTGAACAAACTGTGTACGGCCGAATGTTTTCTGCTCATATGGCCGACAGGGAAACAGTCTATGTGCCGCAATGGATGTGTGAGGCATTGGATTGCGATTTGGAAATGTGCGATGTATCTCCGGTTGATCTGCCGCGATCTACAGCCATTACGCTCCAACCCTTCAACGAAGAAGACGTTGAAGAGATGGATCTTCTTCAGTCTGCCTTGGAACGATATACGGTAGTATCACCTGGTCAAGAAATTACGCTGTGGCATCCCTATGGATACCCGTATGCGATTCGCGTTGCGTCAGTAACGCCTGATACGGCCGTTGTGATTGAAGGATGTGAAATACCGTTGAACATGCTACCGCCTGTAGTAGCAACCGCAACAGTAGAGCCGTCGGTAGCAACCGCAACAGTAGAGCCGTCGGTAGCAACCGCAACAGTAGAGCCGTCGGTAGCAGTAGCAACAGCAACCACGGATCTGCGGCGGCAGTGTTACGAAGCCGCTATGCGACGCATGGAGGCTAAAGAAAAGCCTGAATAACAGTACAGATGGGCGGTGTAGTAGGTCAAGTATCACAAACAGCAGGAGCACGTTGGTTCCGCGATACGTTGCGAAGCGGAACTCCATTTCTTGCTGGAAAGCTCGGTACCAGCGAATTGGATGCGATCTATTTTTATCTGGGAGGACGTCTTTCTTCTTCAGTTCCCTATCCACCCGCGATTCGCAAGAACATCAGTGTGAATGCGGGTGTCTTTCCTGCAACGGATGCTTCTATTGACGCGTGGGCCGCCCACATGATGAACGAGGTCTTGCCAGCGTTGGATTGTGTTGCTCAGTGGAATCCATCAAATCCAGTGGGAGAACGGGAAATTCTCCAACGCACGTGTCCTCGTGCGGTTGTATGTAAGCTGCGGAGTTTAGAACCCTATTACGAAGAGGCTCCAGAGGACCGCTGGTCCATCGCACTTCCAGCTCGTGTCGCAGTCGTAAGTCCATTCGCGGCCAGCATTGCTAGTCAGTGGGCAAAGAGAGACAATGTTTGGAAGTCCAGAACGATGTGGAACACTACAACGGAGGTTGTTCCTGTTCGCTGCGGATACAATCCAATTCTTGCAGATGCCGAGAATGCGTGGCCTGCTTTTACTTGGCGCGAGGCGGTGACGGCGATGGTGGAAGCCGTAGTTGCTACGGGGGCTACGGCAGCCTTGATTGGCTGCGGAGCGTTGTCGCTTCCAATTGGAGCCGAACTCAAGCGTAGGGGCATCTCAGCGATTCACATGGGAGGAGCGACGCAGATTCTGTTTGGAATCAAGGGACGCCGATGGGCGACCCACACGGTTATCTCTACGTTTTTTAACGAGGCCTGGGTCTCCCCATCGGCGACCGAAATCCCAAAGAGAGCGGATTCCGTGGAGGGCGGTTGCTACTGGTGAAGGTCGGAAAAAATTGAAACCCGCGGTATCGCATGGGTTTCTGTGGGTCCCGTTTGTCTTTCTGTCTTTCTGTCTTCCTTCCTTCCTTTCTTTCCTAATTACCTTTCAATTATAAAATGCCTCTTTGCCCTGCGATTGTGCGAACGACGGGTGTTCCTTGTTCTAGGGGAGGATTTGATCACCACGGAGGGTTCTGTATGCTTCACAAGAATTATTATCCGCCAACCGCAGCGGCCGCAGCCGTAGTTGTCGCAACAAGAGCGGCGAATAGCCTGAGGGAGGCGACAATTGTGAGTGACGTAGCAACAGCAGCCCTTCAGCGGGCGGCGAATGTGGCCGGCGAAGTGAATCAGGCTTTGCTTGACGCAAGAGAAGCAGCACGATCTGCTCGTCTTCGTACTCAACGAGCACGGCATCGGGCTGCCGAAGCAGATCACGCGGCTACCGCGGCCGCCGAAGAAGCAGCCGCCTATGCCCGTGCCTTTGCGGCTGATCCGGCGGCTGCTCTTGCGGGCCTTGTCTTGATTGCTCGCAACATGGCTATACCTATCGTTGCCCCCACTCCTATCGTTCCTGCTGCTGCTCTAGATCCTGCTCTTCTGGCCGCTGCTCAGGCCTTCATTGACCGCGGCGGAGCAGAAGCTCCTAGGGGAATGGTTCAAAGTGTACAGCGACTACCTGCGGAGGGACACTACCGCATCTTTGGAACAACGGCGGGTGCCGTATGGACCGTTGATGGGGATCTGACGTTGCCTTTGCCTTTGCCATTGCCTTTGCCATTGCCTTTGCCATTGCCTTTACAGGCCCCAGCAAATACAGCAGCCGATGACGCTTTAGCGGCCAGAGTAGCGTATGTACGACGTGCCCGTATCCGCAAGAACGAGAATCTGTTAGCTCGCTGCCCTCATTTGAGCAGTTCCGAATACCAATCTCTGTCCAGTTCTCTCGGCATCCTATGGATGGAGGCCCCCCTTCCAGGATATGCGGCCATCGCAGCGTACAAGGCTCTTCGCTACGCCCCCCTGAACGATCCAAATCTTCCAATGGTACTAAGAGCTACAATTCAGCTCTTGTTCCTAACAAGAACGTATCATCCAGACAAGACAGAGTTTTCTGCGGCCCCAGAGGCCGAACGAACCGCAGCGATTGACCGATTGACAGCCGCGGTAGCCCCCTACGAACTCCCTACATCCTTGACGCACACCTTCTTGCCTCGCACAGATCCAATGCGAGTACGCTTGGGGGAACGCATTTGGGAAGAGGAACGTGTTAGAGAGGAAGCACGCATTCGGGAAGAAGCACGTGCCAGAGAAGAGGAAGCCGCTGCCTTTATCGTTCGTCTACGAACGGAGCCCGTCGTCTTCCGACGCGATCCAGAGGGAAGCGTTGATCTTCGTGCGTTTGCGACAGATCTTGAGAGCGTCCATCGCTCCTCCGTTCAATCGGCAACAGAACGCTCGATTCGCGTTCTCATGGAACGCGACATCCCTAGAGGACAGCTTACTTTGGAGGAGATTACCATCTGCTTCTGCGATCCAACGGTGGTGCGAATGAACGACGTAACGAGGTTTCGCATACTTGCCGAACTAAACAAAGATGTTGCGGAAACGGTGGCCTTTTCTACCCGGTACAGCGACGTGCTTGATCGCGTGTGGGCCTTTCTTCAGAAGCACGATAACACAAGAGATCTTATCATTCGCCTCGCTCAAGAAATCTGCGAAGGCATTGACAGGTGCTCCAACGGAAAAATGGCACGACTCGTCAACACCCTCCAAGGATATGACGATTCGCTCTTTGTAGAGCCACCCAAAGAGGCCTTTCAAGAGAAGATGGCACGACTGATGAAGCGACCCACCGCAGAGAGAGGACCCGCGGCGACCGCCCTCTTTGACGAGTACGCAATTGTAGAGGCGGAGCGAGGGGCTTGGCTGGAGGCATTGGAGGACTAGACGGTACATCCTCATTTTTCTTTGCTGGTCCTGGCGGCAAGGAAGGGCCTAAATTTCATACCAGACGATAGGATATGGAGTTCCAGTACGCGAGCGACCTCCACATAGACCACTTCCCCGGAACCAATTACAGCACGATGCTAACCCCTGTCGCTCCTATACTACTCATTGCAGGCGATATCTGTAGTGCGTGGAAGCCAAGATACCCCTCCTTTCTCCGCTGGTGTTCTCAGCGATGGCGACTCGTTCTCGTACTCGCAGGAAACCATGAATACTTTTGCGATAAAAAAGAAGTCCGTTCCATTGAAGACACCGACAGAGAAATAAGGCGAATCACGACGATGTTGGGAAACGTAGTATTTTTACAAAACGGCGAATCTGTTTCGATTGGCAAAGTTCGCGTGGTAGGTGCGACACTGTGGTCTGCGTTGGACCCCGCAATTCACGAAGCCGTTCTTACAAAAGGTGATTATACAGAGACCTATACGGCGACTCCTCAGGGACTTCGTGCCACGAGTCCCATGGATATCTTTGCTCTTCACGCATTACAAAAGGCGTACCTTCATTCGGCTCTTGCAAAATTTTCGGATGATCGCGTTATCCTAATGACCCATCATTTGCCCTCTTTTTCCCTTCAAGAAGCGAAATATAGAGGAAAGCCGTTCAGCTCCTGTTACGCTTCGGCTGATGACGATTTGTTTCTTCATGAAAATGTACAGGTTGTGTTGTGCGGTCACAGCCACAATGCTGTACAACTTCGCCTCCCTACAGGTGCTCTGGCTGTCATGAACCCTCGTGGATATAAGTCAGAAGTCGGTCGGGCAACGGGCGTTTACTCACCCACGGCTACGTTTCGTATTTGATTTCCTTTTGGTCTGTTTTGTCTTTTTTGTCTTTTTTGTCTTTTTTGTCTGTTTGGTCTTCCGTTGCCAATCCAGTGGATGCTTCTTTACGTAGGCGGCTCTTACGTTTCGCACTTTCTTTATGGAAACACCGTGCTTCTCCGCAAGTTTTTTAATATACGTTTCTACGGCTGGTAGGTAGGGCTCTCTTCGTAAATAATAGGCAATGGATCGCGTAAAGTATTCGGCATCTGCTACATCTTTCGCCAGATCCATCTACTAACAAAAAATGTATTTGTTTTTTGTTGTTTTGCTGTTTTTGTGTTTTTGGTGTTTTTTGTGTTTTTAGATCTTGACGATCTGCTTGCCGTCCACAC
>Ga0114962_10004419_pt1 | contig 11197 bp, 9 predicted proteins | sample C_130820_MF_Meta_FD_87017 | JGI IMG/M metagenome (GOLD analysis project Ga0114962, IMG submission 87017) | Freshwater microbial communities from Lake Croche, Canada to study carbon cycling - C_130820_MF_MetaG | ecosystem: Environmental > Aquatic > Freshwater > Lake | place: Lake Croche, Canada...
CGTTGGAAACTTGCGTTCTGAGTATAATGTGCATCATCATAAGCAATATCTCTTCCTCTGTTTCTACTGTTGAATTGTGTTTAATAAGATTCGTCCATTTAGCCATCAATTTTGCTAATTCATCTTCTATAATGGGTAAAGTAATTTCTATGGCAGTAACCGAGAACAAACCTTTCAGGAGTTTGTGTTGTGCTTCCCAATCTTCATCGTCACTCATAAAAATGCCATTACCCAAAAACTCTTGCAACCCGGTGATGGAAGATTGTTTGACAGCTTTACCTCGCGAATAATTTTCTTGTTTGTCTTTAAGAATATGTTTTACGTAATCGGGATGATTTACAAAGATGATGTTGCTGTCTTTGGCAAGTTTCAGATTGAAGATGTCTCCATAACTATCTATCATTTTAGAGATGGCTTTTAATGGATTTTTTAAAAGCCCTACTCCGTGAACCGGTATTTTATGACTAGGAACTAAGGGGATGGTTTTGGGTTGAATTGCGTTTTCCATGATTAAACAATTAAAGCGTAAAATGATCGACTTGATTTACAAACTCTCTGGCAAGTTTTGCTAATAAGTCGGCATCAGAAATGATATGATCGAGCGAAAGGGTTATTCCCAAAATGCTTGCTTCTTTACCGTCACTATTTGTTATTTGCTTATAGGTACCTACAAACATACCTGTCGTATGAAAGTGCTGGGGAACAATTTTTAAAAGCGAATCCCCGTTACCCCTGTGTATCATAGACGTAAAATAGACATTTCCCCCATAGCCTTTTCGAACCAATGGGTTGCCCATCATATAATTGTAATACCACTTTCTAACGAAATAGGGCAAGGAAAAGAAAAATTGTTCAGCTTTCGTTATCTCCTTGGTCATGGCTTTGGCAGCCCTGATCTCTTGCTCCAATTCATAAGCTGATTTTACGTTGATACCTTTTATTATTTTACACCAGAGTAGCTTTTCCTCCCCAATCCTAATATCAACAGGAAAGAAAGCATCTGCTTCATCAAAAAGGAATAGCTTGTTTCCTTTCCCTCTCAGGGCATAAGATTCCTTGAATTTGTGAAGTGTTTGTCCGTAACAGTAAAGCAGACAAGCGAGTACAGATATTTCTTGCTTGGTTTGATTGCGCGCTTCTTTTACCTTTTGCCTGATTGCTGTAATGTCTACTTCAAATAAACAATTGATAAGCTCAACATATTTATTTAACAGTGCTCCATCTGCAGACATTATTTTCTCAGTAGAAAAAGGGACTACGGTATATTTTTTTTCAGGCATAATTCAGGTGCAGGATTCAAGTTACTAGTTACTGGTTTCAAGTACCCGTAACTTGTAGCCTGCAACTAGTAACTAGAATTTATCTTATTAATCAATTAATACATTGCCTGTCATTTCTTTAGGAATAGGCAACCCAAGTACTTTTAGGATAGAAGGTGCGATATCGCCTAATTTACCAGCTTTCACCGTTCCTTTCCATTCTTTATCAATTACAAACAATGGAACCAAGTTTAGGGAATGTTGTGTATTAGGACTTCCATCTTCATTCACCATAAAGTCGGCATTGCCATGATCAGCCGTTAAAAAGATGGTATAGCCATGATTTAGGGCAGCATTCACTACTTTCTCCACACATTTATCTACCGTTTCTACTGCCTTTACAACTGCGCTGAACACACCTGTATGTCCTACCATATCGGCATTGGCAAAGTTGAGACAGATGAAGTCTGCATATTCTTTTTCTATTTCAGGCACTAGCTTGTCTGCCAGTTCATACGCACTCATTTCGGGTTGCAAATCGTAAGTAGCCACTTTGGGGCTAGAAGCCATGATGCGTGTTTCTCCCTCAAATTCTTTTTCTCTGCCTCCACTAAAGAAGAAGGTTACGTGCGGATATTTCTCGGTCTCGGCAATACGAATTTGTTTCTTTCCATTAGCTGCAAGCACTTCGCCTAGCGTATTGTTGAGGTTGTCATTCTGAAACATAACGTTTACCTCCTTGAAGGTCTTGTCATATTCCGTCATGGTAGTATAGTGTAGTTTTAGTTTAAACATGTTTAGGTCTGCATGATCTTCTTGGGTAAGTACATTAGTAATCTCACGACAACGATCTGTACGGAAGTTGAAACAGATAGCCACATCACCCTCTTTTATCTTTCCTGCTTCTATGGTCTCTGCATTTATAATTGGCTTGATAAATTCATCGGTAATACCATTGGCATAAGAAGTTTCTAGGGTGCCAATTATATCGGAAGATACTTCACCAGTACCATGCACCAAAGCATCATAAGCTAGTTTCACACGTTCCCATCGCTTGTCACGGTCCATGGCATAGTAGCGACCGGTAATGGTTGCAATTTTTCCAACAGAATTATCCAGATGCTCTTTCAGTCCTTTAATAAATCCTAAGCCACTTTTAGGATCACAGTCACGACCATCGGTAAAGGCATGCACATAAACTTCTGTTAATCCCTGAGCTTTACAAACATCAACGATAGCCTTTACATGAGAAGTATGGGAGTGTACGCCACCATCGCTTACCAAACCCAACAAATGCAAGGGCTTACTATTGTCCTTTGCATACTTAATGGCAGCCAATAAAGTTTCATTACTTGCCAACTCTCCGGTACGGATAGCTACATTAATGCGTTGTAGTTCTTGGTACACAATTCTTCCTGCCCCTAAGTTTAGGTGACCCACTTCGCTATTACCCATTTGTCCATCGGGCAATCCTACTTCTTCCCCACAAGTAACTAGTGTACTGTGCGGATATTTATTGTAAAGAGAAGTTACGAAAGGAACGTTTGCGTGCTGTATTGCATCGGCGTTTTTGTTGAGTCCTAGACCCCAACCATCCATTATAATTAATATTGCTTTCTTTTTCATCGCATAAAACTACGGGTTTTCGTATAACGCAATTGCAGGAGTTGACTAAAATCATCTTTGTTGGCATATTTTTAGCTAAGTTTTTATTTAATAAAGAATTAAATGAAAAATTTATTACTTACCCTAAGCTTCGCCTTCACACTCGTTGCCTTTACGCCAACAGATAACTCAACAGCTATTATCAATGCTTTAAAGGCGGGTAATACCGAAGAGTTGAGTAAATATTTTGATAATTATATAGACCTGAAACTACCAGAGAAAGGGGAGTTAAAGAATATGGGAAGGAATCAGGCAAGCATTGCCTTAGGAAGTTTCTTTAAGGATAACAGTATAAAAGGGTTTGAATTGAGTAGCCAAAGAGATATGAATGGTACCATGTACATGGCAGGAAAACTACAGAATGGCGGCAAAGGCTATAACATTACCATTTTGATGAAGACCAAAGATGGAAACTTGCAGATAATTACATTGCGGATTAATTAGCAATAATATTCATAATAAAAGCCGCTTCACTCAATTTGAAGCGGCTTTTTTGTTGGGTAACTTTCTTACATTGTGCTACGCTTTAAAAAATAAGTTTCCATTTTTGTCCATTTACTTCGAGCTTAATCGTCATTAGTTTTTAACCATTAAAATTATATAAAATGAAAGAGTTTTTATTTGTCTTTAGAAATGATTACAAGGCAATGGCTGCCAACACATCCCCCGAAGCAATGCAGGGTATGATGAAAAAGTGGATGGATTGGATGGGTGGCATTGCCGCTCAAAACAAGTTGGCCAACCCAGGGAATAGGCTTGGTAGTGAGGGTAAGGTATTGCGCCCAAATGGTGTAGTTACTGATGGGCCCTACTCTGAAATTAAGGAATTAATTGGCGGTTACATTATTGTAAAAGCTGATTCTTTTGAGGAAGCTGCTGAGCTAGCAAAGGGTTGCCCCATATTGGAGGTAGAAGGAAATGTAGAGATAAGAGATATTGTTCCTATGTAATGTTTATTAATTCGTAACAATTATATAATAATTGATTTAACAGAAAATTTATATTTTTATACCAAAAAATAAATATTATGACAACACAAGAAGTAGCAAGCCGCTATATGGAGCTTGAAAAAGCGGGTAAATGGATGGAAATTCAGGATGAATTGTACAGTGAAGACGTCGTTTGTATTGAGCCAGAACATGCAGCCGCAATGGGAATGGCAACTATAACCAAAGGATTAGCTGCCATTAAAGCAAAAGCCGCAGCCTGGAACGAAGGTATTGCCGAAATGCACGGAGGCTTTTGCACAGAACCTGTTGTTGGTGGGAATTTTTTTAGCCTTGCAATGGGAATGGATTGCACATTTAAAGATGGCAATAGAGTGAAATTGGATGAGATAGCTGTCTTTGAAGTAAAGGATGGCAAAATTATCAAAGAACAATTCTTCTTTTAAGTCAGCTTCAATTAGTAGGCTTAACCACAAGGGACACTAGGGATTTCACAAAGAAACACAAGGCTTTTATAAGAGTTTGTGAAATCCTTGGTGTCCCTTTTGTATTTTTCTTAGCGTTCTTTGTGGTAAAACAAAGAGGGTAGTCCGTTAAGATTTATGGATAATCAAACATTGATACCACACCTGTTTCGTACAGAATACAGAAAGATAACTACTGTTCTCTGCAAGCTATTTGGTATTGAACATATTGAAATTGCCGAGGACATTGCCAGCGATACCTTTTTGCTTGCTACTGAAAGTTGGGGTGTGAAAGGTATCCCAGAGAACCCGACTGCATGGTTGTACACCGTAGCTAAAAACAAAGCAAAAGATTATCTGAAGCGTAATAAAATCTTTACCGAAAAAGTTTATAGGGAGCTAAGGCAAAGTGCTTCTGAAACCAATGAGATAGAAATAGATTTAACTGATAAAAACCTCTCAGACACTCAGTTACAAATGCTCTTTGCTATTTGTCACCCATCGATTCCTGTTGAAGCTCAGATTGGATTGGCATTGCGTATCCTTTGCGGTTTTGGTATAGATGAAATAGCAGATGCTTTTCTCACCAACAACGAAACAATCACTAAACGACTTTTCAGGGCAAAACAAAAACTTCGGCAAGAAAAAGTACAAATAGAGTTTCCTTCTGAAACAGAAATTGACAAACGTTTAGAAACGGTATTACTAACACTTTATTTATTGTTTAATGAAGGTTATTATTCTTCAAAAGAAGATTATAAAGTTAGAACCGACTTATGCTTGGAAGCAATGCGTCTTACGCATTTATTAACTGAAAATTCAGCTACCAACAAGCCGTTTGTAAGTGCGCTGTTGTCTCTGATGTGTTTTCATTCCTCCCGCTTTGAAGCAAGGACAAATGAAAAGGGTGAAATGGTTTTATACCAGGATCAAGATACTAGCCTTTGGAATGTTGAATTGATTGAAAGGGGGGAATACTACTTAAATAAGGCATCATCAGGAAATGAATTAACCAAATATCACCTTGAAGCGGGCATTGGTTATTGGCACACCATCAAGGAAGATACACAAGAGAAATGGGAAAATATTCTTCAATTGTATAATAAGTTATTACAAATAGAATATTCCTCGATGGCTGCATTGAACAGAACGTTTGCCCTATCAAAAGCAAATGGAAATGCTGTGGCAATTGTGGAAGCAGAAAAGCTACAACTCACCCATAATTATTTGTATCATTCACTGTTGGGCAACCTATATACTGACATAGAAAATCTAAAGGCCATTAATCATTTTAAAACAGCAATGAAATTGTCCAAGTCTGCTTCTGATAAAAAGTTGTTTAGTAATAAAATATTTGAATTGGAAGAGAAGGGATAATTTATAAATGAGATGTACTAATATCTTATAAACAATATTAATATACTGCTGTTCTTTATATTGGTTTTGTTTTTAAAAGGCAAACCATTACTTTTACAAAAATCTGCGTAGATGGATATTTTACCCGGCGTATTATTAAAGGAAATCAATTCCCCAGACGATTTAAAGAAAATAACAAAGAAAGACTTACATAAAGTATGCGATGAACTCCGCCAATATATCATTGACGTAGTGAGTGTGCATGGTGGTCACTTTGCTGCTAGCTTGGGCGTGGTAGAATTATCTGTTGCCTTACATTACGTTTACAACACCCCCTACGATCAGTTAGTTTGGGATGTAGGTCACCAGGCTTACGGTCACAAAATATTAACCGGAAGAAGAGATAGTTTTATTACCAATAGAAAATATGGTGGGCTAAGTGGCTTTCCTAAAAGAAGCGAAAGCGAATATGATACTTTTGGTGTAGGACATTCATCTACTTCTATATCTGCTGCATTAGGTATGGCAATGGCAGCCAAATATAAAGGAGAAAACCGAAAAAGTGTTGCCATCATTGGTGATGGTAGTATGACAGCAGGGATGGCTTTCGAAGCGATGAACCACGCAGGGGTTGCTGACAGTGATGTGCTCATTATTCTAAACGACAACTGTATGAGTATAGACCCCAACGTTGGGGCATTAAAAGAATACCTTACCGACATTGCTACATCGCCTACTTACAACAAAATGAAGGATGATGTTTGGAAGATAATGGGCAAACTGCCTGTGGGTAAAGGCATCAGCCGGACAATGGCTCACAAACTTACCGACAGTGTGAAGGGAATGGTAAGCAGTAGCAGTAACTTGTTCGAAGCCTTAAAGCTGCGTTACTTCGGGCCGATAGATGGCAATAATATTACCAAGCTGGTAGATACCTTAAGGGATTTAAAAAACATTCCCGGTCCCAAAATATTACATATCATTACTACTAAGGGAAAAGGATATGATTTGGCAGAACAAGACCAGACCAAATGGCATGCGCCCGGATTGTTCGATAAGATAACAGGTGAGATAGTAAAAAAGACCTATAATGTACCGCAACCCCCTAGATACCAGGATGTATTTGGGCATACGATGATAGAACTAGCAGAACAGAACGATAAAATAATGGGAATTACCCCTGCTATGCCTAGTGGTTCTTCCCTTAAGTTTATGATGGAAAAGATGCCTAAACGTGCATTTGATGTGGGCATCTGCGAGCAACACGCTGTAACATTGAGTGCAGGCTTGGCAACACAAGGAATGCGTGTATTCTGTAACATCTATTCCTCTTTTATGCAACGTTCGTTCGACCAAGTGGTACACGATGTAGCGATACAAAAACTCCCTGTTGTATTCTGTTTGGACAGAGCAGGATTGGTAGGAGAGGACGGGCCAACACATCACGGGTGCTATGACATTGCTTACTTCCGTTGCATACCCAACCTCATTATTTCTGCTCCAATGAACGAGCAGGAGTTACGTAACCTGATGTTCACCGCACAATTAGAAACAACTACGCTTCCTTTTGTAATTCGTTATCCAAGGGGCAATGGGGTTATGCCCGAATGGCAAACCAAGTTGGAGGAAATTACTATTGGCAAAGGAAGAAAACTAAAGGATGGAGAAGAAGTAGCGATTTTGAGTTATGGGCATCCGGGCAACTTTGCACAAGCGGCTATAAGAACCCTAAGAAGTGAGGGTATTAATCCTGCTCATTATGATATTCGTTTTGTGAAGCCAATTGACGAAGATTTACTACATGAAGTATTTGCAAAGTATACCAAGATCGTAACGGTAGAAGACGGTACTGTGGTAGGTGGTTTTGGTAGTGCTATTCTTGAGTTTATGGCTACCCATAACTATACTGCGGAAGTGAAGCTATTGGGTATACCAGATAGATTGGTAGAACACGGCTCCTTGAAAGAGTTGTACCATGAGTGTAATTATGATGCAGAGGCCATTGCCAGTACCGTAAGGTCGTTGGTAGGCGCTTCCATCAAGGTAAATACATTAATTGCAGGATAAACCTTTGTGCTTCCAGATATAAGAAATAATTAGTGTAAGCTAGGTATCGCACTTAAATGTGTTTTGAGACCTAAAACTTATAACTTATAACACTCTTATTGTCTTTGTTGCAAACCCGATACATAATTATGAAGCAATTTACAATCCCTAACATATATCGCAGTTCGCTTATTAGTGCCATCAAAAACAAACGCAAGCAGGACGATAAGTTGAAGAAGGATTATACCCCTACCTTATTAGACTTTGGACGATTACACATTTATCTTGCCCGTCATTTTGGTTTTTGCTATGGTGTGGAGAATGCCATTGAGATTGCTTTTAAAACTATTGATGAAAACCCCGGCAAACGTATCTTTCTCTTGAGTGAGATGATTCACAATCCACAAGTAAATGCCGACTTACAAGCCCGCGGGGTTCAATTTCTTCAAGATACTTATGGCAAACAATTAATAGACTTTGATACCATTACCAAAGAGGATATTGTATTGATACCCGCTTTTGGTACGACCTTAAATATTGAAGCTTTGCTGAACAAGAAGGGGATTGCCACCGAGAAATACAATACTACTTGCCCATTTGTAGAAAAGGTATGGAACAGAAGCGAACAAATTGCTAAGAAAGGCTATAGCATTGTGATACATGGCAAACCAAAGCATGAAGAAACGAGGGCTACTTTTTCTCATGCGGCACAAAATAGTCCTAGTATTATCGTAAACGATATGAAGGAAGCTATTGAACTAGCAAAATATATCACTGGTGAAAAGTATGCTAATTTGTTTACAGAAGAGTTTAAAGGACGTTTCACCGAGGGATTTAATGTCTCTAAAGACTTGCAACGATTTGGTGTAGTTAACCAGACTACTCAGTTGGCAAGCGATACACAAGCCATATCTGATTATCTGAAGCAAGTAGTGAAAATTCATTATCAATTAACTGAATCAACGATTGGTGAACGCTTTGCCGATACACGAGATACGCTTTGTTATGCTACCAATGATAACCAGACGGCAGTAAGTGGGTTGTTGGAAACCGAGGCAGACCTTGCTTTGGTAATTGGTGGCTATAATAGCAGTAACACGTCTCATTTAGTAGAGTTGTGCGAACAAAAACTATCGACCTATTTCATTGATAGTGCCAACAGAATGTTAGATAGAAATACCATTACCCATTGCAACTGGATTACAAAAGAACAAACAACTACTAGTGACTTCCTACCACAGAAAGACGTAGTAAAAGTTTTGATAACGAGTGGTGCTAGCTGTCCTGACGCATTAGTAGAGGAAGTAATAAGAAAGTTGGCGGGGTTCTATCAGGCAGACAACCTGATTGATGAGCTACTCACCGAATTTGATTAAAATTTTTGTGAAAGGCTGTAAGTCGGTTGCTATTATACATTTTGTGGTATAGATTTGGTTAAATAGGTTTAAAATTAAACAAAATGAGAAACAATAGTATAGTAGCGTTGGTACTTTTGGTTTTATTAACTGCTTGCGGCAGTTCGAAAGTATATTTCAGTACACAGGTAAGACAGAAAGTAGAGAATTCTGGAACACCGCTTACCCAGTTACAATACTACGTAGATAGGGATGTAGAACTTTCCAGAGAAATATTGAAGGACGAAACCAAAGTAACTTCAGGGGTGGTAAGGTTCGAAAATGGAAAGAACCTGAATATTATTACTTTAAAAAGAAATACGCCCGGTGTTTGTACGAAAGTATTTCCAAATAAAGTATTTATCTCGTTCGAAATAGGTGATGATAAGTTTCTTACTTTCGGTAAAACGAAATATGCCACAGAATCTGCCCCATATAAAATATTAGCAAATAGTTGGATTGGCGATTATGGTGCCATAACCTACGAAGGAAAGAATTATTTTATTCATTCAGGTACCGATGCTAGTATCATGATTAAGACAAGTGAGTTGCATAATGAAGAAATAAACAAACGCCAGATGAAGGGTCGTACGATTGTAACCAATCCAACGCCATCGCCAGTATCAGTTCCTACTAATTAGAATAGACTATTTCGGATTATTAATCCGATGTTGGTTTTTATTGGGATTCTTCTCAATTTAAAGAGCTTTACTTCAAGGTATGTATTAGCCTTTTTGATGTAACCATATTGTAAGTGAATTCTTGTTTGAATTCATAATAATTCTTCTGAATAATTGTATTTCAGCTTACACGGACGTTGCAGAGTCATTTACAGATGTCGAAAGACCTTAGAGAAAATCATCCGCTGTTATTCGAACACTTTATGTAGGAGCGGCAGATAGGAAATATCTGATATAGGAGAGGAAGCCTTTGAGTATAGAATTGAGAAGCGAAAAGGTATTCATGCAAAAGTTACTGTATTTACATGACAATTCAGTAAATCCAGTACTAATTTTAATGCCTGAATACTATCCTTACTCCTCAGAAACGCTTTGTGTTACAGGAGTTACTAAATGTGTCTTCTTTGAGAGATGGGAAGCGGCATCTTGACTAATTTTGGGTGTTCTTCAAGAACATCATTTACAAGTATCAGCATGAAAGGTCTCTGTCAAAGGTGTTGCAATAGCAAAAAAGTTAAATTATTCAAACCAGTTTCTAGTTGAAATAGTTTAAGAAAAAAGCATCCATACTGCGTAAGTTAAGGGAATTAATTTTAATGGAAACAAGAAACAAATATCATTTCTTCTATTCTTTCTATGCTTTTGTGACTATTTAAAGCCCAATAAATTAAGAAGAATAGGTAATTAGTATATAGAAATAAGAAAATAAATGAATTTGCATTAAGATCTAATACAGGATAAGCACCCCCCTTTGCCCTATATTTGTTGATAAACGGGATACTTTTGCCACGGATATTATTGACAGTTACCAACGACTTAAGTTACGATCAAAGGATGCAACGCATCTGTACCTCCCTTGCAAAAGCAGGATATGAGCCTGTTTTGATTGGAAGGAAATTACCCAAATCTATCCCTTTAGGCGAATTGTCCTTTGGTTGGAATCGACTTTATTGTTTTTTTACAAAGGGTTTTTTATTTTATTCAGAATACAACATTCGCCTATTTTTCTACCTACTATTTGCCAAAGCAGATGCCTTTTGTGCCATAGATTTAGATACCATCATACCTTGTTATCTCGCTTCATTATTCCGAAATAAACCAAGGGTATACGATGCACATGAATTATTTACCGAACAAAAGGAGATTGTAACCAGAAAAGTAATACACCAATTCTGGCTTGGGATAGAACGCTTTGCAGTGCCTCGTTTTGCCAAAGGATATACGGTGAACTTTTTTATAAAAGAAGAATTTGAAAGGAGATATAACGTTAAATATGAGATAGTTCGGAATCTTCCCGTATTGAAGTCATTAGACCTTGTTGAAAAATATGCTACACCTACCATCCTATATCAGGGAGCGGTGAATGAAGGTAGAAGTTTCGAAACC
>Ga0114962_10004421_pt1 | contig 11192 bp, 8 predicted proteins | sample C_130820_MF_Meta_FD_87017 | JGI IMG/M metagenome (GOLD analysis project Ga0114962, IMG submission 87017) | Freshwater microbial communities from Lake Croche, Canada to study carbon cycling - C_130820_MF_MetaG | ecosystem: Environmental > Aquatic > Freshwater > Lake | place: Lake Croche, Canada...
AGTGAAACCCCTTTTGCTTCTTACTTTTGGGTAGGCCTAGCCTACCCGAAAAGTAGGATTCGGTCGCTCTCCGCAATATAAAAGAAATCCTACAAACTCCCTACGGTCGTTTTCCGGATTTTTCAATATTTGGAATTTACAATTATTTTATAAATACCTTATCTACGATGGTTTCATATTTTATTATTTATTGGTAAAATATGAATGTTACGGAGAGCGACCGAATCCTACTTTTCGGGTAGGCTAGGCCTACCCAAAAGTAAGAAGCAAAAGGGGTTTCACTGGGGGCTTCGCCCCCAATGGGGGAGCTCGTAGAAATATTATAAAATGTTTCCCTTTATTTTTTAGCTATTCTTTATTTTCAAAAAAGTCGATTATTTTTTGTGGGTATTCCAGTGTTCTCAAAACATTTATAGCACCTTCTACGTTTGAAATACCACTCACCATTTTGTATGTATATTCGAGCTGTTTTTCGCCACTTGCATCAGACACTTCTTTCACATTCATCTTATAATTTTTAATATTGGTCGAGCATTTTTTAAGTATCTTCTTACATACACAACTATAGTGCGTAGTCAATATGAAGTGTACATGTTTGTATTCTACGAGATATTTCAAAAAGGCATATGACGCCTTCGCCGCTTCTACTGGATTTGTTCCCGAATAAAGTTCATCGAACATACAAAAATGTGTGTCCCCTTCTTTGCTAGAATGAATGGAGTTTATAATTTCTTTGCATCTTCTCGCCTCAGCCTGAAATAAACTGTCTCTCCCGGAAGTATCCGGTATGTTCAAATAGGAATGTATATATTTGTATGGTTTCATTCGACATGAAGAATAGTACCCCATACCGACTTGTTGGGAAAATACTATATTCAAAGCAGTGGTTTTTAACAAGGTCGTTTTTCCAGAAGCATTTGGTCCAGTGATAATGATACCTTTCAATGGAGCTAGTGGGGACGAATTAGAGGATTCTTTGTTAGTCGGAAGAATACTACTATGGTTACCTAGAAGAAGATTGTTCTTCACGGCTGTTTCTTTATCATAGGGTGGGTAATATTGATTTTTTATTGTCAAAGAAGAAGAAGAACAATATTCTATGCTTGGATTATCAGTGGATTCTGTATCGGACTCACTGGTGTCTGTATCCGAATCGAGGGTTGAAACTGATTTGGTGGGTTGTTTGGTTTCTCTTTCAATGAACGTGGCGAGTGATATATTGCCCTTCTTCCAATTGTTATATACTCCCTTCATGTTATCTATATAACCCTCGAACCCGAATGAAAATTCGAGTGCACGAAGATAGTCTTCATTTGAGTACAAAGAATAGTAACATTTCAACATATAACCAACTTTCGATAATTTAGACAGTGATAATGAGAATGGTGTTATAGGAAACAGTTCACAATCAATTGACTTCAATATATTAGTATATTTGAGCAACTCATTGCAAAAGAGAGAATAAGTTGGTTTAGATGCATGTAGACTGACAAACATCTCCATATTTTCGCGACTCTCTTGTAAGAAATCGCGTAAGTATACTAGGTCGTTGTTCACCTTCAATACATTGCGATAAAAATGGCAACAAGTAACTATATTATTGTATATTTGAATCAAATACATGAAAAATGAACCGATAATATAAAACACTTTACTCATGTCTATTTGCTGCATATTTGTAATCGCCTTCCCGATAAAATGATTCTTTGCTAAATTCTGTAATACATCTATGTAACTGGATACAGTGAGACTACTATTAGTGAGTTTTAATATTATAAATGGTAATATTAGTATTACTATTGGGAATAATATGCTAGCAAATGGTGAAATAATGTTAGCATATGTAACGAACTGTAGAAAAGAAGATGAGTAGTTTAAATAATTCAACCAGTCAAATTCTATATAAGAGTATTTTTCCAGAAAATAAGGGTCATTTGTCAAGTCGTTCCATATTTGTTTGAGCCGGGTGGTGTCGAGGGTACTAGATACCAATCCTTCGGTTATTTCAATACAATTGATGTCCTGATTTTTAAGCAGTTGTTTATCGATGTCCTTTTCATTACACTTCTCATTACGTTTGTCCTTTTGGTTCTCAAAAATACCCATATTTTCCACTACCCTCTGAGTTTCTTTCAAAAAATGCGGGTCAACTGAAATAGTGGTTTTCCATTCTTGTATCATTTCTTTCGAAAAATCGTGGCTAGGTTGAAAAAGGAATTCATATATGGGTTTTTGTGAAGCTGAATCTGCCAGTTCTAAATCTGCAATCACTATAGGGTTTAATGAGTGTATTTGTTCAACCGGTTGGTATTGGATGGGTAATTTGAAAGAAGGGAAACTAGAAACGTGGGTATTATTAGAAGGGTCCTCGGTGGCGGAGAGGGTGTCTTTCAAATCACTTTTATCTTCACCTAAAAATACATTTACTCCCATTTTTATCATAATATCATCTAACGGTGTTTTTATAATATCCATACTATATTACAAATAAATATTGTATAGATATATGTTATTTCCCAAATACATTTATATAACGCATCCATGGGGGGGGCTTATTGAAAAATCCGGAGAGCGACTGAAAGGAGCTCGTAGGATTTCTTTTATATTCCGGAGAACGACCGCAGGGAGTTCGTAGGAATATTGAAAAATCCGGAGAGCGTCACATACTACATACTTTTCACCCCCCTCCCCAGTTTATCGCGTATTTCCATTAGGTCAATATCTGGTATTCGGTTCGACCCCGGAACATATCGTACTAGTTTCGCGTTTTTCGTATTCAGTAGCATAAACTGCATATCCACATTCTGGGTATATTTCGCTTCTACGGCTCGTCTGCGTTCTTCTTTATTTCTTTCCGGGTAAAAGTCCGGGTCGATTTTGTAATTCTTGGGTCGAATTTGTTCTTTCTTGTATCTTCCGGTTTTCCCGCCAGCGCCTTGACATAATTCCACATCTTTGGATATAGGTGACCCGGAATTCAAAGAAAACAGTTCTGCGAAATCTGGGTGACTATTTCTGAACTTTGATGCCTGGTAATAATGTTCTACTGAAGCATACTGTTTCCCATCCAACGTGAATTTCGCCCCCGTCCAACTATCATCCAACTTTTTACGCCAGTCATCTATTGTAGCGAGTGTCGAAAATTCTCCTATTTTCTCTTTGGGAACCTCTTCTTGGGAACCTTTACCTGGGTATAATTTCTTGTTGCTCCTTGAATAAAACATAAACACTATTTTGGGGTCATACAGGTTTTCATAACCATTCATAGCCATATCTTCTTCTTCCTTTTCGTTGTCTTTCGGATTTCCTTCATCTGGGTCGATTTCCAGTTTCAGTTTCAAGTCGCGGAACTCTTGAATGAGGTAGTATATACCCGAGTTACGTTCTAAACACCGTTTAATGACCAATATTTTGATATGATAAGGTATTTCACTATATTTCAGTATTTTCTTGTCTCTATAACTGACGAGTTCATAATGGTTGCCGCTGTAAGTAGTGATGATATAGTATTCGGGGTTAAATACTCCTCTTGTTTGGATTTCTTTGTTAATCTCTCCGCAGTTCAGGACGTTATTCAAGTCGTTTTCATTGTAATATACCTCACTCAATATAATCATCTTGACATTTAGTTTCTTTTCGATGATAGAAATCGCCCATTCATTTGCCCAAAAGTCAGAAGTTTGTATATATGCCTTGAATTTGTCTAGTGTGGTGATGTCATCGAGGTTACCAGTAGTACTCTGTATCAAACTCTGTACTTCATTCTTCTGGGCGGAGAGGTCTTGGTGTCTTTTCTTCAGTGTTTTTACTTCATTTATGAGAATTTCTTTTTGTTTCTGGTCGGTTATTTTTTGAGAACGTTGTTTCAAGTCTACTGCGATAGTGTGTTTGATTTGTTCCATTTCTTTCTTGAAACTGCGAACTTCTTCTTTTAAATTCAAATATACCATTTGGTACTGTTCGAATATTTCCGAGTCTGCTTCTTCGGCTACCAGTCTACGGAGTTTTTCAACTGTTGTAATACGTCCTATTTGAGCGAATGCATGTACAACAGTGGTAAAGAAACAGTCCCCGTCCCCTGGAATAGAATGTATTTGATAATAGGGGTTTTTAAAGAACTTTTGTATCCAGTTACTTTGCGAATTATTCGCGAACTTGGATTTTATTTCTTCCGCTTCTTCCTCGGTTTCTTCGGGGAGAAGTGCGGAGGGCAGTGTACTTTCTACATTCATTATGAATATGCTTCCTTTTTTCTCCGGAGGGATGGGTTTCTTCGATGCGGGAGGTAGTTTTAATACATTGTCCTCTTCTTCCTCCTCATCCACATCCCCGTCCTCCTTTTCGTCACCCTTCCCGTCCTCCTTGGGAGGTTTCTTGGTCGTGTCCCGGGTAGAATCTATTGTTTGGTCGATTATTTTAGATGCAATCAACCCAGCGGCATTTTCTAAGTAACTTTCTACCGTTGTTTTACTAGATTCTATTAGTTTGTCTGAAAAGTCGAATAAAATAGGAGAACCCATCTTATTAATATCTATATCTCCGTCTTCGTCGAGGTTAATAGCCCCTGTTTTAGGGTCGTTCAATTTGGTTTCAAAGACTCCAATACATCCTTCTATGGCGTTTGTTAAAGAAACCATATATATGGGATAATATACCACATTTTTGGAAGAGAATGTATATTTCGGTTTTCCAAGTGCTATAAGAATATTCTTGTCTTCCCCAATATTTAACTCGTATAGTGAGGATTCATGTCCTTTGTCTTCTGGGTCTATTGTTCTATGTTGACTGAATACTACGGATGTATTGATTCTCGAAGAAACCATTGTTATTATAGTTATTTACTGATATTGTTATATAGTATTATTTATTATATATCAATATTCCTACGAACTCCTTACAGTCGTTCTCCGGAATATAAAAGAAATCCTACGTCGTGGCCTTCGGCCACTCCTACGGATTTTTCAATATTTCTACAATCTCCTTACAGTCGTTCTCCGGAATATAAAAGTATTTCTACGAGCGACCCCATTGGGGGCAAAGCCCCCCAGTGACCCCCCTTTTGCTTCTTACTTTTGGGTAGGTATAGCCTGGCCAAAAGTAAGATTCATTCGCTCTCCTGATTTTTTCAGCAACCCGACTTATAGTAAATCATACAAGTCCTTCATTTTGAATATAAAACGCGTAGATAAACTCTTTTGTTCTTTCACCTTCAAAGTAGTAAAACTACAAGTCTGATGAATAATATTATCCCAACGTACATCGTTCAAAGAACCAATCGTTTCATTTCCCAAAGAAATTAGGATATACAATATTTCCCCCAGTTCGTCTATTTCATTTGTACGCCCCTCTTCCTTAATATACTGTTGGATAAGTGTTTGAAAAAATTCGGTCAATTCTATAACTACGAGAGGGGGTATGACCCCGCGATTCAGTAGCATAATAATAAATGTAGTAATTGCTTTTTTACGGTCACCCTCTTTGGTAAATTCGCAGTATTTTTCATAATTGGTATTTGGGTCACAGTACGAAAACGTCTGTATCGATTCTTTGAAATTGTGAATGAATGTATTTAATATATTCGTATAAATGTCACCGTATTTATCGATGAGTTCTTTGTATAAAGTGGCATATATTTCAGTAAAGAATCGATTTGAACTAGATATATCAAAGATGAACTGTGCGATTTTATGCATAGGGTCTACTATATCATGTTTACTATCTGTTCCGTTACGCTCTCGTTCTTTATCATTTTTATAACACTTTGTTGTAGATGTTTTATTATTCTCCTCTTCTAAAATATTCATACTAGCTCCGGATTTTTCAATATTCTGAAGAGCGACCGAAGGGAGCTCTCCGGAATATAAAAGAAATCCTACGTCGTGGTCTTTGACCACTCCTCCGGATTTTTCAATATTACCATTTACTCCATTCTCTCGTTCTCCGGAATATAAAAGAAATCCTACGTCGTGGTCTTTGACCACTCCTCCGGATTTTTCAATATTACCATTCACTCCATTCTCTCGTTCTCCGGAATATAAAAGAAATCCTACGTCGTGGTCTTTGGCCACTCCTCCGGATTTTTCAATATATTCAACTAGTTCTATAATCTTATCTCTTTGAGTCTCGTAATTTTTCTTTGTCATTTTATTAAGAATAACCCGTATTTCATTAATGGTCTTATCGATACCTTCCTTCGATTCTATTTTGGTCGGTTTAAAATCACCGATTGTTTCAACATACTTCACCCATTTCACGTCAGTAGTCGTTTCTCCTTCTTTCAAATGCGATGAGGTGGTTGGTTGTTTATGTTGGTTTTTACTATTCTTTACTGGAAATGGATTTTTCGATGAACTACTAGGAGGGTGACTTCCAGTCTTGCTCCATTTTCCATCCCCCTTTTCAACATGGTTTTTCTGATATAAATGGTTGCCGTATTTATTTTTATATTTGGATTCATCGTGTGTATTTGACTGAGACTTGAGTGCCACTTTTTCATGTGCTTTCTCTTGTTGATATTGTAGTATAGAAAGTTCAATGCTTTCCACATTGAGTGATTTTTCTAAACAGGTCAATAAACTTTCCGTTTCTTTGGTGAGGGGAGATACTCCGTTTACTTTTATATAATTTTCAAAGTCTTGGATAGTTAAATACATTTGGTAGTTTTACAGTATAATAGAAATAAAAAGGTGATATTTTACAATCACCAAATCCTATTATATAACTAATAATTATTCTTTAACTATTATATCGCACATTTTACTGGACACAGAATAATAAAAATGTAAAATCAATATTCCTATGTCGTGGTCTTCGACCACTCCTCCTGAATATAAAAGAAATCCTACGAACTCCCTATGGTCGTTCTCCGGATTTTTCAATATTCCTACGAGCTCCTCCATTGGGGGCAAAGCCCCCAGTGAAACCCCTTTTGCTTCTTACTTTTCAGCTAGGCTGCGCCTACCCAAAAGTAGGATTCAGTAGCTCTCCGAAATATTACACCTTCTTATATTTCAAACTCAGAGATTCTGCGAATAAAAGGGGGTCGTAAAGTTTATTTTATAGAGGTTGTTATTTGTTTCTCTATAATATTCCAATCTTCCATAATGATAATATGGGTTTTGTCGAAGCTCTTTGAATTTTTCGGGGGTTTCTTCCTTTAACTTTTGTAAATATTTTTTACTATTTTCTTTCATTCGTTCTTTGCTCATTTCGTATTTTTTTTTACGAATATTTTCAGTTTCATTTTCGTTTTTTACTTCAATGTTTTCCATTTTATTAGTATATTATAGTATTTTTTACACATTTTTCAATATTTCTACGAGCTCCCTTCGGTCGCTCTCCGCAATATAAAAGAAATCCTACGTCGTGGCCTTCGGCCACTCCTCCGGATTTTTCAATATAAAATAAATCCTCCTGATTTTTTAGTATATTTGGTATTCGTAAATACCCGGTCTAATATAAAGATAAAGATTATATATATAATTGGTTATATAGATAACTGTATTCGTAAAAGGTGTAAAACATGGAACTTGCACTTCAAGCGGAAATATACTATCCAGTTCTCAATGAAGAACATAACTATATAGACAAAACACCTTCCAATATTTCGCACGGAATCAGATGCCCGTGTTCTTTGAAAAAAGACAAGGTATATATTACAAACACTCTTTTTAGTGGTCATACAAAAACGAAACGACATCAATCATGGTTAGCGGAACTGAATATGAATAAAGTAAATCATATCAAAGAAAACGAGGAACTAAAGAAAACCGTAGATAATCAAAGAAAAATCATATCTCAAATGGAGAAGGATATAGTGATAAATTTACGTACAATCAATTATTTAACACAACAAGTGATGAAACTATCGACCACATCTAACGAAGATGTAGTTGTTACTAATTTGTTAGATATATAGTCGAATATTGAAAAATCCGGAGAGCGACTGAAAGGAGCTCGTAGGATTTCTTTTATATTTTGGAGAACGACCGCAGGGAGATTGTAGGAATATTGAAAAATCCGGAGAGCGACTGAAAGGAGCTCGTAGGATTTCTTTTATATTTTGGAGGAGTAGTCGAAGACCATGTCATAGGAATATTAAAGGGGCTGGATAGTGGCCGAACGATTAAATAGTCATTCTCAAAGAATTCGTATATTTGTTTTTCTTGTTCTTTGAATGTCGGTGAGATAATACAACCGCCTTTTCGAACCCTTCGTCCTTTTTATACAAATCATTCAATATAAAATCCATAAAATCACCCACCCCTTTTTCTGTTTTGTCAAATTCGACGATTGAAAGAAATGTATTGGTATCTTTCGATTTCCTCATAAAATCAAAGAAATGTCCCAGGTTATAAAGTATCCTAGACTTAAGTATATAATATGAATACAGAGTAACCGACTCTTTCAATATCAGCTCCCGTTCAGCTTCTTTGAAGCTTTCTGTACGACTAGAGCTCCCTATTTCTATTCCGTAAAATGACAATATTTTCACATACTGGTGTATTGCCCACTCTTGCTGAAGACGCAACCGACCCAACGCCAATTTTAAACGAGGTGTCTTTAATAAAGTATACAAAACATCCGCCCAAGTTTCAGTATAGGCCTCGTATAACCGCAAGTCTTTGTTGCCAATATTCCTACGAACTCCCTTCGGTCGCTCTCCAGAATATAAAAGAAATCCTCCGGATTTTTTAATACCAAAAAACTCCATTGCCCGTTGATTGGCAAACGCATTCAGGTGATTATTACTAGCAAAGTCTAGTCCAAATGCATGTATGAGTTCATGAATCAAGACTTTTTCCCATTCCTCTTCGCGGTAAATAAATACCTGGTTTTTCAAAGAACATCCGAACGTGAAACCAGTATTGACGTTTTCCTCTTTCAGTTCTCGGTCTAAATTTGTATCAGTAGGTAATGTCTTTTTCAAATCGGTCAAATATAAATATATGGATAATTCAGTGGAACAATTTGGGAATGGGAGAATGGATTCTTCCCCGTTGTGTCCATTTTCTTTGATAAATAATGAAAGAATAGTAGAAACCGCATCAAATACTCTATTGTAAACCTCGTTGGGGGGGGTATGATGGCGGGGTGAGTCCATTTTTAACGTTTTATTTCGACCCGTTGTTTTAATTTTCATAGGAGCTCCCCCATTGGGGGCTTCGCCCCCAGTGACCCCCCTTTTGCTTCTTACTTTTGGGTGGGCATAGCCTATCCGAAAAGTAGGATTCGGTCGCTTTCTGGAATATAACGGAAATCCTTCGGTGGTTTTAACCCGATAGGTTTTATTGGATGAGTATAAGGAGGTATATGGACGATTATATACCCGCTTATTATAAGGAAGTATGATATACAGTTTTATTACACGTCCACCAGTGAAATACAGTTTATAAATCCGACCTATCTTTTTCAAAGAAGAAATATACCTTTGTATAGAATCAGTTATATAATGATAATTGGGAGGGTCAAAATGAGTGAAATCGATGGCTTCGTACACAGGTGCGCGTTTAGCCCTTTGTTTACAGTTTGAAACATGATTATATAATAATGAAATAATCTCTTGTGACGAATCTGTGGAAAGAGAATGTGACATATTATTAGTTATAATATTGTATATTTTTTGTTATATGAAAAAATATACAAGTATTTCAACTTCCTACGAGCGACCCATGCTACCCACCATGCCGTAGGAATACTTTTATATTGAAAAATCCGGAAAACGACCGTAGGGAGTTTGTAGGATTTCTTTTATATTGCGAAGAGCGACTGAAATTAGCTCGTATAAATATTGAAAAATCCGGAAAACGACCGTAGGGAGTTTGTAGGATTTCTTTTATATTGCGAAGAGCGACTGCAAGGAGCTCGTAGGATTTCTTTTGTATTGCGAAGAGCTCGTATAAATATTATATAATGGATGTCAAAAAACACCCCTTGAAATCATTGGTACCGGTATGATTCAAACTGATAGAAACATCGATAAATATTTCTCCTCCCAATTTAACCCATCTATCGCAAAATAGCCAATCTTCCGACAAAAAGTGGTCATATCCAACATCACAGTTGAAAAGTGCATACGCATATTTATTTTCATCCTTCAATAAAAAACCGGTGTCATCAGTATACTTGGTATGGGAATATTGTTTCATCATATCTTCAATCATTTTTCTATGTAACATCATAAACCCAGTCGCCACATGTCTAACAGCTGCTATATTATTAGTAATACTCACTTGCGGATTAAGAAAGTTGATATTGTAATCCAACAACGATGCTTGAATATAATCTGGTCTTGAAATGCTGTTTTTCAAAATAGAAGATTCATATTTGTCCAATAGCGACTGTACCACATTTGAGTTGTACGGGTTTTGTCTATCAACTAATAATTTGTTCCAGTCATATTTTTTTAATGGATATACGCCGCCTATTATCGGTTTATTTGCCAATACCAGTTTTAATACGTCAAGTGCGGACCATGTAATATCATTATCAATAAACATAATATGGGTAGTTTTAGGGTCTGACATCGCTTTTGCAACCAAGTTGTTTCTCGCGCGCGTTATAAGACTATCATTCCTACAAAATAGTACGTTAACAGTAAAGTTGAATCGGTTAAATAGCTCGATTGTTTTCAAAAGAGAAAGAGTATAGTTAATATCACAAGTTCCGTTATAACAGGGTGTCAATATATATAACAGTGGTTTATAGGTTTTGACATAGTCCATTACTTGTTTGTTAAATTTATCGCCCTCATTGTCTACTTTAAACTCTAAATTTATATTTGGATTAGTTGTTTTACTGGATGACGATGATTCTTGTATTTCCGTTACTTCAAATGTGTTAGTATTATTAATATTGTCATTATTATTGTCATTATTATTATTATTATTATGTAATGGTGAGTTGTTATATGACATATTGATGTTTTCCATATAATTTAAGTATTATCATAGTCTTTATATTTATTGAAGAATACAAAGAGCGAACAAAAAGTACTATGGGTCGCTCTCCGGAATATAAAAGAAATCCTACGTCGTGGCATTCGGCCACTCCTCTTGATTTTCAATATCTCTACGAGCTCCCTTCGGTCGCTCTCCGCAATATAAAAGAAATCCTACAAACTCCCTCATTGGGGGCGAAGCCCCCAGTGAAACCCCCCTTTTGCTTCTTACTTTTGGGTAGGCGTAGCCTAC
>Ga0114962_10004423_pt1 | contig 11191 bp, 6 predicted proteins | sample C_130820_MF_Meta_FD_87017 | JGI IMG/M metagenome (GOLD analysis project Ga0114962, IMG submission 87017) | Freshwater microbial communities from Lake Croche, Canada to study carbon cycling - C_130820_MF_MetaG | ecosystem: Environmental > Aquatic > Freshwater > Lake | place: Lake Croche, Canada...
AGGAAGTTAAAAGTGAAATAATTAGCCATTTTAAAAAGCAAACGGGGATAAAATAAAAAAAGGAATGCTTTAAAAACATTCCTTTTTTGTTAAAAGATTCTCTTATAAGAGCGTATTTTAATTCTTAAGTATTTTAAAATTACCGGTTTGATAATTCGATTTTACTTCAATTATATAAACCCCTGCAGGTAAATTTTTCATGCTAATTTCGGTATAATTTGAATTTGGGTTTCGTTCTATAAGGCTTTGTCCTATTAAATTTAAAACCCTAACAGAATCTATACTGTTAGACGTACTTATTTTTAGAACATCAGTCACTGGATTGGGATAATATTTCAAATCCATTTCACTGAAAGTTGTTGTAGCTAGATTCGTATTTATTAATACTGCTGTTGCTGTTGTACTTCTGCAGCCAGAAACCATCTGGCTGGCATAATAAGTAGTTCCGTCTATAACAGGTGTTAGAGGATCTAATGCATTTATTCCGGCCAAAGCATCTGCTTCGGAACCAAACCACAGCACATTAGTACCATTAATTAGGATGTCTTTTATTTGTGCATTAGCATTTAGTAGTTGTGGAGAATTGGCTGCGGGCGCCGCTGTTTCATTTACGGTCACCCTAATTTCAGCACGATCGCTTTCTGCTCCATTCACGGTTTGGCTAACATAAAAAGAGCTTGATCCAGCAGTCGATGTCGACGGAACTGGAGCTATCGCCGATGGGCTTCCTCCTGTTACAAGTGTATACCAATTTAAACTACCTCCAAAAGAAGCCAAAGCACTAAGGGCAACTGCCGTATCATTTTTACAATAGCTAACATTTGAAACTACTGGAGCAGCAGGAATAGGAACTATAAGTACGCCTCCAACAGTACTATAGGCCGTTCCGCAGGATCCATTTACAACCACAGCCCTGTATTGTGTAGAAGCAGCAATATTAGTATAATCCAAACTGTTAGCGGTACTACTAATATCAATCCAAATTAACCCATTAGTGACCGAAAATTGCCATTTAGAGATCGTTCCTGTTTCTCCGCTTAGATACAGTGTTCCTGATCTTAAATCATTCCCAATATAGGAATCTGTGGTTACTGTACCCCCTATAGGAGGAGTCCCAGAGGTAACATTGATGGGGTAATTAGAAGTATATACTGCATCTCCACAATTTGGAGTTTGAACCACAGCACGATAATAATAAGTCCCAGTATCCGCTATAGTTTCTGTTAGAGTACTGCTGGTATTGGCTATATCGGTCCACAATATTTCATCTGTAGATTTTTGCCATTTTACCACATTGCCTTGCTGGCCCGATAAATTAAATACAACCATTCCACCAGGACAAATCGTATTATTGTCGGCTATAATATTGCCTGAAACGGTAGCATTCACTCTTATAACGGTACTTGCAGTATAGATAGTCGATCCTCCGCAGCTAATCAGGGCCCGATAATAAGTGGTACTTAGAATATTTGTGGGCGTAAAGGTATCGGACTTGTTACTAATGGGAATTCCATCCGTATAAAAATTATCATAGGAATATTCCCAGCTATCAATCGTCCCCGTGTAACCAACTAAAACTAAATTAGTACTATTATTTCCACTGCAAACATTTATATCACCGCCTGTAATAGAACCAGTGGTCGAACCTAAAACTTTAATTTGTTTCGTAAAAAATACAGTACTAGAAGTATCATCATTCGCCAAACCTCCATATTCAATCAAAGTTCCTAAGCTATTATTATTATTTAAATCATTCCAAGTACCTGAATTTCCGGAATAAAACTGGGTGTAACTTTCGTCACCGCCAGAATCATTGGGTTCCCCACCATTCCAATTGGCATAGCCACCCGTTGCCGTCACTGGATTATTATCACCTGTAGAAATAAGTGTGCCTTTTTCAGGTCCGGTAATCCAATAAAAAAGCCCTTCAACTGAGGCTTTATCCGGATAAACAATTCGACCTAAGGATTCATTAACTTGATTAAAATCATCTGAGCCTCCCATCCAGGCATCATTAGTCATAATTTTCCATATAAAATTATTTTCTGCTGCAGAGGTCACCGTTGCCAAATAACCTAATTTACCAAAATAAGTTCGACTGGCGGCATACGTTTTAGCAGCAGTCCAACTTTTTCCATCGGCTATATATTCATACCAATGCCCCGTAAGTGGGTTGTAATATTTATTTCCTAAATTAAAGGTTATCAATCGTTCTTCTGGATAACAACTGGCATTCGTTGATTGCAAAGTGACCTTTTTTAAAATACCGATCCAAACTTCTGGATTTGCAGAACCCGTAAAGGACAATAAACCTTTATCTGTATCATAATTGGAACTAATACCATCGGGAAGAGTACCCTGATAGGAAAGAAGGTCACCATTGGTGCCGGTTACATATCCTCCTGTTATTTGTACTTTAGCCCCTTTTATTAATCCATTTCCAGTGATACTTATGGTCGAATCAACTACAGTAGCCGTATTTGGAGCTATCGTATTTGGTGCTGATGTCCCTGTAATTGCGGTTTGAGTGGCCAAATTTAAAAACACAAACCCTGAGGCGGTGCCTGTACCGGCCGAATTAATAATGCTAATTTCCCCTGTAGCGCCCTCTCCTAGGGTTGCCGTAATTTTAGAATCGGATACAACTTGGAAATTAAGAACAGAGACTCCTCCAAATTTAACATCGGTAGTTCCCGCAAAATTAGTTCCATTAATTTCGATTGTAGAACCCTCACCAGCAATAGTAGGCAGGTAACTGCTTATTGTAGGTATTGCATAATTATAAGTAAAATCTGTTGGAGATTCCACATAAGAATAGGCCGTACTTACACTAACTTTCCCTGTAGACCCCAAACCCACATGAGCTGTTATTTGTGTTGGGCTGTCTAATGTATAGGAAAGTACTGGACTATTTCCTATGTTCACAGCCTGTAAATTAGCAAAGTTTGTTCCAGTAATAGTAATAAGATCATTATATACCCCATTATCGGGAACGATAGCTGTAATTGTTGGAGGCGAAAAAACAAACCAAGAAATACTAAAATTAGCTGTAGGAGAAAAATAACCGCTTCCGGCTGAAATTAAATAAATACGTTCCGTAGTTCCTGAACTATTAGCATAAGTATAATTTGTGGGCTCCCCCGGAAAAGCAAAGTCCATTGACAATTCAGTACTGCTCGATAAATCCGGTCCAGAGCAGCTGCCCCCCTTACTAATTCTATAATTCAATAAATCATCATTCGACTGCAGACTGATGTTGACCGACATTCCATCGGATAAATCAATATAGAAAAAAGCATCATTTTGTGCAGGCAGATAAAAACTCCCCGTATAATCCAATGTTGTATAGAGACTCATATCTACATTTAATGGACTTGTTTTTATTCCTAAGTCCACTGCATTAGAGCAATCTTCACCGGGAGACTGTGCATTTACAAAAAAAACGGAGAAAAGCAGAAAAGAAAAACTCGATATAAAATGTGATTTTCTAAGCATGATATAATATTTTATAATTCTGATTACTAATTACTTACGATAAATATTAGCGTACATAAATTTAATAATCTTATAATTACCCACAAAATATTTTAAGGGAAATCCTCCTTTGTATTTCTTTTTTCCTACCTGGTTTTGAATATTTTATTTCAGTACTCCCGAATCAGCGGAATCACTTTTGTGCCAATCAATTCAATCGAACTCATCAATTGGTCGTAGTTGTCGAGATTAAAGCCAAAAAGCGGGTAGGCTTCTATAGACGATCCCGAGGCTAAATGACAATTTTAGAAAGGATTCTCGAAGCGCTAGCTTCCATTAAATTTTGTATTCGCTGGTTTTATCATGGCCGAACAAGTATTTACATGTAAGGTTAAATTTGTTAATTAAAATTAGTTTCTTTAGAATTAAATACTATATTTATGGAATTATTAATTAAATTATTAATTCATTTAAGGATTAATTAGTTCACAGCTAATTTATCAAACACCCGCTAGCGGACTATCAAACTATTTTTGTGTAAAAAAACTGTCTTTTAGTCCCTCTCTTTCATTTATTCCCTAAGTACATACAGCTTACCAAACAATTGCATTCATATTAAAAAAAGCAAGCACATCCTATTATCCATCAATAAAGAGTAAGGTACACACGAGTATTCTTTTTTGGTCTAAAATCTCAGAATCCTAATTTAATTATTTAACATGAATAAAACTACAAAGTATACCGAGCTTCTTTTGAACTTTATAGAGAACAGCAGTGATTATTCCGGATTGTTAGAATGGGTAGATGAACTTCCCGACATAGACCAGCCTGATGTGTATAGAGAAATGGTAGTGCTATTTAGGAAGCGCTATGAAAAAACAGGCGAAAAGAATATTTTAAAAATAGCGTCTATAATAGAAAAGGGAGTTGACCAATTTGAAGAAGATATCCTGGACAAAAAACTAGACAAAGCCTTGTTCATGATGCAATTTGATGGTCTCGAAATTAATCCGGACCATGTACTACCGTTTTTAATTGAAGCCCGAAAAGTGGTTATTAAATGCATCCTCTCCAATCCAGTAGACATAAAAGAAATGCGGAAACTGGCCCAAAAATTAATTAAAATGGAAAAAAGATCGGGCGACTACAACCCCGTCAATTGGAGTGAAATTTATCCCTAAAATATCCCGCCATTAGCCATTCAATTCTTTCTTTAAAAAAAACCTCACTTCTTAAACTCACTTTCCCAACGGCACTTTAATTCAATTACAATAAAAAATAGGAATCAAGCGAGTTTCAAATAAAAAAATCCAAGCTTTTAGCGCAGCTCACTAAAGACGTATTTTTTTCTGCCCACAGTATATGAAAAGCAATTCGTTTAAAGAATAACAATTAAGAATAGGAGGGCATTAAGGGTTGGCGCTCTCAATATTATTTTCATTTACTAGATTTTTTTAAAACAAATTGAAATTATAATACTTTAAATCCTATAATTATTAAAAATAGTTTAAATTTGAAATATGTTAATTATAACAGATATCTAATTATTCAAACTCTTTGTTTAGAAAAATACATAATTAATTAAGTTATTTTAAATAAATAATAACTTTTTATAAAATCTATGATTATCCCATCTATTGTTTATAAAACTATTTTAAAATGAAAAAAACTTTACTATTTAGCCTTCTATTTGTTTCAGCAATGACCTTCGCTCAAAGTATAACAAAGCAAGTGATTGGAACTGCCGGAAAAACCCAAAGCAATTCCGATATTAAACTGTCCTGGACAACCGGAGAACCTATTGTGGGTTTAATGACCGCTGGCGGAAATCAATTGGGTAATGGCTATTATCCCGCAATGGATTTGAAAGCCTTGCGAATTCAAGACCACAACCTAGACCTCCAAATTAAAGTCTATCCAAATCCTACTACTCAAATGCTTTATGTTTCGCATCCTGTTCTGAATTCTTTTTCAATTCAGATTGCCGATTTGAATGGTAAGCAAATCTATATGGGTTCAATAGCTAAAGATCAAGCTTTAGATGTCTCTAACTATAGTCCGGGAATTTATCTAGTGACTGTAGGTACTAATGAATCCCTCAAATCAAATTCTTACAAAATAATCAAGAAATAAAACCAAAGCAAGATGAAAAAACTTTTTACTCTTCTAGTATTTCTTGCTACAATTGTGAGCTTTGCTCAAGCCCCACAAGGATTTAACTATCAAGCTACCATAAGAAATGCCACGGGACAATTAGTCCTAAATCAAAATGTGAATTTTAGATTTAGTGTTAGACAAGGTTCTAGTAACGCTAGCCCTATATATGTTGAAACCCATCAAGTTCCCACAGATTCTAATTCTCAGGTCAATTTGGTTATTGGTCAAGGTAGCACTACCCTGGGTGATTTCTCCCTAATAGATTGGTCCCTGGCTTCACTCTTTTTAGGAGTAGAACTAGATACCGGCAATGGCTTTGTAACCGTAGCCTCTAGTGACTTAATAAGCGTGCCCTTTGCCTTATATGCTAATAAAGCAGGAAGTACTCTAATTCCAAGTTTAGGAGATGTTTTAGCAAAAGGAAACGATGCTAATGCTACGAAAATTACAAATCTGGGTACTCCCGTTGATCCAAAAGATGCTGTGAATTTAGACTACCTGACTACTTTAAAAACAAAACTAGACCAGCAAGCACTAAGCATCAAAATGGCTTCCGATACCCTAATTAAAAGAGGCCTACAGGAACCATCAATCGAATGGGAAAAAGAATTGATCAGCCCTTCCGTTTTCAACACGCGTGTTGACTCTAAACAAACTGCCGATGGTGGATTTGTTGTTCTATCGATGGGAAATGACAATAATGTTAATGGAGGTGGTAATACAATTATAAGTCGATTAGATTCTTTGGGAAATCCAATTTGGCAAAAAGTATATGACTACGGCACTTTACAATCCCTACCGCAAAGAATAATTGGAACGACCGACCTGGGATTTATCCTATGTGGATTTGGAAATATCATAAAATTAAATGAGGCAGGTGACATACAATGGCAAAATCCTGTTTTTCAAAACTCAAATGGTGTTAGTGATGTTTTTTTGACTTCAAATGGTATAATATCAAGCAATGGTTCTAATGTTGCGAAGATAGACAATGCAGGAATGCTGTTATGGAATACTGATTTTTCTAACTATCCCAACCTAGCTATTAACGCTATTAAACCAACAGCTGATGGTGGAGCTATAGTTGTAGGGCGAACGTATTCTAATGCTGAGAAAGATTTTGATGCCCTATTAATTAAATTAGATTCAAACGGCACAATTCAATGGTCTACTAATTACGGTGGTAAGAATTCTGAAGATGCGCAACGGGTTTGTCAAACTAAAGATGGTGGATATCTTTTTGCCGGATACACCAACTCGACTGAATTAAATCCAACAGGGCCTGCTTCCTGGATTGTGAAAACAAATGATCTGGGCGTAGTTCTATGGCAGAAGTATTTTGAAAATATAGATTACGGCTACAATTTTATTATTAAAAACATTGATGAAACCACCGATGGGAGCATCATCTGCGCTATTAATTCGGCTACAATGGGGAATTTAATTAGCAAATTAGATGCTAAAGGAAATTTTCAATGGGACAAAGCCTTATATAAGTATAAATATTCTCCTAATTACTTGCTTAATTCTTACGTAACACTGACAAGTGATAATGGCTTTTTTGTAACCGAAATTACTGAAAATGAAGGACTTTTAAATGGTGGTATACAAGCAACAGCTGTAAAAATGAGAGTAATCAAATTAAGCTACAAACAATAAATAACCATCGTTATTTTTAAATTATAAGAAATGAAAAAAATTATTTTAATTCTACTTTTTCCTTTTAGTTTGTTGTTTGCACAAGCGCCTCAGGGATTTAATTATCAGGCAACCGTGAGTAATCTCAATGGACAATTGATTGTCAATAAAAATGTCTTATTTAAGTTTAACATCAAACAAAACTCCCCTACTTCCCTGCCTGTTTTTAGTGAAACGCATGATGTAGCAACCGATGATCTAGGACAAGTCAGTCTGATTATTGGTCGTGGAACGGCGACAATTGGTAATTTCGCAACTATAGACTGGGGAAATGGCAATTATTATTTGGCTATCGAACTCAATACTGGCAATGGCTATGTCGCTATGGGCACCACCCAATTGCTTAGTGTTCCTTATGCCTTATATGCTAATAAATCCAATAACGCCCAATCAACTGTCTATGATTTAAAAACAATTTTGGCAAAAAATAATGATGCCAACGACTTTAAAATAAGCAATTTGGCCAATGCCACAGATCCCAATGACATGGTAAATTTAGAGGCGCTGACCCCTTTTCAAAATCAATTCGAAAAGCAACAAAACCTAATTCAAAAATTTGATGCCATTTTAAAAAAAGAAATTGCTAATCCTACAACTTTAATATGGCAAAAAAATATAGGAGGCACCAATAATGACGAAATAAACAGTGTCGAAAATACCGCCGACGGTGGTTATATCATTGCCGGTTCGGCAAAGTCAAACGATGGCGATGTTTCAGGAAATCACAGTTCCAATTATGATATTTGGGTCGTAAAAACCGATGCGGACGGAACTATAGCTTGGCAGAAAACCTATGGCGGTACTAATTCAGATACCGCAGCAAACATACGAAATACGGCTGACGGGGGTTATATTGTAACAGGAACAACATTTTCAAGTGAGGGAGATTTGACTGCTAACAAAGGAAATGGAGATATTTGGGTCCTTAAAATTAGTACAACTGGTGCTATTCAGTGGCAAAAAACATATGGCGGAGCACAAACGGATATTGCCTCCTCCATCCTCCAAAATGCAGACGGAAGCTACTTCATTTTAGGCGCTACCAATTCAACCGATGGGGATCTGACTAAAACAACTACCGATTCCGACCTTTGGGTTCTTAAAATTAACGCTACAGGCATTATTCAATGGCAAAAAACCTTTGGGGGAACTGATGATGAATTTGCAAGCAGCCTCCAATTAAGTACTGATGGAGCCCTTATGATTTCGGGGAATACTTTTTTTGGGAGAACAAGCACTACTAGTGGAACCTCCTATTCCGATGAAATCTATCTTTTAAAAATAAACACCAACGGACTCCTGGTATGGCAAAAAACACTTGGTGGTACTTCTGCCGACCTGGTTAGCAAAACCATTACCACTCCTGATGGAGGTTATCTAATAGGTGGTTTCTCCAATTCTACTGATTTGGATCTTACCGAAAACAAAGGAAACTTTGATATGTGGGTTGTAAAATTAACGTCTGGCGGAACAATCGATTGGAAAAAATCCTATGGTGGTACAAAATGGGATAAAATAAACAATCTCAAAATAACGACCGACGGGGGCTACCTCATCATAGGCGAGACAGCCTCTACCAATGGTGATTTAAAAGGAGGCAAAGGATTAATCGATAGTTGTATGATCAAAATAAGTTCAAGCGGAACAATAGAATGGAGAAATACCCTTGGTGGAACTGGTGCCGACAAAGGAATTGCTGCTTTCCAGACCACTGACGGCAGTATCCTACTGTTTGGAAACTCCAATTCAACGGATGGAGACTTCAGCAACAACAAAGGAAATTCTGATATTACAATTACTAAAATAGGCTTAAAATAAATCATATCGCATTTAAAACAGCAAGCTATGAAAAAAATAATACTTCTTACACTAATCCTAATCGCTGGCAGCAACCTGCTTCAAGCACAAAGTTCTATCGGATTCAATTACAATACGACCATTAGAAATAATGCCGCCCAATTGCTCGTTAACGAGCCGGTTCAATTCCGCTTTAGTATTAAAAAAGGTTCTGCAACGGCCTCTCCTATTTATACAGAAACACATCCCATTTCAACTGACAATCAAGGCCAGGTTAATCTGGTCATCGGAAAAGGAAGTTTCCCTACAGCCGATTTCTCTCAAATTGATTGGGCACGTGGTTCATATTTTTTAAGCATCGAATTAGACCGAGGAAGCGGTTTTGTTTCTCTAGGTACCAACCCACTGCTTAGTGTTCCTTTTGCGGCCTATGCTTTTAACTCGACGTCTACGGCAACAGCAAGCTTGGCCGAAGTTCTGGCCAAAAACAATAGCGCCAACAATTTAAGAGTGAGCAATCTCGCTCCTGCCAGCAATGCTAAAGACGCCATAAATAAAAAACAGATAGATGATATAGCGGCTCAGATTGAGCTTAATAATACAAAACTCCAAAATTTGACTACTGTATTAATCAAATAATAAAACCGAATTCAAACACTGAATTTTTGAAGAAGCAAAACATGAAAAAAAATACTTATATCAAAATCGTTTTAACTTTATCCGTTGCCTATCTAATGGTTTATGTATTTAGTTTTAGTACGGAGATTCCTAATGCAAAAACAGCCTATAGTTCAGCTACCGAATTAAGGACTGCTTATAAAGGACTTAGAGATTTCACTGCCCAAACCATGATGTTTAGTCTGGACGAGGTGACGACCGATGCTATAGTAGTACCCACACGCGGAGGCGATTGGGACGACAATGGGACCTTGAGACAACTCCACTCCCTCAGTTGGGGACCCAATCACAATGAAATTCGATCTTCTTGGTTTTCCCTCTTCCAAAGTGCACAAGCCTGCAACGAGGCCATCAAGCACGGTACTTCATCTGAAATAACACAAGCACGTTTTCTGAGAGCTTTTTATTATTATAATTTCGTCGATTTATTTGGTCAAGTACCTTATAATGATACTGGGGTTCGCTATGGTGGAGATCGAAATGATATTGCAACTGATACAAAAGTGATGTCGCGTTCAGAAGCTACTGATTTTATAATTTCTGAATTAGAAACCCTAGTGAGCAGCTTGCCAGCACGAACTGCTAATGATGCCAGTATCGTTAATAAAGATGCGGCCCACTTCTTATTGGCGAAACTCTATTTGAATAAAGCCGTTTTCAAAACGGCAAATCCTGCTGGACCGTATACTTTTGATGCTGCCGATATGACTAAAGTCGTTCAAAATGTAGATGCGATTACCAATACTCTAGCGGCTCAATATTGGGATAATTTTGCTCCTGCAAATAACACTTCTAACGAAATTATCTTTTCTTCTAAAAATATTCAAGGTGGCGAAGGTGGAAACATACAGGCCTATTGGAGAATGGGAACCCACTACAATCAAACGCCTAGTGGATGGAATGGTTTTTCTACTGTAGCCGATTATTACAATACTTTTGATCCTAATGATACGCGAGCTCATTATTCCAATCCAAACATCATCAGTTCTTTTGGAAACCCGGTAGGTTTTCAAATTGGTCAACAGTACGCTCCGGGAGGGGTTACCCCTTTGCGGGATCGAAATAGCAACCTACTTATCTATACTGCTGCTGTAAGTCAGGTAGTAACAGGCGCTGCTATTGAAACTGCTGGAATCCGTGGGATGAAATACATACCAGATACCGCGAATGAATTCGCACCTGATAATGACTTAGTATTAATGCGCTATTCGGATGCACAATTGATGAAAGCCGAGGCCATCCTGAGAGGCGGAACAGGATCAGGAACTGATGCTATTATGACAAGTCTAGCAAAAAGGGCCGGTGTAACTGCTGCTCCTTCAAACTTAGATGGTATTTATGCCGAACGAGGTCGAGAATTATGGTGGGAAGGCTGGAGAAGAAACGA
>Ga0114962_10004428_pt1 | contig 11183 bp, 11 predicted proteins | sample C_130820_MF_Meta_FD_87017 | JGI IMG/M metagenome (GOLD analysis project Ga0114962, IMG submission 87017) | Freshwater microbial communities from Lake Croche, Canada to study carbon cycling - C_130820_MF_MetaG | ecosystem: Environmental > Aquatic > Freshwater > Lake | place: Lake Croche, Canada...
AGACCCCAGGCTGCGAGGTGTGCAAAGCCTTGGCTACTTCGGTGAGGTTCAGGCTGCGGCGCACGGCCTCTTGCACAAAGCGGAATTGATGTAGGTTCATACCATGTCCTTTAAGGCAATTTGCGCCATCAAATCCAGCAAATCAGGATGCTCGCCCACCGCGGGCAAGGGCTCAAACACCACGCTGGGGTGGACGTCGCGCAGGGCTTGCAGCATGACGGGAAGGTCTTCACGAACGTGTTTGCCTACGCCCAAAAAAAGGGGAACGATGCGTACTTGCGTACACCCGTTGTCAACCAAGTGTTGCACCGACTCGCTTAAGCTGGGCGAGCTGAGTTCCAAATACGCGCAGGCCACATGGCCATGGGGCAACTGTGCTGCCACACGTTCAGCCACCGCTTGCATGGGACGGTGCCACAGTGGATCGCGAGAACCATGGGCAAACAACACAATAGCTCGCATCAATGCCTCAGCACCAGCCAACCAAAGGCCAGCAAAGAAATCAACATGTACACCATGCCCGGCGTGGCGGCCGCCGACCAGGGTGACCAAGCGTTCAGGTTACCGATATGACCGAACACGTTGTTCATCAGGAAAAAACTGATGCCAATCAGTATGCCCAAAAACACCACGCTGGTGATGGGCGTGCTGCGCAGATGCAGATAGGCAAAGGGCAATGCCAAAATGACCATGACCAAGCAACTCAAAGGGTAAAAAATCTTTTTCCAAAACTCAATTTCATAGCGCTGGGAAGATTGGTTGTTCAGACTCAAATGCCTTATGTAGCGAAACAAATCCAAGGTTGCCATGCGTTCAGGTTTGAGCAGGGCCACGGAAACCATTTCTTCAGTCATTTGGGTTGACCATCGCAGGCTTGGCAGTTGTTCTCGTAACAACGCTTGCGTTGGGTCATGGGCAGAATTGAAATGATCGACTGAAACGTTTTGAAGCAACCACGCATCCTCCTCGCTGAACACCGCTTTTTCTGCTCGCAACATGGCGTTGAGTCGCCCCGTGGCATCAAACTCAAAAATCCGGATTTGTTCCATTTCTGACTGGGGATTGAGTGAAAAGACGTTCACCACACTGTGACCCTTGCCTTGGGTTTCTTTCAACCATGCACCCGTTACGCCTTGGGTGTAAGCCACCCCTAAATACCGAGTGCGCAGCAATTGGGCCACCCTGCTGCTGGGTGGGGAAAGGTAGTCGCCAATCACAAAGGTTAAAACCACGAAGGCCAACCCCAAGCCCAAGAGGTTGCGTAAAGCCAAATCAGGCCCCATACCGCTGGTGCGCAAAATAGTGAATTCCGAATTTTGCGCAAATTTGGACATAACAAAAATAGTGCCAATCAACACCGTGATGGGCAGCAATTCATAAATATGCGCTGGCACCATCAGCAAGACATAGGCAACCGCATGTTCAAAGGCATAGCCTTGGCCAGGCCCTTTGCCAATCCACTTGAGCTCATCAGCCAGGTCAAAGAAAAAAAATAAACCCACGAAGCCCGCGGTTGCGAAGGCCACATTGGCCAGCACTTGGGTGTAAATCATGCGTTGTATGGTTTTCATGCCGCACCTTGCCGACGCTTGAGCCATGATGGGATGAGTCCCACAACACTGATCTGATCACGGCGCCACCACAACCCGATCAAGCTCAGCACCATAAAGGGTAAGTGCAGTGTGAACAACATGGTCACCATGCCCCAATGCCCACCAGCCACGGCGTTGCGGCTGAGGTTGATGAGGTTGTAGTAAATGAAGAAGGTCAGCATGGCCATCGCCAGCGATCCTGTACGGCCTGTCCGCGGATTCACATAGGGAATGGCCACGCCCAACAACACCAAATTGAAAGCGCCCAAGGCCAAACCAATTCGCCAAGTCAGTTCACCCAGATTGACAGGAATGGGGTTTTTCAGCAAGTCCCAGGGCATGGTGGACTGCGCTTCCACTTCGCTTAACTCCTGTGCAGCTTCGCCCAGTTTGGCGCCATGCTGCTTGAACTCAATGACCTTGATTTCGTCTTTGTTGGGATTGATTTCAATGCGTTGGCCCTCGTTCAGAACCAAATAGCGATCCTCGCCCCTGAATTCCACTTTGCCAGTGTGTGCGCTGGTAATGGTTTGCAGCCCTTTTTCTTGGGCGGCAATAAAAATATGGTTGCCCTCGCCATCTGAGAGGCGGTCTTTGTCAATGAAGAACACACGGTTGCCGCTGGCAGACTCTTCGAACTGACCAGGCTTGACGCGTTCCAAGTCACCGCGTTTTTCGTAGCGGTCCCTGATTTCATGGGTTTGCGCATTGGTCCAAGGCCATGCCACCAGTGCCAAGGCAGCGACCACCACCAAAACAGGGGCAGCAAACACCAATGCGGGTTTGACCAGTTCGGCTGAGCTTTTGCCACTGGTCTGCCAAATGACCATTTCGCTGTCTGCGTACATGCGCGACAACGTGGCCACAGAGGCAATGTACAAGGCCATGGTGATGATGGTGTGCATATTTCCCAGCACGGTATACCCCAGTACCAAAGTCACTTCACTGGGGTCAATATTGCCGCGAGAGGCTTGACCCAAGGTTCGAATCAGCAAAACCGTCATGACGATGCTGACCAAAATAACCAAAGTAGCCCAAAAATAGCGGGACATCTCGCTGCGGAATGTGGAATGGAATAACATAAGCCTTAAATGTAAGGGCTGAATGATGAACTTTGAACTTCTCTCACTTTCATGGGCCAAAGCCGCGGCACTCAAGACCGATGCTTTGGTGGTACTCGTAGCAGATGACCAACGGCATGAGGCAGGTTTGCTCTCCAGCATGTTGGACCAAGCCAAAAAGACGGGCGATTTCAGTTCAGCCGCAGGCCAGTGCATGGTCTGGTGGAAGCCTCCCGGTTTGTCGTCCTTGCGTTTGGTGTTGGTCGGTATTGGCAAAGGTCGCGCCGTCGATGTTCGTCAAGGCGTGACGGCAGGTATCACTGCTTTGAAAAAATCCAAATCACAAACCGTTACCTTGCTGTTGCCAGCTGCGCAAACAGATCACTTGGTGCTGGCGGCCCAAGCCGCCGCAGATGCCGCCTATGTCTACACCGCCACCAAACCCAGCGCCAAGGCCCTGAGCTTCAAAACCCTCAACTTGGGTGTTCCCGATGCCGCTTCGTTAAAGGACGCTTTCGCGCTGGCCAAGGCGCAAATCGCTGGCGTGGCACTTGCTCGCGAGTGGGGAAACCGCCCCGCCAACCATGCCACACCCGACCATTTGGCGCAGGTCGCTAAGGGCATTGCCAAGCATTCACGCGTGAGCTGTGAAGTATTGGGCTTGAAAGAAGTCACCAAGTTGGGTATGGGTTCGTTTGCGGCAGTGGCCCAAGCCTCGGCGCAACCCCTGCGCTTTATTGTTATGAAATACAAGGGTGCAGCAGAATCGCAAGCGCCCACGGTGCTGGTGGGCAAGGGCATCACCTTTGACACGGGGGGCATCTCTCTCAAGCCCGGACCTGGCATGGATGAAATGAAATTTGACATGTGTGGCGCGGCCAGTGTGTTGGGAACCTTTGAAGCCTTGGCGTTGTTGCAGCCTGCTATCAACGTGGTGGGTTTGATCGCCGCTTGCGAGAACATGCCCGGTGGTAAAGCCTTAAAGCCTGGGGATGTGGTCACCAGCATGAGCGGACAGACCATCGAAATTTTGAATACCGATGCAGAAGGGCGTTTGATATTGTGCGACGCATTGACTTACGCCAAACGTTTCAAGCCCAGCGCTGTCATCGATATCGCAACACTCACAGGCGCTTGCGTGATCGCTTTAGGCCATTTGCGCAGCGGTTTGTATGCCAGCGACGAGAAACTGGCCAGTGCTTTGCTGGCTGCAGGTGAGCGAACCTTGGATTTGTGCTGGCGCATGCCGCTGGATGATGAATACGCTGAAGGTCTGAAGTCCAATTTTGCCGATGTGGCCAACGTCGCTGACCGCGCTGCGGGTTCTGTCACGGCAGCCAAGTTTTTGCAGCGATTTGCCAAAGATTTCCCTTGGGCGCACTTGGATATCGCCGGCACCGCTTGGAAGAGTGGTGCAGCCAAAGGCGCCACCGGCCGCCCTGTGCCTGCGTTGTTGTCTTACTTGGTGGGTCAAGTCAACCCGCCTGCCACGGCGCCCAAGCGCTCCGTGCCAGCCAAGCGGCGCATAGCCAAGGCTTAGTGGGGTTTTTCATCCAATGACCGAGGTGGCTTTTCATTTCAATGTCCCCGACAAGTTGAACTACATCTGCCGTTTGCTGCGCAAAGCGACCCAGGCCAAGGCACGTGTGGTGGTGTCTGGCCCTGCCGATGCACTGAAAACCCTTGATGAAGCTTTATGGACTTTTTCTGCACAGTCTTTCATTACCCATTGTTGGTCCAGCGATGCTTTACCCCAGACCCAGTTAAGCCAAGTGGTATTGCAAAATTCAGACTCACCCACCCAAGAAACTGTTTTGCCACACCATGAAATATTACTCAATGTGGGGAACCCTATGCCCCAAGGCTACGAAACTTTCGAGCGGGTGATTGAAGTGGTTGGCTTAAGCGATGAAGACAGAAGTCACGCCCGAGAGCGATGGAAAAATTATGCCAAACGAGGCTATAGCATGGTCAAGCATGACCTGACTCCCAAGGGCGCTGCAGCATGAGTCGCCCTGACATTCCAAAATCCCCCGTGCCCATGTTGACCGAGGTGGTGCAGATCAATGGCAGTTTGCGTCCTGCAGTTTTTCCTTGGGCCAACGCTGGGGTGGCTGCCACCGACCTTGGTTTACCAGCAGACCTGCCGGACCAAGAGCTGCTGGCACAAAAAGTGATTGAAAGAGTGGAGAATCAACTTGCACAGCTTATTCCTGAACTGTTACGCCAGTCAGTTGACGATGTGATTCGCGAGCATTTGGGCGATAACCCCAAGCTTCCTTGATTTTTTTTGGTATAAATTTTTTTTTCCATACTTTTGGGTTATCGTATGGATTCATAAATTTGGGAGGTTTCCTATGAAGCTTAAGTTAACACTGGCGCTGGCCATGGGTGTGGTCACATCTTTGAGCATGGCGCAAGAAGTCGTCAAAATCGGTCACGTTGCGCCTTTGAGCGGTGCCATTGCCCACTTGGGTAAGGACAACGAATACGGCGCACGTTTGGCCATCGAAGAACTCAACGCCAAAGGCGTTTCCATTGGCGGGAAAAAGGTCAAATTTGAACTTTTGGCAGAAGATGATGCCGCAGACCCCAAGCAAGGCACAGCGGCTGCACAAAAATTGGTTGACTCCAAAGTCAACGGTGTGGTGGGTCACTTGAACTCGGGTACCTCCATTCCCGCATCCAAAATCTACAGCGATGCAGGGATTCCCCAAATCTCTCCCTCATCCACCAACCCCAAATTCACTCGCCAAGGTTACAAAACCACCTTTCGCGTGGTGGCTGATGACGTGCATTTAGGTGGCACTTTGGGGCGCTTTGCCATCAGCGAGCTCAAAGCCAAAAACATTGCTGTCATCGACGACCGCACTGCTTACGGTCAGGGGGTTGCCGACGAATTTGAAAAAGCAGCCAAAGCCGCTGGGGGCACCATCGTGGGCCGAGAGTTCACCACCGACAAAGCCACTGACTTCACCGCTATCTTGACCACCATCAAGGGCAAAAAACCTGACGTTGTGTTCTTCGGTGGCATGGATGCTGTTGCCGGCCCCATGATCAAGCAGATGAAATCTTTGGGCGTGAGCGCCAAGTTCATCGGCGGAGACGGCATTTGTACCACCGAGATCATCAAACTGGCTGGTGACAACATGGGTGACAGCCAAGTATTCTGTGCCGAAGCAGGTGGTATCGAGGAAAAAGCGGGTGCTGCTTTCAACACCAAATTCAAGAAACGCTTCAACGTCGATGTGCAGATCTATGCGCCTTATGTTTACGACGCTGTGAACGTGATGGTTGACGCCATGGTCAAAGCCAATTCTTCCGATCCTGCCAAATACTTGCCCGTTTTGGCCAAAACCTCTGGCTATAAAGGCGTGACAGGTGACATTGCTTTTGATGAAAAGGGCGACATTAAAAATGGCGCTTTGACTTTGTTTACTTACAAAGCAGGTAAACGCGAATTAATCAAAATCGTTCGTTAAGACTGCTTGATCTGAAGTTCCCAATTCGTTTTTTGCCAAGCAATGATTTCTTGTTGCAAAAGATGTTGGGACTGGGGGAACCGCTGTGACCACAGCGGTTCCATCCAAAGCTCAATGCGATTGGCCTGTTTTTCGGATAAGCGCAGTTGTAATTTTTTATAGTCTGGCTCCCGTCTAGCGTGGCACACGATGACCGCCAAACGCAGGCATATCAGTTGGTAGGCAAAGCCTTCGTCGCTGAAATCTGTTTCCAGTTTTTTCAACTTCCCTTTGTGTCCCAGCACCAGCAAGCTTAAACGGTGTAATTCGTGCATGGCAAAACCCGGTGCATCGGTGTTATCCAATATATATGCGCTGTGTTTATGCGAATCTGTATGGGAAATTTGCGCTCCGATTTCGTGCAGTTGGGCTGCCCAATCGAGCTTTTTCAGCAACCTTGTCCAATCCAGATCTATTTTCTTGGAAACTTGTAGCTGGTTCAGAAAATAGCAAGCCACCTTGCTAACCCTTTTGGCTTGCTCGTGGTCAGCCTGAAAAGCCTTTTGCAAACCGGCCACCGTGATGGCACGGGTATCTTTGGTGTCATCTTCTCGTTCGACCAAGTCATACAGCAGCCCATGGCGCAAGGCACCCGGCGTGACCTGAAGTTCATCGATTTGAAAAAGCTCCATCACGGCATACAAAACAGCTATACCGCCGCCAATGACGGCGCGGCGGTCCTCCTTCAAACCCTCCATGCGCAAGTTATCAATATGACCGATGCGAATGAGGTGTCGTTTGAGCCAATCCAAGGACTCTAGCGTGATGGCCTTGTCTGACCAACCCGAACTTCCCAAGACCTCTGCAACAGCGCTGACCGTGCCCGATGAGCCATAAGCCGTGTCCCATGCTTGTCGGGGAAACAGTTCCACGGCTTCCTCTAAAACAGCTTTGGCGGCCACCTCCGCTTTGTGAAAGGCGGTTTGTGTGAGTTCACCATTGGCGAAATACTTCAAACTGGTTGACACGCTGCCAAGCCTGTAGCTTTCAAGCTTGGAGGCTTCTTGCCTGACCCCCACAATGAACTCGGTGGATCGCCCGCCAATGTCAATCACCAAGCGGGTTTCATCGGTTTGCGGTAAAAAATGAGAAACACCTTGGTAAATCAACCGTGCTTCTTCCCGTCCAGACACAACTTCAATGGGAAAACCCAGTAACTGATGGGCTTTGTGCAAGAAGAATTGCCGGTTTTTGGCTTCGCGCAAAGTTTGTGTCGCGACGGCACGGACCTCATCGGGTTTGAATCCGGCTAACCGCTCTGCAAATCTGGCCAAACATTCCCAGCCACGTTCCATGGCTTCTTTGCTGAGGTTTCGATCTTCATCCAAACCGCTTCCTTGTCGAACGGTTTCTTTGATGTATTCAGAGCGCTGTATGAGGCCATGGCTGTAGCGACAAATTTCAAGACGAAAGCTGTTAGAGCCCAAGTCAACAGCGGCCAGCATGGTTCCATTTTTCATGGTTTGAGGGAAAGTTGAGGGGGTCTGAGCAATGGGAATGAGTATTTATTTACTCTATCTAAGTCTATAGGAATTCATTATGTGTCTAAATTATGACCGTCGAATGACAAATTGTTGAAGAAAATTCATAAAATCAAGTTAAGCAATCAGAAATTGTCAAAGTTACCGTCAATATTGAGTAATTTAAGATTAAGAAAATCTGACTTTTTCTCTGTAGACTGGCAATTGAATCATGACAGACATGATACTGTCATATTAACTTTCTAGAGTTCCTGCTGGTGGGTTCAATTCGTATGAAATTCTAGAAATTTTAAGGAGTAAAAATGTCTCAACTGAAGTCATGGCTCGTAGCCGCTGGTTTGTCAGCTGTGTCACTGGCGTCTTTCGCCACAGACATCACTGGTGCCGGCGCAACTTTTCCTTTTCCCGTTTACAGCAAATGGGCTGAAGCGTACAAGGATAAATCTGGCGTGGGTGTCAATTACCAGTCCATCGGTTCTTCTGGCGGCATTAAACAAATCAAAGCCAAAACAGTTGATTTCGGCGCCACAGATGCGCCTTTGAAAGGCGAAGAATTAGAAAAAGAAGGTTTGATTCAATTCCCCGCCGTCATTGGTGGCGTTGTACCCATTGTCAACATCGATGGCGTTAAGCCTGGTGAAATCAAGTTAACTGGCGATGTGCTTGCCAAAATTTTTATGGGCACCATATTCCATTGGCAAGACAAAGAAATCAAAGAACTCAACCCCAATGTGAAATTGCCCAATGCTGAAATCACGGTGATTCATCGTGCGGACGGATCTGGCACCACGTTCACTTTCACCGAGTACTTGACCAAGGTCAGTCCTGCTTGGAAAGACAAGGTTGGTGCAGGTGCTGCTGTGAAATGGCCTGCATTGAGCTCTGTGGGCGGTAAAGGCAATGAGGGCGTGGCTGCAAACGTGTCGCGTATCAAAAACGCCATTGGCTATGTTGAATACGCTTACGCGAAGAAAAACAAAATGTCCCACGTGAATCTGCGTAACAAAGACGGACAGTACGTAGAGCCTGATGATCCGACTTTTGCTTCAGCTGCGGCCGGTGTGGATTGGTCTAAATACGCAGGCATGGCTGCCTCTTTGACAGACGCTGCAGGTGCTAAATCTTGGCCTATCACCACTGCCACTTTCATCTTAATGTACAAAGAGCCTGTCAACAAAGCAGCCTCTGCTGAAGTCTTGAAGTTTTTTGACTTTGCATTTAAAGAGGGTAAGAAAATGGCCATGGATCTTGACTATGTTCCTATGCCTGATTCAACCACAGACTTCATTCGCAAAAGCGTTTGGTCCAGCATCAACTTGAAGTAATTCTTTTAAGTTATACCTTCCCCAAGGCGGTGTTACGCCGTCTTGGGTTTTTCCTTTACGGAGTGTTCCCTTAATGAATACCGCACCAGCAAAAGTCTCGGCTTTATACGCCCAAAAAATCAGAATGCAATACCTGCAAGATTGGGGTTTTGAAAAGCTGACCATGGTGTTTGCTGCGACTACCTTGGTTGCGTTACTGGGCATCATTGTTTCTCTTTTTATCAGCGCTTGGCCTGCACTCAAACAGTTTGGGTTGCCATTCTTTTATACCGTTGAATGGGACATCATCAACTCAGAATTCGGTGGATTGATAGCTATCTTTGGTACGGTGGTGACTGCAACCATAGCCATTTTGCTGGCAGTTCCCTTAAGTTTTGGGATTGCCGTTTTCTTGACAGAAACCTGTCCCATGTCACTGCGCAGACCCCTAGGTACAGCTGTCGAGTTGTTGGCTGCTGTTCCCTCCATCATCTACGGCATGTTTGGATTGTTTATTTTTGCCCCTCTATTTGCCGAGTACATTCAGCCAGCCATAGCCGCTACCTTGGGCCAACTTCCAGTGATAGGGCATTTATTCACAGGGGCATTCAATGGCATTGGTATTTTGGCTGCAGGGTTGATCTTGGCCATGATGATTTTGCCTTTCATCGCATCAGTCATGCGAGATGTGTTCGAGATCGTTCCCCCGATTTTGAAAGAATCTGCCTATGGCCTGGGTTGCACCACCTGGGAAGTGGTGACACATATAGTTCTGCCCTATACCAAAGGTGGTGTGGTGGGCGGCGTCATGCTGGGTTTGGGACGAGCCTTGGGTGAGACCATGGCCGTGACTTTTGTGATTGGCAACGCCCACAAAATTTCATCCTCGCTTTTTTCTCCCGGTAACTCCATTGCATCAACCTTGGCCAACGAGTTTGGTGAGGCAGAACCTGGTTTGCACTATTCATCATTGTTCGCGCTTGGTTTGGCGCTATTCCTCATCACATTCGTGGTTTTGTCGTTGGCTAAATGGATGTTGATTCGGGCTGAGAATAAAAAAGGCTTTAAAACATGAGCTCAGCATCCACTTTTGAACCTACACAGGGCTATGCAAAGCAAGGGGACATGAACACAATGAATACACAAGCATCTATCAACATGTCCTTGTATGCTGGGCGCAAACGAACCAATTTGATTGGTTTGTTTTTATCCATGAGCGCGATGGCATTAGGCCTTGTTTTTTTACTTTGGATTTTGCTGATCTTATTTTTTAAAGGATTTTCAGCGTTTAGCCTGGATATGTTTTTAAATAAAACACCTGGCCCTGATTCTGTTAACGGGGGACTGGGCAACGCCATCATCGGAAGTTTGATGATTGTCGTGTCTTGCACTTTGATCAGCACGCCCATAGGCGTTATGGCGGGTATTTACTTGTCTGAATACGGTCAAAAAAGCAAATTTTCAGAAATCACTCGATTTTTGAATGACATCATGCTTTCTGCGCCATCAATTGTCATTGGTTTGTTTGTGTACGCCTTGGTGGTTGTCAATGCCAAACATTTTTCTGGATGGGCGGGTACATTGGCTCTAGCGCTGATAGCCATTCCGGTGGTGGTCAGAACCACAGAGAACATGCTGAGCTTGGTACCAGTCAGTTTGCGTGAAGCTGCATTTGCATTGGGTGCGCCCAAATGGAAAGTTTCACTTTCTATTGTCTTGAAAGCAGCAAGAAGCGGTGTGATGACGGGTGTTTTGTTGGCCTTGGCAAGGGTCAGTGGTGAAACCGCCCCTTTGCTTTTTACAGCACTGAACAATCCCTTCTTCTCTTTTGATATGAATGCGCCAATGGCCAATTTGCCTGTGGTGATATTCCAATTTGCCATGAGCCCCTACCAAAACTGGGTAGAACTTGCTTGGGGTGGCGCACTGTTAATCACATTGTCTGTACTGGGATTGAATATATTCGCCAGAATTTTCTTCAGAGAAAAAGTGTCTGTATAAAAAAAATAAGTATCCATTTAACAAGTATTGAAAAAAATTCACTATGCAAACCACTGCCACTCCTGTTGTTACTACCCAAAATGTTTTGGAAATCCGAAATTTGAATTTTTACTATGGTTCTTTTCATAGCCTTAAAAATATCAATTTGGATATCCAAGAAAATTCAGTCACTGCATTCATTGGACCTTCAGGGTGCGGAAAATCCACTTTGTTACGTACCCTA
>Ga0114962_10004429_pt1 | contig 11183 bp, 13 predicted proteins | sample C_130820_MF_Meta_FD_87017 | JGI IMG/M metagenome (GOLD analysis project Ga0114962, IMG submission 87017) | Freshwater microbial communities from Lake Croche, Canada to study carbon cycling - C_130820_MF_MetaG | ecosystem: Environmental > Aquatic > Freshwater > Lake | place: Lake Croche, Canada...
GGCCAATTTGGCTGCGTTAGGTTCTAACCCTGTATCAACAACAGGAAACATAACCGGCGGCAACATCCTTGGTGTTAATAATATCAGCACTGGAACTATCACACTCACAAACGGTGCAGTGATTCTAGACACAGCTGATGGCGCAGTGGCCTTTGGTAGCGGTGCTGGCATTAGCCCACAAGGCGAATACGCAGTGGCCATGGGCTTTAGTGCTGGACAAGGTTCACAGGGCAATGCCGCAGTGGCTATCGGTGGTGGGGCTGGTGAAACCTCACAAGGCGACTCAGCGGTGGCCATTGGTTATCAGGCTGGTGGAACCAATCAGGGCAACAATTCAATCATCATCAATGCTACTGGCACGACATTAGATCAAACCACAGCCAACACATTCACAGTGGCCCCGGTCCGCAATGATGTGGCCAATACGAGTCAAGTCATGTTCTACAACACCACTTCAAAAGAAATCACATATGGCAATACTATAAGTGTAGCTGGCAACATCACAGCCGCTAATTTTGTCGGTAATGGTAATACCTTATCTAATGTTGCTACTCAGGTAACCGGATCCTGGACAGTGCCTACAGGCAACAGCACTCAGAGTTTTACTGTGGCGGCCAGCAAGACCTACCTCATGTGGGTTGATTGCAATATCCCCAATGGTATCTTGGCTTGGAACGCCACGGCTACTGTTACCAATACCAATGTGCCTGTGGTGGGTGCTCAGTATGCCTGGGTCTACAACGGTGGTGGATCGCCCATTGACTTTACCAGCATACCCAATCAGTTCGTAGGCACAGCAAACTCCATAGTTCGTAGCAGTACGGCACCTAGCGCAACTACCAATAGATTTGACTTTGGTATCAACAACACCAGCGGCGGTAATGTCACTGTGCGTTACGGTTGGACCAAAATAAGTTAATGTATAAATCATGGTCAACTCACCGGCCGCCCTGCAGATCGTGAAATAACGCTTGAACTAAAATGTACTAAATAAACTATCATGCAAACACACAACAAACATGGCGTCCGCGATCGAGATCTATTCAAAGATCACACCGACTACTGGCAGGTAGCCGACAACATTCGCGACATTTACATGAGTGAGGGCAGTTTAACTACCCTGCTGGACTTTGAGCGTGTGCTGGACGAAGTAGATATCTACGCATTCAAGAACTGGGACATTGGGGAACTGGTGGACGGTCCCGAAATTGGCAAATACCGTGTGACCTGTACCTTTATGTGGCCGGAAAAGCTCATGCCCGATCCCCGTGGTGGGCGTAGACTTTTAGCATTTGACTGCGAAGTTGAATACCAACGCAAAGAAATAAAGATCCCCATTAAAATTACAGACCCCTCAGATTATCGCCCGGGCACACACAAAGCCAAGCTGACCACACGTGATGTGTGGCTAGTAACAATCACCATGCCCAAAGCACTCATGAACGACATCCGCACAGGATCAATCGAAATGGAAGATCAGGACATTGATCTAGACGAACTGGATCAGGCCTACGAAAACGATTTGGACAAAGAGGAAAATCAAAGCGATGAACAAGCCAACGATGCTCAACAATCCCTTCAACAGCAATCAGCCGCTACCGGCCCTGCTGTCTGAGGGTCTGCAATATAAAGACCTAGAGGGCATGATGAAGCCCACGCTTCACGTGGACGAATTTGCGGCCAAAATGGGTGATGACGATGATATCATTGTGCTATCATTCTTTGTGCGTGATTTAACAGCCGCCAAAGACCTAGTGGGATGGTTTGAAAAGGGCTATGACTTTGTGTTGGATGCCGATCGTAGCCCAGGTGAAATCAAGCCCAGCCGTTATCTAGTGTACTTAGAACTGCGTCGCCGTAGATCAGCACCACAGCACGTACAAACGCTGTTGGATGATTTATCGACACTGACAGAATTTGCCCCAGAAGAATGGCGATTCAAATACGATGGTCGAGACCATGAATGGTCTGAAAAGACCTTTAGTGAACTGGTGCCATTAACTCCGGATTCTTATAGAGCCACGCACGAAGATGACCTAAATGATGTGCGCACAGCGGCGGGTATTGCACCCAAAAAGATTCACGAAAAACTGCCGGATGATGTTAAATCATTGCAGAGCATGGCCGGGATACGATAATGAAGATAAACGACGTACTAGTAGAATTTGCACCCGCAGGTGGCGGAGGTTCAGGCAACTACTTTCAAGCCTTGGCCTCGGCCTGGTACAATGGTACCTTTGACACAGGCAGCCTGCAAAAAGGCATCAAGAGTCAAGAAGACGTGGAACGCTTGTTGAATCGCGGCATTGTGTGCCCAGACGGCAAGACTCGTAAACTGCATATTGATTACAACTCAGACTTTGACGGTGTGGAAATCTACAGTGATGACTACTATGAATACGGTGATCACGATGACACCATAGACAGTCGCACAGGCCAAAAATGGGGGCCATATGACTTTATGGCATTCTCAGATGATGAATTAAGCGAAGGTATTAATGAAAAGTTGGGTGCCAACAGACCCAGTCTAGGCAACCGACGCGATCAATTCCGGAACCTGCACAAGATGCGTAAACAACGTGGGCTAAATGAATTCTCAGCCGATGGTGGCGACAGTGGTGGCGACAGTGGTGGCGAAGACGATGCACTACGCAAATACGCTCAAATGTGGTGGACCGGAGACGAAGCAACGCAAATGCAAATTGAAGCCGCACTGGCCCGTATGGGCTGGGAAATCGGTGAGGACGAAGGCGGCTACGACAACGGCGGTGTGTTTGTGGTACGTGCTGGCGATGAAAATGGCAAAAGTTATACATCATGGCCCGCAGAAGATTTGTCAGAAGGTGTGGCGGAAGGCTCGTTAGATGAAAAGTCAACAAGCCAGGCACAGTTCCGCACAATGGCGGCAGCCGCACACAATCCTGAATTTGCTCGTAAAGTAGGCATCAAACAGAGTGTGGCACGAGAGTTTAATCAGGCCGATCGAGGGCAAGACTACAAGTCATTGCCAAAAAAGGCCACCGAAGGCGCTCCGGTCACAGCAACTCCGGGATCCATTGAATCCGGTGGAGCGGTGGACAATTTCAAACAACAAATGACCAACAATACTGAAATTGCTTACAAAAAAGGCATGGCGGAAGCCGCTTTTATGCACAGCGGACAAAGTGCTCCATTCAGTGGTGTTGGTGGCACTGCAAAATACGGGTATGGCCTAAACGATATACGAAATGCAAGGGCAAAAAAACCAGAAATTGATGCCAATCTGAGAAAATTTAAAGCATGGATCAACGGTGGCCCAAAGCCAGTAGATATAAATGATGTAATTCAATCTGTTGAAGTATATTTTACAAATATCAAACCGCCGTCAGATGCTAGAGTTTCAACGGCATTTAATCAAATATTAAATTCACAAGGCCAAGGTTGGGTCGCTAATAAAAATCAAGCCATGCTATTAAATCCATCATTAGACGCAGCCATTAGAGAACCATTGCCCAATCAACGTGCTGGAAATAATCAAAACGCAGATGGGTACCCTATCGCTCCTTCAAGGCCAATGGCTGGACAAGCGGCACAACCAGCACAAGCGGCACAACCAGCACAACCAGCACAAGCGGCACAACCAGCACAACCAGCACAAGCGACATCAGCACAAGCACCAGCGGCAGCGGCAAATTCAGCAAATCCTGTAGGTAAGAAATTTAATACTGCAAATGCTACAACTGTTACTCCGAAACCAATAACAAGACCAGCATTACCAATGCGAGAACAAGATACTGTAGAAAGCAAAAGCAAGCCCGCAGAAAAAGAAGCCGACTATGGTGATGATTATCAGCAAATGGTTTTGCGCTTGAAAAAACTGGCCGGTGCAGGTCCATTAAAGACTGTGTACGATCCGCAAAAGCGTGTGTATCGAAACATGCCCACAGCACAACAGCCCAAAAAATGACAAGACGCACAGCAAACGGTCGACCAGTTCCTGTGCTACAAGGCTCAGCAGGACCTGTAGCACCCAACCCACATGTACCACCACCCATGCCCGCACAGCAGGCAATGACACGATTACCACAGCCTGTGATCAACATGGGACTGGGCCTGAAACTAAACCCATGAGAGCTAACGAATTCGTCACTGAGAAAAAGCGCATGAAGCGACTGAAAGAACTTACTTTTATGGGCCTGAGTCCTTGCACCAAAGACTGTTCAGGACACCGTGCAGGCTACCGATGGTCAAAAGCACGTGGTGGTGTTAGCACAGCAAGCCCAAGCAACAGTTTTAACCGGGGTGCTGAAATAGCCAAGGCTGGCTACTAATTTTTCGTATAAACAAAATACAATCTATCATTGGCATCCTTTTTGTAGGTGTCTAAATGCAAGTTGTATTTCATTTCAAATTCTTTAACTACTTCAAAAGTCCAATTAAAAATGTCCACATACGGCCCTGTTCGGTGTGTGATTCCAGGATTGGCACGTAGATAAAACTTACCACCTGTGTCTAGTATATCCACACATTTTTTAAAACGACTTTCTATTTCGTCGCGGCTATTAAAGTTAATTGATCCTAGTGCAATGATAACATCGTGACTGCCAACATAATCAAGTATATCAACCATGTAGTCGGCACAATTATTGTAAGGATCAATACCAACCAAGTTACGGATTCGTCCTTTAAAGGGGTGATACCCACATCCAACATCAAGTACGCTACGAGGATTAACAGCGTTAATCTCGTCAGCAAGTTGCCAACCAGTGTAGTCATAGTCTCCGGTCCTGGGTTTCCAGATTTCTCCAAAGAAGCGATTGATATAACGCTCACTCAAGTCGTCTGTGATATATTTAAGCGAGCCCACGTAATCGCAGGGAAGGCTTAGTTCTGCTTCCACAGCATCTTTGAACTTTCTATAGCGAGCAGGCGTCCAGGGCAAGTCCTGTACTTGTGTATCAGCCGTGATAGAAATATCAGCATACTTGGGCAAATTAAACGCAGAGTGCAAATTTTTTTGTAAAAGGTTAAAAATTTTGGTGTTCATAAAAAATTTTGATATATAAGTTAGATTTTCAACAGTATTTAAGGAGTTTACATGTCAATCAAAAAATTATTAATTGCCGCATTGCTAGTGCCTGTGTTAGCATTTGCCTGGGAGCCTGCTAAACCTGTCACAGTTGTTATTGGCAACACACCCGGGGCTGGAAATGAAATGGCCTTTAGAAAACTTGCAGAAATTGTGCAGAAACGGAATCCCAATTTTGTGTATGTTGTGCAAAACATTCCTGGTGCCGATTCAGTTGTTGCCAACAACAAGTTTTTAGAAGCAGCCGCAGATGGCTTGACCATTAATTTGCCCAGCCACATGAGTTCATATGTAACAAATGATATCTGGGAAAAGTCAATAAAGAAATACAACTACGACTCATTTGTTGATGTGCTAACAATGGGTAAAAGTCCTTTAGCACTAGTAGCGTCAGTCAAAAGCGGAATTGAAACCCCACAAGACTTTGTGAAGTACATACAGTCCGGCAAAACAATCAACGTGGCCATTGGCGGCGGCGCACACCGTACTGCTTTTGAATACTTGATGGATCGAGCCCGTGGCAATCGAGACGCTGTTCGATCCATCAAGTTCAATGGCCCTGTTCCTGCTGTGCAAAGCGTGGGCCAATGGGATGGCAAGACCGGCACTGAATTTGGTATCATGCCCATTGCTGTGGCCAAAAGCCTGATAGATGCAGGCCGGGTCAAACCTATTGGATTCACAGGCACAAGAAAGATGCCACAGTTTCCCAACGTTCCGTTGCTAAACACTGTGGCGCCAGGCATAAACGTATATGCCGCGTGGTCAATTCAATTGCCCCCAGGTACCGGCAAGGACATTACGGAATGGTATCAACGTGAATTTTCAGCCGCTGTACGTTCAACAGAATATCGAGAATACACAGATGCCAATGTTATCTTTTATGCTGAAGATGAATTGACTCCTGCAGGACTAAAGCGGCACATGGAAGAATTACGTGCCGCCTTTTTACCTGTGCTGAGCAAGATTGATTTAAGTAAAGAATGAAATATATCTTTGATATGAAATCAAATTGGGAAACGAGTCGAGCACGTAGCACATATCATTTTAATTCCAAGCAAATTGATCAGCCTGCTGAAGTAATGACATACTTGGGACACATAGAACCCACGTGGTTGGCAGATTTAAATGACGTAATTGCCACGGCACGGCCAGCAACCTGGGCCACACGAGGCTACAAAGGCGAGGGCATTGAAGCACCACCAGAAGAATTGGCTGCGGAAGAATATGATTTAACAAGTCACGGCATGAGTCCGGACTTGTCTATCTCGCATTTAAACTGGCGCTTGCCCGAGAGTCTGCGACGCATTAGTGATGCATTTGCTCTGGCAGACTGTATGGATCGCATACACGTACAACAGCCCGGACAAGTGTGGAACTTGCACATAGACAAGTTATACAAATGGGATCCAGACCACCCCGAACAGGTCATGCGAATAATGATACAACTTACAGACTGGCAACCCGGGCAGTTCTGGAGTTACGGCAACTACAACTACAGCCAATGGCGTGCCGGCGATGTCACTACATTTGACTGGGCCAATGTCCCGCACTCTACTGCCAATGCTGGATTTGAACCCAGGGCAACATTACAATTAACCGGCATACGAACTGCCGCAACCATGGACTACCTAGCGGCAATACCCCGATGAAAACAATCTTAATCTTAACAGGGCCGCAAGGCTCGGGCAATCATTTATGGTCAAAAATATTTGCGCTACATCCGCAGGTTTGGGGTTGGTCAGCACTGTTAAATGATTACTGGATAGGGCACGATCAAGAGCCATTTGCCCAGTACTGGCAGGATCCAGAACAGTTAAAATACTTTAAATGGGCGCAAAGCGACTGGTATGTGACTTCAATGAGTGTGCCTTATATGAATAATGGTGAACCCACTGTGCCTGATTTTAAATCATTTGTGACTAGATTACAAGTGTCAGGCCTACGTGTGAAGTTTGCTGTGCTGGGACGGGACAGAAACATTGTCCAAATGCAACAAACCCGTGTGCGTGGCGCACCCACCCTGGCCACAGCACTGTCAGAGTTTGATCAATTGGCTGCCCCTGTGTATTTGAGTTATGAAATGTTGCATCTTTATGGCACAAAGTATCTAGAAAACGTACAACAACAATTGGCCTTTCCTATTGCTGTCAACGACGCTAGATTAACGGATATACTAGCAACAGACGCAAATGCCAAGTATTTTCAACCCATCAAGCATCATGCCACAGATGATCTTGCACGTCACACTTCAAGGAAACACCGATGAAACAACCACAACGTATATTGATAATGGGCCTGCCAGGCTCGGGCAAAACCTATCTTGCTGAAAGATTAAAACGCTATTTAGAAGCACACATGAATCCCATCAATGAGCATAGTCTTAGACCCATTGCTGATGCACAAGTCACAGTGGCTTGGCTCAATGCCGACGAAGTTCGCAAACACTACAATGACTGGGACTTCTCTGTAGAAGGTCGCATTAGACAAAGTAAACGCATGCGAGACCTAGCTGATGAAGCCAACACTGACTATTGTATTGTGGACTTTGTTGCTCCCCTGGTTGAAATGCGCAACAACTTCAAAGCGGACTGGTGCATCTGGGTAGACACAATTGATCGGGGTCGCTTTGAAGACACAAATCGAGCATTTGTTCCTCCCGAAGTGTATGACTTCCGCATTACAGAACAAAACGCGGAGAAATGGGCAGAGTTCATTGGACAACACATTGTTGACAATCAGCGTAGACCTACCTTCAACTGGCAGAAAGAAACTGTTCAAATGTTAGGAAGATGGCAACCCTGGCATGAGGGCCATCGTGCGTTGTTTGAACGTGCTATTGCAAAAACAGGACAAGTTGTGATACAAATACGCGACTGTCAGGGCTGGCAAGGAACTAATCCTTTTGCTATAGAGCAAGTGAAACATTATATACGCAGAGATCTAGACCCCATTTATCAAGGCCAATATGAAATACAAGTTGTTCCTAATATTGTTAATATCACTTATGGTCGCGACGTGGGCTATCGAATCGAGCAAGAGTCCTTTGACGACGCGATTACCGATATCTCTGCGACCAAGATAAGAAAGTCAATGGGATTAGAATAAGATAATTCCACGCTAAATATTAGCACTATGTGGATCTTACACTTTCTTCCTGACAGCATTATTCTTGCATTCTGTAACACTCTGTTATTCGCGGGCATTTTAGCCACCCCGGCAGGCTTTGTTGCGCATCGTATCCCAGGATTGTGGTCATATCAATTGGGTTTTAAACTGGGTGGTATTGCATTGCTAGTACTAGGCGTGTACTTTCGCGGTGGACTGGCTGTGGAAGAAACCTGGCGTGAGCGTGTGGCTGCTGTAGAAGCAAGACTTGCTCAGGCTGAAAAGGCTTCAGCAGATGCCAATACAAAAATAGACACAAAGTCACAAAAGAAAACAACGCAACTACGCGAACGCACCACATACATCCGACAGTATGTGGACCGTGAAGTTGTCAAGTACGATAACACTTGTACAATTCCTGAACCATTTATTCGGGCGCATAATGACGCCGCGGAGGCACCTAAAAAATGAAAATAAATGATATTTTAAATGAACAGTGGAGTCAAAAATACAAGAGCAGTATCAACTGCTCACACCCCAAAGGGTTTAGTCAACGAGCACATTGTGCCGGCAAAAAGAAACACAACGAAAGTGTTGAAATGGAAATGGTCTGCGAAGACTGTGGCATGTGTGAAACACACGGTAATGTAATGGAGATTCGGAAGGGTCAGAAAGACTCAAACGGATATACACGTTGTTGGCCGGGCAAACACGCCGAAGGCACCAAAAAAGGCAAGAATGGTGGACAGGTGCGTAACTGTGTGCCCAATGAAAGCGTTAACGAAGATGGCAAGCGATGCATGCAATGCGGTATGATCAATTGCAAGTGCCCTGGCGATAGTTGCAAGTGCAAGCCGGTCAAGGGTTGGGTGCCTGGCAAAGGATTCCGCAAAGCCATGGACGATGCTGCCAGTCGAGAACTGGCTGAAGAGTTTGATCTAATAGAAAACATCATTGAAGGTATTGCCGCACAAAATGGTGTAGACGCCGAAGCAGTATGGGCGGACCTAGAAAGTCTCACAGAAGATGAACTGTATGCGTTTGCTGTGACTTCACAACTGAACGAAGACTGGCAGAAAGCCAACAAGCGCGATAAGACAGATGGCATGAGCCAAAAGGCCGTGAACTCTTATCGCAGAGAGCATCCAGGATCTAAACTAAAGACTGCTGTGACAACCAAGCCCAGCAAATTAAAGAAGGGTTCAAAAGCCTCCAAGCGACGCAAAAGTTATTGTTCACGTAGCCGTGGACAAATGAAGATGCACAGCATTAGTTGTAGCAAGACGCCAGACAAGGCCATTTGCAAAGCACGACGTCGGTGGAACTGCTGATGCGTTACGCTGTAATACTTGCACTATTATTAACAGGTTGCTCAACTGTGGTTCCTGTTGCTGTGCGGTTTCCCGAGCCTCCAGGGCGGGGCGCAATGACTGCTTGCCCCGATCTACAGAAATTAAAAGACGATGCAAAGTTAAGCGACGTTGCTACCACTGTGACAGTGAACTACGGTACCTATTACGAGTGTGCTGTCAAAGCAGATGCCTGGCAGGAATGGTACGGGATACAACGAATTATATTTGAAAAGGCTGGAAAATGAGCACAATCTTGACACTAGACCAATTAAAACAAATGGTCAAGAATCCCCATATTGATCACTGGTATAACACCCTAGAACAATTACTGGACGATTATGATATCAACACTCCGCTACGTGTGGCACATTTCATAGCACAATGCGCACACGAGTCAGGCAACTTTGTTTTTATCAAAGAAAATCTCAATTACAAGGCCGCCAGCCTACAAAAGATTTTCGCCAAGTATTTCCCCACTGCTGAATTAGCACAGCAATACGCTAATAAACCCGAACAGATTGCCAACAGAATCTATGCATCAAGAATGGGCAACGGTCCTGAATCATCTGGTGATGGATATAGATACTGTGGGCGTGGACTCATACAGTTGACCGGCAAAGACAACTACACATTCTTTGCAGGAAGTCTTGGTATTAGTGTAGAAGAAGCCAGTGAATATCTGGCCACATTTGAAGGCGCCGCACAGTCAGCCTGCTGGTTCTGGGAACAAAACAATTTAAATCGCTTTGCTGACGCAAATGATGTCAAAGGTTTGACAAAGGCAATTAATGGTGGCTATATTGGCCTAGAAGATAGACAAAGCCATACGGAACATGCATTACACATACTAGGAACATGACATGGTAGCACCAATCAATTTCGGACCCGGAATCACAATAGGCAGTGGCGTTTGGATCGGAGCAGATCCACCCAATCTCTACACCACACTGGCAGGCAGTTTGCTGTTCAACGGCACCAGTCAGTATCTTGGTCTATCACCAGCATATACATTGAGCACTGGAGCCTATACCATAGAAGGTTGGTTCTACAACAACAGCAGTTGGGCCACAGCCTGTGGACTCTGTGGCACCAGCAACGCAGGCGGTCTGCATTGGTTCAACACCGATGCACAGTCATTTACCCTGGACAAAAACGGCGGGGGTGGCACCAGGACTTATACTTTTCCTGCTAACACCCTGCAGGTCAATCGGTGGCACTACATCGTACTCAATCGCAATGCCACCACACAGGTAGAAACCATGTGGGTGGGCACGTTTAGTAACACCGCCAACTATGTGACTTGCACCCAAGCCACAGGTGCTTCTGGCGGCACCAGCATCAGTGGTGGCACACAGGTCAACAGTCTTGATTATACCGGCGCCAGCGACTGGGTGGCCAGATACTATGGGGGATATTTCCCGGGCTATATCACTAACTTCAGAGCCACTACAGGTGCGGCCGTGTACAACAGCACGAGTTCAACAATCACAGCACCGTCAGCACCATTAACATCGGGCGCAAATACCAAGTATCTAATGTTGGGTGCCACAGTGACCACAGACACGTCGGGCACACAAACTGTGACCAATAATGGTACTGTGACACAAACCAACACAACTAAACCTTTCTAAGGAAACAACATGGCATTACCAGGA
>Ga0114962_10004430_pt1 | contig 11181 bp, 8 predicted proteins | sample C_130820_MF_Meta_FD_87017 | JGI IMG/M metagenome (GOLD analysis project Ga0114962, IMG submission 87017) | Freshwater microbial communities from Lake Croche, Canada to study carbon cycling - C_130820_MF_MetaG | ecosystem: Environmental > Aquatic > Freshwater > Lake | place: Lake Croche, Canada...
GACGGCAAGCTCTACAGCCAGATCAAAGACCCGCGCCATCTGGGCCGCAAGGTGATGGACGAGTTTGTGCAGGCCGGCGCACCGGCTGAAATTTTGTATGCTGCGCACCCGCACATCGGCACCTTCAAACTGGTCAAGGTGGTGGAGTGTTTGCGCGAACAAATCATCGCCCTGGGCGGTGAGATTCGCTTTGAACAACGGGTCACCGACGTGCAGATCAGCGAGACCGCGCAAGGCCGTCAATTGACTGGCCTGCAGGTGCTGGACCTGCGCAGCGGCGACACCACCCTGCTGCCCACGCGCCATGCGGTGTTGGCGCTGGGCCACAGCGCACGCGACACCTTTGCCATGCTGCATGCACGCGGCGTATTCATGCAGGCCAAGGCGTTCTCCATTGGCGTGCGCATTGAGCATCCGCAAAGCGTGATCGACCAAGCGCGCTGGGGCCGTCACGCCGGTCACCCTTTGCTGGGCGCGGCTGACTACAAACTGGTGCACCACGCCCGCAACGGCCGGGCGGTCTACAGCTTTTGCATGTGCCCCGGCGGCACCGTGGTGGCTGCCACCAGCGAAGCGGGCCGCGTGGTCACCAACGGCATGAGCCAATACTCGCGCAACGAACGCAACGCCAATGCGGGCTTGGTGGTGGGCATTGAGCCGAGCGACTTTCCACTCGATGCTGCGACTTGGATCGCCGCCTTTGGCGACACGCCCGGTGCGAGCCTGGCCCAAGAAGCGGCGCAACTGGCGGTGTTGCAGCCCCCGCAAGCCCACCCCTTGGCGGGCATCGTGCTGCAACGGCAACTCGAATCCCTGGCCTACCAAGTGGGCGGCGAAAACTACGAAGCCCCCGGTCAATTGGTGGGCGACTTTGTGGCGCAACGCCCCTCCACCCAACTCGGCAGCGTGGTGCCGTCTTACAAACCCGGTATCCACCTGGTCGATTTGGCCCAGGTGCTGCCGGCCTACGCCATAGACGCCATGCGCGAAGCGCTGCCGGTGTTTGGCCGCAAGATCACAGGCTTTGACATGCCTGACGCGGTGATGACCGGCGTCGAAACCCGCACCTCATCGCCCCTCAAAATCAGCCGCGGCGACAACTACCAAAGCCTGAACACGATGGGTCTGTATCCGGCAGGCGAAGGCGCCAGTTACGCGGGCGGCATTTTGTCGGCGGGGGTGGACGGCATCAAAGTGGGTGAGGCTTTGGCGAAGGCCTTGATGGCGGGCGTTGAGCCAGCGCCCTTCAAGACCGCCACTGCGTAGAGCTTGCCCGGCGTGTCCTGGCCCAGCAGGCCCTTATCCAACTTGGGCATCAACTCTTTTCCTCAAGCGGATGAGAACGCGGCCAACATGGTGCCACGGCATTTTTTGGCACCGCAGCGGCATGCGTACTTTGCTTTGAGGGCCTCGGTCATCGGTTCATCGCTGAACAGGTCATAGTCAAAAGTCAGCTCCTCGCCCTTCCAAATCGGGCGCAGGGCGTGAATGAAGACACGGCCTTTGACGTCCTGCGGTTCACAGTTAGGTCGGCACGAGTGGTTGATCCAACGCGAGGCATTGCCACCATACAAGCCGTCGATCACATGCGCATCGTCAACGTGAAAGTAAAACGTGTGGTTGGGGTTTTGCGGATCGTGCGGGTGGCGGCGAATCGCCTCGGGCATGGAGATGATCTCGCCCACATATTCAATGATGGACTCTCCCGCCGCAAAATCGCTCAAAGCAAACACCCCCGTGCCATGCACCTCGGAGCGGCGGGTTTCTAGACGCACACTCACTTGACCATGGCGCCGTAGACCAAGTCTTGGATTTGTTCGCGGTAGTACTTGCGCAAGTCGCCCGGCGCTGCGGTGCCAAACACCACCACCAGTTTTTCTTTGGGGTCGACAAAAAAGCCCGTGCCATAGGCACCGTTCCAGCTGTACTCACCTACATTACCGGGTACCGCAGCCATGCCCGGCTCCACACGCACGGCCACGCCCAACCCAAAACCATAGCCGTCGCGGTGCGGCTCCACAGTGGCCACACGGTTGTCAATCCCGCGCGTCAGGTGATTGCTGGTCATGAGCTGCACCATTTGTGGACTCAACACCCTTTTGCCATTGAACTCGCCACCGTTGACCAGCATTTGGCCAAAGCGCAAATAGTCAGGCACGGTGCCCAGCGAGCAGCCGCCACCGCACTCAAAGGTGGTGGCATTGTCCAGGACCTCGATTTTTTGGGGTTTACCGTCCAAGGGGTTGAGTTTGAAAGCTTGGACTTGCCGCGACTGTTTACCGGGTGCCACATGAAAGCCAGTGTCATTCATACCCAAGGGGGTCCAGATCGCTTCGCGTAAATAAGCATCCAAACTCAAGCCCGACACTTTTTCCAACACCGCACCCAACATGTCAAATGAGGTGCTGTATTCGAAGACCGTGCCGGGCTGGTGCACCAGGCTCAATCCGCTGATGCGCTGCACAAAGGCCGCACTGCCCTTCATGCTCGGCAACTCCCCTCCAGCCGGATACGGAGCCAGTGCCGCGCCGCTGGTGTCAGGCCGTCCGCCGTAGGTCAGACCTGAGGTGTGACGCATCAAGTCCTGAATGGTCATGCCGCGCTTGGGCACTTCCAGCGCCACTGTGCCATCCGGCTTTTTCACCGCGACTTTCATTTGGCCCACTTCGGGGTAATGATCAGCCACTTTGCCAAACAAAGGCAGCTTGCCTTGTTGCGTCAAAGCCAGGGCCCCCACGGCCACCATGGGCTTGGTCATGGACGCCAACGCAAAAATCGAATCGGTTTGCATCGGCGCTTGAGAGGCCGGATCTCGCACGCCATGGGCTTTGAGGTAGACCAATTTGCCATCGCGCAAAATACCCACCACTGCGCCGGGCACCCGTTTTTGTGCCATTTCACTCGCCAAGAAACGATCCATGTTGCGCAACCCCTCCTCTGAAAACCCGGCCACTTTGGGGTTGACCACGCCGAACGGCAAGTCGGCCGGTTTGCTCACAAATTCTTGCGCTTGTACGCCAGTGAACAAACTGGTGCTGCCCAGCAGTACCAAGACGATGGATGTGGTTTTCAACATGGGTACAACTTTCAGGTTCATAGGTTTCAAGGGGCTTTGCCAGGCGCTGATTGAACCAAAGCCCCCGCTTCTTGTTTGCATCATTGGGCATCCAGTTGCATCTTGGCCGATTCTGGAGTGGACACCCCAGCCACGATGTCGCCAAAGGGGCAAGCGGTCAGGCCAAGATCACAGCATTCAAAATAGATTGCAACTGATCCCAGGTGTGAACACCCAGACCTGTGTCGTCCGTTGCACGGATTGCGTTGTTCACGGCAGTCGTCTTCGCGGCATTGCTGTAGTCGGTAAAGTTGATACTGCTCAACCCCAGCGTCGTGATGAGTTCGGACAAGGTGACATTGTTGCCTGCTGCACCGGCCGCCGTGTTGATGATGTGATCCACCACCGTCGCCAAAGCGTCCACCTGCCCCAATGTGTTGACTCCGTTGACCGACTTGTGCCCCACCACATCATTGAGCAAAGCCAAGGCGTTGTAAGCAAGACCAGAACCCGCATCACCACCGTGAAAAACATGGCGGGTACTCAACAACACATCTTCGTATTGCAAGGCCGTCGGATTCGGGTTGTTGTTGGTCACGCCGCTGGTGGCCTCATTCAAAATCGACTGAAAGTCCAGCGCCAGCGTGTGAACTGCAGCCAGTGAAATGCTGCCATTGTGTTGCGCAGACACCACCGAGTTCAATGCTGTGGCTAAATTCGAGCTGACCGTGGTGATGTCGGTAAAGCCCAAATCGGTGAAATTTTGTGCCGTTGGCAGGGGCAAACTCGAGTCGGCGGAATAGCTTTGCACCACAGCCAAACTGGCAAAAGCTTGCAGCTCGGGCAAGGTGTCTACCAGCGTGCCATCAGCACCATGGGTAGCGTCGGCGTGGGTCGCGGCAATGCTCGCCACCACCTTGGCCAAATTACCACTGGTCACACCTGTCACGCCGATTGCGCCGAAGTCCGCGACCGTGAGCGCAGCAGCAGGCGTCACCGCCGACGACACATCCATCACCTTGTCGACCACAATATTGAGTTGATTCAGCTCGGCCACCGTATCCACTTGCGTGGAGCTGCGACCATCGATCACATCGTTCAGCAATTTCAATGCAGCAGCTTGTTGCACGCCGGTGCCGAGCGCTTTGGCTGTGGTGCTTCCACCAGTCGCGCCAGTCAGGCCGTCGTATGCACTCAATGCACCCAGCGCCCGGACATCCGCCACATTGAGTTTGCTGGTCTCTGCCGTGTTGGCTTTCACACCGTCGGCTTCGGCAAAAACCTTGGCGTAGGCTGCACTGATCACTTTCAAGTTGGCGACCGAGTTCACACCTGAGCCATCATTGGCACCCGCGACAATGGCGCTCAAAAATGCACTGGCATTGGCTGTTGTGATGTCGGTTAAGCCAATGCTGTTGAAATCCGCTGCAGCCAGCGTCACCGTGTTGTCTGCGGCCGCCAACATAATGTTGTTCGCAATCACAGCTAAAGCATTGAGCTTGGCGATGGTGTTCACATCCGTGGTCAAGTGTGTCTTCACAATGTCGTTGAGCAGCAACATGCCGTTGCCTGTGGGCAAAGGCGTCAGACCCAACTGTGCGTAGTCAGCCGAGGTCGGATCGTCGGTGGTGGTGTCAGCCGCAGCGCCGTTGGCTTTGTTCCAGACCTTCAGGTAGGCATCGACCACCAATTGGGCACTGGCCACAGTGGCAGTGCCTAATGGCTTGAGCACCGTGTTCATCGCGGCGGCCATGGTGTTGTCCAGCACGCCGGTGATGCCGGCGTCCGTGTAGTCTTTCAAAACAGGGGTCGACACCACGGCGGTACTCGACGCATTGATGTAGGTGTTAATTTTGCTGAGTGCCGTTGTACTGGCGCTGGACGCCGAGCTGGAAGAACTGCCCGAAGCCACCGCCCCCACCAGCAAAGCCCCGCCCACCCAAACCACCGGGGAGCTGAGCGACCACATGCCACCATCGTCAATGCCCGGGGCCACCCAAGTTATGAACCCGTCATCTGAAGCCGAAAGGGCGGCAGCGGTGTCTGTTTTAAAAACCACCAACGCCCCGGCTTTCCCTGTTGTCGCCAAGGCGCTGCTGGTTTGCACTTCGGCGTAGTTTTGGAGTATCAGATGGGTGTTTTTTTCGTCTGAACCGTCAATCACCACATGCAAGTCGCTGCCCACAAAATGCGTCTTGATCTTGGCCAGCGGTTTAGCCCCGCTTTCATCTTGCAGCACATAGGTCAGGTCTGCATCGGCCTTCAATGTGAGCGGTATCACGCCTTTGCCCAGCCCCGTTGCAATCTGTTTGCGTTGGATCGTGACGCCGTTTTTGACAATCTTCAAAGAGTAGATATTGGACATGGGGTTATGAATTTTAAAAAAATAAACGATTCAATTGGTTTTCTTAAGTGCCAAAATTAATTTTATTGAATTTTAAACCGACTATTTGAAAATGAATTCTTAAGTGACATAAATTAGCAAAATATATTAGTCCCTATCAACCCCTGAGTCCAGAACATTCAGTACCGTGCCGTATTTCAAAGCACAGAATCAAAACCGGGGGCAGGCCATCAACCCACTGGTCATAATGGCGGCCATGCCCGCCTTTTCTTTTGAAGCCCTGCAATCCGATGGTGTGACCCGCAAAGGGGTGATTGAGGCCGACAGCGTCAAGTCGGCCCGCTCCCAGCTGCGGGCGCAGCAACTGGTGCCCCTGAATGTGGCTCCCCTGGCCGTCGACACCCCGCAAAGCGAAACCCCTTGGTGGAACCGCTCCATTGGCGGCGGCCGGGCCTTCAGCGCCTCGGCCCTCACGGTCTGGACCCGCCAACTGGCCGGATTGGTCAGCAGCGGACTGCCGTTGGAGAGGGCCCTGGCGGCGTTGAGCGAAGAAGCCGAAGAAGAAAAACAGCGCCACTTGGTGGCCAGCATCCGCGCCGAGGTGAATGCCGGCTCCAGCCTGGCCCGTGCGCTGGGCTTGCATCCGCGCGAGTTCTCGCTGATTTATACCGCGGTGATCGGTGCAGGCGAGCAAGGCGGTCACCTGAGCCAGGTGCTGGAGCAACTGGCCGACGATCTGGAAGATCAGCAAAACCTCAAAGCCAAATTGATGGGCGCTTCGCTCTACCCCGCCATCGTTTCCTTGGTGGCCTTGGCGATTGTGATTTTTTTGCTCACCTCCGTGATGCCGCAGGTGGCCGGGGTGTTTGCGGGCAGCAAGCATGAGTTGCCCTGGTTGACCCGCGCCATGCTGGCCGTCAGCGACAGGGTGCGCCATGACGGCTGGATCATGCTCTTGCTGATGGTCCTGGGTGCGAGTGCTTTGCGTATGGCCTTGAAGCAAGACGCCTTCAGGCTGCGCTTTGATGCCGCTTGGCTGCGCTTGCCCCTGATTGGCCGATTGGCCACCGGCTATAACGCGGCCCGCTTTGCCGGCACGCTGGGCATGCTGGCCAGCGCGGGAGTGCCGATCTTGAAGGCGCTGCAAACCGCGGCCGAGACCTTGTCGAACCGGGCCATGCGAGCCGATGCGCTGGACGCCTTGGTCTTGGTGCGCGAGGGCGCGCCGCTGGCCATGGCCTTGTCGCAAAAGAAACGCTTCCCAGGTCTGCTGCCGATGTTTGCCCGTCTGGGCGAGCAAACCGGTCAACTGCCTTTGATGCTGCAACGCGCGGGCAAACAACTGTCGACCGAGGTGCAGCGCCGGGCGCTGGCCTTGGCCACCATATTGGAGCCGCTCTTGATCGTGGCCATGGGCGGCGTGGTGATGGTGATGGTGTTGGCGGTGCTGATGCCCATCATCGAGCTCAACCAATGGGTCAAATAATGCGAGGTGGTCTATGAGCGCGACATTAGAAGGTCAACTGGTGGTGGCGATTTCGTCACGCGCCCTGTTTGATTTTGAAGAAGAAAACCAAATTTTTGAACAAGGCGACGACCGCGCCTACATGAAGCTGCAACTGGCGCGCCTGGAAGAACCGGCCAAACCGGGCGTGGCATTTTCACTGGTGCGCAAGCTCTTGGCGTTCAACGATGCGCAGGCGCAGCGGGTGGAGGTGGTGATCTTGTCACGCAACGACCCGGTCTCGGGCATGCGGGTGTTTCGTTCGGCGCAGCACTATGGCCTGCCTATTCAGCGCGGCACCTTCACCCGCGGTCAGTCCCCATGGCGCTATTTGAAGCCGCTGAACGCCAACCTGTTTTTATCCACCCATTTGTCGGATGTGCGCGCGGCCCTGGCGGCGGGCGTGCCCGCAGCGCAGGTGTATCCGCATTCCGCCCATGCCTCTGAAGCCAACCCGCACGAAGTGCGCATTGCGTTTGACGGTGACGCGGTGCTGTTTTCGGACGAAGCCGAGCGGGTGTTTCAGTCCGAAGGCCTGACGGCCTTTCAGGCGCATGAAAAAGACAAGGCCGCGCAACCCTTGTCGGCCGGGCCTTTCAAGCCCCTGCTCGCTGCCCTGCACCGCTTGCAGCAAGAAGGCACGCCGGCCATGCGCGTGCGCACCGCGCTGGTCACCGCGCGCAGCGCACCGGCGCACGAGCGCGCCATTCGCACGCTGATGGACTGGCACATTGAGGTGGACGAGGCGATGTTTTTGGGTGGCCTGCCCAAGGGTGAATTTTTGAAAGAATTTGAGCCCGACTTTTTCTTTGATGACCAAACCGGTCACATCGAATCGGCGGCCTTGCATGTGCCCTCAGGCCATGTGGCCAGCGGCATACGCAACGACTGAACCCGTTCAGTCCGACAACACCGGCCTGCGCCCTTCGCGCCGGGCAATCCACACGGTCGACAGCAAGATCACCAAAGCCCCCAGCAAGGTCGAGTGAGTGGGCACCTCGCTGAACACCAGCCAGCCCATGAGGGAGGCCCAAACCAAGTCTAAAAAGCGCAGCGACTGGGTGGCCGAAATGTCGGCCGTATGGAAAGCCCGGGTCAGACTGTAATGCCCGGCCGTGCCCAAAACACCCGCCGCAAAGAAGGCCACCCATTGCAACAGCGTGGGGTTTTGCCAATGCATCAGGGCCATGGGAATGCTGAAAATAGAGACCGTGATCGATTGCCACAACACGATCACGCCGGGTTTTTCGTAGCGCGTCAGCGCCTTGGTGATCAAGAACGAGGCCGCAAACACGGGGGATGCCGCCAGCATGACCAGGTTGTACCAACCGCCCGAGCCTTGTAAATTGGGTAACACCACCACCATCACACCCGCAAAACCGATCAAGGCCGCAATCCAGCGATCGCGGCGCATGGGCTCGCCCAAAAACCAAGCCGCACCGAGCATGATGAAGATAGGCCCGGTAAAACCAATGGCCGTGATGTCGGCCATGGGGATTTTCGGCAGGGCCGTGAACCACAAAATCAAACCGACCGTGTGGACACCGCCACGCCAGAACTGGCCCTTGATATCCACAGGTTTGTACGCCGCCCAGCCATCACGCCACAACAGCGGCAGCATGATGATCAAGCCACAAAAATAACGCAAAAATTGCGCTTCGTAGGGGTCCATCTGCAGGGTCATCACCCTGGCGATGGTGTTGAGCACAGAAAATAAAATGCCGCCCAAGGCCATCCACAGCATGCCGCGCACGGGCGAAGGCCAGCTCATCATGCGCCGGTAGGTGCGCACATGGATCAGCGTCCACAAACGCTGCAAAGAGGGGGGGGTGGGGGTGCGGGGCTTCATCCGCGCAGGCCGAAGGGGTCAAAATTCACCCTTTGACTGTACCCAAGCGCGACCCTGCGGGCAGTCGCTTGGGTTACCCCCGGGCCCAGCAGGGGTGCTTTAAAACGTTCAGTTGTTTTGCAAGGCGGCAATCCGCTCTTCGATCGGCGGGTGGGTGGAAAACAACTGGCCGATGCCGCCGGCAATGCCAAAGGCGGCCACGCTCTTGGGCAACTCGGCCGTGTGCAAACCGCCCAAGCGGGCCAAGGCATTGATCATGGGTTGCTTGCGGCCCATCAGGCTGGCCGCACCCGCATCGGCACGGAACTCACGGTGCCGGCTGAACCAGGCCACCACAATGGCAGCAGCAAAACCCAGCACGATGTCGAGCACGAAAGAGGTGACGTAGTAACCGATGCCGGGGCCGCTGTTTTGCTCGTCGTTTTTGCGCAAAAAACTGTCCACCGCGTAGCCCACGACGCGCGAGAGGAACACCACAAAGGTGTTCATCACGCCTTGGATCAAGGTCATGGTGACCATGTCGCCATTGGCAATGTGCGCCACCTCGTGCGCCAGCACGGCTTCGATTTCTTCATGGGTCATGTTCTGCAACAAGCCGGTAGACACAGCCACCAGGGCCGAATTTTTGAAAGCGCCGGTGGCAAAAGCGTTGGGCTCCCCTTCAAAAATGCCCACTTCGGGCATGCCGATTTGCGCCGCATCGGCCAACTTTTTCACGGTATTGACCAGCCAGGCTTGATCGGCGTTTTGCGCCTGTTCAATCACCTGCACACCCGAACTCCATTTGGCCACGGGCTTGCTGATCAGCAAGGAAATGATGGCGCCACCAAAGCCCATGACCAAGGCATAGCCGAGCAAGGCGCCCAGGTTCAGGCCGTTGGCGGTCAAAAATCGGTTCACGCCCAGCAGGTTGGCCACCATGCCCAAAACCAGCACCACCGCCAAGTTGGTCAGGACAAACAGAACAATACGCTTCATGATGTTTTCATAATCCGCCCAACGAAGGCCAGGCGCATGACCGAATATGCGGGGACGGGCCTGCAAAATCAAGTCACCCGGTTTTATTTCCCTGAAAAATCACGGGCAAATCTTGAATGGAGGTCGGTCCACCTCGGACAGGCGCACCGGGCGAAACACCCCGGCGTCGGCATAAAAGTCAGCGTCTTCGTTGGCCGGCCACCAGCCTGGCACGCCAAGCACCGGCATGGGGCAAAAGGGTTTGGACGCCAATTTGTCAGCCTGCAGGTCTTGCGCCAGCCAAGCGTCGATCGCAGGCAAATCGGCCAGCCCCTGAGGCACGCGCCAGACGTGGACCGTGATCGATTTGTAGGGCTGCACCAATTTCTCCAGCGCCGCATGGCCAAAAGTCAGCCAGCGGGCGTCTTTCCACAAAGGGCGCAGGTCGACGAAGGCCTCTTGCCAACGCCGCTCGGCCAGGGCTTGCCACAGCACATCGGGCGCTTGCAACAAGGCCGAGTTTTCGTCAAACACCGTGGCCGCATCGCGCAGCGGGCCGCGCACCGCGCCCACACCGGCTTGCGCTATGGCCTGGCCTTGCAACACGTTCAGGCGCTGTTTGGCCAGGGGGAAATGCATCCAGCACAGGGCGTTGAAAAAGTCATGCAGGCCCTCGCGCGTGGGCACGCAGCGTTGGGCAAAAATGAATTCTTCATAGGCTTGGCCTGCGGGCAACTCGGCTTGCGGCACAAAGCGCACCGGCGCCCTGCTTTGCAGGTTCAAGGCTTCGGCTTGCGGCATACCGCCTTGAATGCGCTGCGCCAGCGGCTCACCCACCGCGCGCCAATCGGCCAGCCATGGGGCTGACCAGTCGATGTCAGCCACACCCGGCGGCAGACCCCGCGTCAGACAAGTCGTCAGCGCAAGCGTCAGACCAAGCGCCATGGCAGAGCTTCGCCAGAGCGCAGGGGTTTGAGTTCGGTTTGGCCAAAAGCAAAAGACTCGGGCGGCATCCAGCTTTCACGGCGCAAGGTGATGGTGTTGGTGTTGCGCGGCAGGCCGTAAAAATCAGCGCCGTTGAAACTGGCAAAGGCCTCGAGCTGGTGCAGCGCGCCGGCTTGGTCAAAGGCTTCGGCGTACATCTCGATCGCCGCATGCGCGGTGTAGCAACCGGCGCAGCCGCTGGCGTGTTCTTTCAGGTGGGCCGGGTGGGGAGCGCTGTCGGTGCCCAAAAAGAAACGCGGGTTGCCGCTGATGGCCGCCGCCACCAGGGCTTGGCGATGGGTTTCGCGCTTGAGCACGGGCAAGCAGTAGTAATGCGGGCGAATCCCGCCCGTGAAGATGGCGTTGCGGTTGTACAGCAAATGGTGGGCTGTGAGCGTGGCGCCGATGAAGTGGTCACCACCGGCCACGTACTGGGCCGCCTCTTGCGTGGTGATGTGCTCGAAGACGATTTTGAGTTCAGGGAAATC
>Ga0114962_10004432_pt1 | contig 11178 bp, 10 predicted proteins | sample C_130820_MF_Meta_FD_87017 | JGI IMG/M metagenome (GOLD analysis project Ga0114962, IMG submission 87017) | Freshwater microbial communities from Lake Croche, Canada to study carbon cycling - C_130820_MF_MetaG | ecosystem: Environmental > Aquatic > Freshwater > Lake | place: Lake Croche, Canada...
ATATAAACTATCGCTTGATTTGGAATGTTTTTTGGAAAAAACAAAACGTTTCTCGGGAAGATTCCCAATAAAACAAAAGATAAAAACAACAATACAATAATTCCAACTAAGGCACTAACTGCTCTTTTTCCGGTTAGAATTTTACCTAAAAAAGTTTGGTATTTTTTCTCTAATCCTGGGAAAAAACTGTGTTGAAAATCTTGTGTCCATTTAAAAATAAACAAATGATACGCCCACATAAACACCAAGGAAATGATGATTAAATGTCCTATTGCTTTCATCCAAACAGTATGAGTAATATTTCCTGGAATTAAAAATAATGCTCCAGAAACGATAAAAATAATCGTGTATTTTTTCAATGCTTTTTTCGAGATATTTCTATCTTCAATATCCATAAAACCACCTGTCATGGCGGCATTAATTACCATGGCTACAAATAGCGAGGCACCTAAAACACAAGACAAGGTTATTGGGAAATAAATCATGAATTTACCCACGGTTCCCGGCCATAATGCCAATGGAATAAAGGCTGCCAAGGTTGTTGCAGTAGATGAAATTACGGGCCAAGCGATTTCGCCAATACCAATTTTAGAAGCTTCAATTCGTCCCAAACCTTTTTTCATATTAGCAAAAACGTTATCGACAACCACAATTCCATCATCAACTAATAAACCCAATCCCATTACTAATCCAAACAAAACCATGGTATTCAAAGTGAATCCGAAAGCCGATAATATAGAAAACGCCATTAACATGGAAAGCGGAATCGCTGCACCAACAAATAAGGAGTTTCGCAATCCCATGGTAAACATTAACACAATCATTACCAGAATAATTCCGAAAATAATGTGGTTTGACAATTCGTTTACTTGGTGTTCGACTTTGCTAGATTGGTCGTTCGTCATTTTGATAATCAAATCTTTTGGTAAGACTGTTTCTTGCGCTTTTGCAACAATTTCTTTGACTTGATCCAAGGCCGAAATCATGTTTTGACTTGCACGTTTTTTGATGTTCAACATCACCACTTCTTCGCCATTTTCACGAGCGTAAGTTGTTTTTTCTTTTTCTTTGAAATTGATAACCGCAATGTCTTTGAGGTAAACTGTTCCTCCATAAGATTTTACTACTACGTTCTCCAGTTCTTTTGGGTTTTTGATTTCACCCACAATACGGATATTATTTCGGGAACCTTGCGAAACAAGACTTCCTCCAGAAAGGGTCATATTTTCATATTTCACCGCATTTTGAATGTCGTCAAAACTAACTTGTGCAGCATTCATTTTGAAAACATCAATCGCAATTTCAACCTCTTTGTCATCAACACCTAGAATATCCACTTTTTTAATTTCGGAGACATTCTCAATTTCATCTTGCAAATATTCGCCGTATTTTTTAAGTTGTTGCGTGGTGTAATTCCCTTTCAAGTTAATATTTAAAATAGGCACTTCTTCCGAAATGTTAATATTGAAAACATTAGGTTCTACTTTGCTTCCATTATCAAGATTCGGCCAACTCGGATCGGCTTTCGCCAAATCGGCTTTGTCTTTGATTCTGATTTTGGCTTCTTCGATAGTTATTTTTTGTTCAAATTCGACCACCACAATTCCGTAATCTTGGAACGAGCTAGAGGTAACTTTGGTAACACCAGAAATATTTTTAAACTGATCTTCAAGCGGCTTAATGACTAATTTTTCGACATCTTCAGCTGAATTTCCAGGAAAAATAGAAGAAACATAGATTTTGTTTTCTAATATTTCAGGAAAATTCTCCCTTGGCATATTGATATATGCCATAATTCCACTAACGATGATTATTAAAGTCAGAATGTAAACCGTAATTCGATTATCTACAGCCCAACTGGATATGCTAAATTCTTTTTTTTGATGACTCATTGTATAAGAGTTATTTTAAATTTTAAATGATAAATTTTGAATTCTTTATTTTCCTATTTTAATCCCCTTTCGAAGGGGAGAGAGCTTAGAAATTCAGTTTCATTCCTTCCGAAATAGCATTGGCTCCTTCGGTTACAATAACGTCTTCTGCCGCTAATCCGCTTAAAATTTCAGTTCCATTATCAGATGATTGCCCTAATTTTACGATTGCTTTTTTAGCAATTCCTGTTTTGCCATTTATATTTGTTGCTGTAAAAACAAATTTGTTTCCTTCGGAATCTTCTTGAATAATACTAGATGGAATTACCACGGAATTCGTGTTTACATAATCGATGATTTTAAGTTTTGCCACTTGATTTGGACGTAACAAATTGTCTGGATTTGGAACGCTTACTTCAATTCCAAAACTTCTGTTGCTTGGGTTTAAGAAACTCCCAATCTGGCGTACTTTTCCTTTGTATGTTTTTCCTAAAGAAGCTAAGAAAACATCTACTTGAGTTCCAACTTTTAGTTTTCCAATATAAGTTTCAGGAACTGAGGTAGAAACATACATATTCGAAAGGTTTACAATTCGCATTAATCCTTGAGCGCTTGGCGCTACAACTTGACCTTTTTCGACAAAAACTTCATCAATAACTCCAGAAAAAGGGGCTTTAATGATTGTCTTTGATAATTGCGCTTTTATTTGAGCAACGCCTCTTTGAGCAGAAATCATTTGAGTTTGTGCTTGTAAATACTGCATTTCAGAACCAATTTTTTGATTCCAAAGATTTTTTTGTCTTTCGAAAGTCGTTTTTGCAAAAGCATATTGATTTTCTAAACTCGCCACTTGCTGACTTAATCCCGAATCATCTGTTCTGGCTAATACTTGTCCTTTGCTTACACGTTGGCCCGCTTTTACATTCAATTCAATTAAATTTCCTGGCATTTCAGGTTGAACCAATATATTTTCTTTTGTATTTACATTTCCTTGAATATCAAGATAATGATTAAAAACAGTGTCTTTTAATGTTAAAACTGAAACCAAAGCTTCTTCTTTTTTGGTGTCTAATGTTGCTAAAGTTGCTTCGATTTTTGTCAAATCGGCTTCTAATAAAACTTTTTTCGCTTGTAGCGCAGTCACATTTTTTGATGCAATTAAACTATCGATTGTTGTTGTATCTTCTTTCTTTCCACAAGAAAAAATTAATATTGAAAGTGCTGAAATGATGAATATTTTTTTCATTTTTATAGTTGTTTTATTGGAATTATTGTTTGTTGATTATTTTTTCTAATGCGGCTTTTTTGCTGATGATGTTCACCATAGATTGCAAATAGTTTTGTTGTGTGGAATACAATTGACGTTGTGCTTCGCTGAAATCAAAACTGGAAGACAAACCTTCGCTAAATTTTATTTGTTGTTTCTTTTCGATACGTTCCGCAAGGTTCAAATTCGTTTTTGCAGTTGCATATTCTTCAATGCTAAATTCATATTCGCTTTTAGCGGCAGCATATTGCAATTTTAGTTTTTGTTCTGCCTCATTAAGTTGAGTGGTTGCTTTATCCAAAGCTATTTTTGCTTGTTGTGTTCTAGAATTTCTGGCTAAACTACTAAAAACAGGAATATTCAAGCTTACGCCAAGATTTGAATAATTCATCCAATGTTGATTTGAAGTAAAAAAGGCAAATTGGTTTCCAAAAGCATTGTATCCAAAATTTACATTTGCCGCTAAGGTTGGCAACGCTTTTGCTTTTTGTAATTTATATTCTAATCCTCTTTGTTCTTGAAAATTAGTAGCCATTTGGAAATCAACATTATTCGCTACATCAAATTCCTTTTGAGAAAAAGCTAAATCTAGATTAGTTACCGTCAAATTATCTAATTTATCGGTTAGTTTTAGATCGTCGTTGATGTCGATTCCTAAGCTGATTTTAAGAATTTTGTTTGCAATTTCAACTAGTCTTTTTACATTACTTAAATTACTATTTACCGTAGATAATGTAATTTGTAGTTGTTCTACATTCTCTTCTTCAATCAAACCATTTTTGAAAGTTTCTTTAGTGTCCGACAAAGTTTTTTCTAAAATTGTTTTGTTTTTCTCTAAAATCAAGATGCTTTCTTGGGCCAATAAAACATTTCCGTAGGAGTTGATGACCATTTCTTTAATTTCTCCATCGGTTTTATGTTTGGCATTTTCATAATATTTCAAATAGGTTTTAGACGCTTGTAAGGCTACAAGATAGGAACCATCAAAAATCAATTGACTTAAACTTGTACGCGCATTCATATTATGTGTGGTTCCAAAAGCAACTTCGGCAAATTCACCTTTTTTTCCTCCAAAAATTTCAGCAGGAATCAAAGATTTTTGTAAAATGAAATTATTCTGATAATCTAAATTTGCATTTATTTGTGGCAAACCCATGGCAGTAGTTTCCCATTTTTTGCTTTTCGCAGAACTAATGTCGCGGTCTGCATTTACTGCCGAATAATTGTTTGTTAGCGCATAAGCAATCGCTTCATCAAGACTAAAAGTAAAATTATGTTGTGTTTTGTCCAGAGTGCTAGTTGTGGTTTCTTGAGATTTTGCGCCTATTGCAAAAATTAAAAAAGGGATTAAAAATAAATTCTTCATTAGTGATTGTAGTTTTGTAATTGTTTTTCTAATTCTAGTATCCCTTCAGCGGTTGCCATTGCTCGGGTGTGGTATTCTAATATTTCTAATTCTATTTTCTGTCCTTCTTGTTCGGAACGTATCGTTTCTTTGATACCGAAGACTAAAGTGTAATAAAATTTCATGTAATTTTCTAAATTGATCTCTTTTCTGTATAAACCTTGTTCAATTCCTTTGACGGTATTTTGTTTAAAAACCGTGTTACATTCTTCAATTTCTCTTGAAATTACTTTTTGGTATATTTCAGGATAATGCTTTTTCAATTGATATATTGGCGAAGTATCTGCTGACTTAAACATTTCTTTAAACATTTTTCGAATTTCAAAATTTTCTTCAATGGCATTGTGGTTTTTGGTAATAATATTTTCAATTATAGCATGAATTTCGGAATGAACCATCGCAGTACTTTCTTCAATTAAAATTTCTTTATTGCAAAAGTATTTGTAAATTGTTTTTTTAGAAATGCACATTTCGCCTGCAATATCATCCATGGTAACGCTCTTAAAACCTAGTTTTAAAAACAAATCACTCGCTTTTGACATTATTTTTTCTTTCATTTTATAGCCGTTTAATTATAAAGAAATTCCGCCCGAAGCTTCAATTCTTTGGCCATTTATCCAATAGCCCTCTTTCGAACATAAAAAAGCGACAATTCCGCCAATATCATTCGCTTCGCCCACTCTTCCTAGAGCGGTTGAGTTGCTTAAAAAGCCTTTCATTTGTGGATTGTTTCGAATCGCAGCCCCATTGAAATCAGTTTCTATTGGGCCAGGAGCTAAAACATTCACGGTGATTCCTCTTGATCCAACTTCTTTTGCCAAGTATCTTGTAAAAGTTTCTATAGCGCCTTTCATCGAAGCATAAATAGAATAACCTGGAACGCAAAAACGGGTTGTACCACTGGAAACATTGATTATTCGACCTTCATTATTTATAAAAGGCAATGTTTTTTGAGTTAGAAAATAGACGCTTTTAAAATGAATGTTCATCATACGGTCAAAATCTTCTTCTGTTGCGTCCATAAAAGGAATGGTTGCTCCAATACCAGCATTATTAATTAAAAAATCGAAATTTGAAGTATTCCATTTTTCGTTTAACAATCCAGATAATTTAGAAACAAACGAATCTAAACCCACGAAATCGTTAACATCCAGTTGAATTGCTGCAGCATTTCTTCCCAATTTTTCAATTAATTGAACTACTTCTAGCGCTTCGTCCTTCTTGGTGTTGTAGGTAATAATTACATCTGCTCCTTTTTCGGCCAAGCGCAATGCCATATTTTTACCAAGACCTCGGCTTCCGCCAGTAACCAATGCAATTTTTGAAAACATTTAATATGGTTTTAAATTTTGGTGCAAATCTAACTCGGAAACTTTGAATACCAAAATAGTTTCCAAGGTATTTACAATTATTTAACATTTGGAAGAATAGAATTGGTTTACGTTAATTTTTTTTTGAGTTTCTTTGCATTATAAAACAAATCACTTTTATGCTTACTACTCAAGAGTATCAAGAACAATTCTTAATTTATTTAGAAGAAAAAAAGGCAAATAAAGAACCTAAAAATCTTTATGAGCCTATCAATTATATTTTAGAACTTGGAGGCAAAAGAATGCGTCCCGTTTTAACATTAATGACTGCCGAAATTTTTGATACCAAATTTAAAAAAGCACTTCCAGCGGCTTTGGCTGTGGAGGTTTTTCATAATTTTTCGTTGATTCACGACGATATTATGGACGATGCGCCTTTAAGAAGAGGGAAAGTTACGGTTCATGAAAAATGGAATATCAATACTGGAATTCTTTCTGGCGACGCCATGTTGATATTAGCTTATCAAAATTTTGAGCAATACCAGCCGAAAATATTCCGAAAATTGGCTAAATTATTCAGCAAAACGGCTCTTGAAGTTTGCGAAGGACAACAATGGGATGTTGATTTTGAAAAACGCACCGATGTTAGCATTCCGGAATACCTTAGAATGATCGAATATAAAACGGCGGTTCTTGTAGCGGCTGCAATGAAAATGGGCGCGATTATTGCTGAAACTTCTAAGGAAACAGCAAATTTAATTTATGAATTTGGTCTGAATTTAGGCTTGGCATTTCAGTTGCAAGACGATTATTTAGACGCTTTTGGGGATCCAAAAACTTTTGGAAAACAAGTGGGTGGTGATATTATCGAAAACAAAAAAACCTATTTGTATCTCAAAGCAATGGAATTTGCATCGGAAGCGGAGCAGGCAGAATTGTTGCAATTATTCTCCATTCAACCTGAAGATACTACCGAAAAAATCAAATCGGCGAAGGTTATTTTCAATTCAAGTGGCGCCTCTCAAGCTACACAATTAGCCATTCAAGAATATACTTTAAAGGCTTTTGAAACCTTAGATAAAATTGATATTAAAAAGGAAAAGAAAGAAATTTTGAAAACTTTTGGAGAAGGTTTAATGGAAAGAAAGGTATAGATTTTTGATTCTAGAGTAACGATTTTTGATTGCAGAAGTTCTTTTTCAAAAATCAATATCATTCAAAAAAATCAAATATTTAGAGTTTCTTAAAATCAAAAATCAAATGTATATAACGCCTATAAATACAGATTTGCTTCTCGAGGAAGCCGAAACTGAAAATTTGTACTTGAAATTAATCGAGCAAATTAATAAAGATTTTAATTTGGCCAACGAAGGAATTGATTTTCCAATGAGCATTTCTCCTGAAGAATTGAAAATCCAATTGCACGAGAAAATATACCGATTGATTCAATACAAATTTGCCGAATACCTCAATTTACTTTACATTATTGACGTTTCGGAAGAACAAATCAAAAAACTAGACGGCTCCGATTTAGTGGTTCTCGCCCAAGACGTTGCCTTTTTAGTTCTGAAAAGAGAATGGCAAAAAGTGTGGTTTCGGAATAAGTATTAGAAAAGTAGTTCATTAGGGACTCCAGTTTTTTTTGCTTTTATTGAAGTAAAGGAACTTTAAAGATTAGAATTAGAGGACTCAGAGCCTATTTAAGTGTCCATTTAATTAAAAATAAAAACCATCAGCGAACTGATGGTTTTTAAGAAATTGGTTTGGTTTATTTAATTATTACTTTTTACACTTACAAATTCCCCTGTTGAACTGAAATTTAATTTAAGTTCTACTTTATCAACAGTAGTAATCAAAATATCATAACTTCCATCTGATTCAACATGAGCTGCTGTAATAATTGCTCCTGCATAATTAGTAGTGATGTAGTTTTTTATAGTGGCTATTAAGTCTTTAATAATAACCGAAACCATAGAAGGCGAATGATCATTGTTAGAATCAGAACCGACCACAAAAACACCTGTGTCATTAAAATTTAATTCTAATCTAACTCCTGAAGCAGTTGTAATATGTACTTCGAAACCACCATTCCAGTCTTTTTGTACCGATGATATTGTTGCCCCGGTATAATTGGTAGAAATGTAAGTAGTGATATCAGCCAATAAGTCTGCTATAGCAACTTGTGTTTCGTGATTGGAATGATTATTCCCGTTGGAACTAACCGAAACAAATTCGCCCGTAATGCTAAAATTCAAATTCAAATGGGCTCCCGCAGCAGTGGTAATAAACACATCAAAACTATTATCCGACTCTTTATGTGCCGAAGTAATTGTAGCTCCGTCATAATTAGTTGTAATATAAGATTTTATATTTGAGACTAAATCAGCAATGGCGACTGGTATTTGATTTTTATCATGTTTGTGTTTATGATTCCCATTTGCTTTAAAAGTGCTTTTTGAGACAAATGTGCCATCAGCAGCAAAATTTAATTTGATTTTACTCGCGTCAGCAGCAGTAATAATTACATCAAAACCACCATCCGATTCTAAATGGGCAGCATTTATAGTGGCTCCAGCAAAATTTGTTGTAATGTAGTTTGTAATTGCAGTTAATAAATCAGTGGTTGCAATTGGAGTTTCTGTTTCTGCAGACACAAAATCCCCTTTAACGCTAAAATTTAATTTAGCTACAACATTCGATGTTTTGGCTGAAGTAGCTGTTTTTAGCTTTGAACCCCCAGGCAAACTAACATAGGTTAGGTAAGATCCATTTGAATATAAATTCACCTGAGTTGTTAATGCTCCAGCATACTTTGCTGTAATGTAATTAGAAATAGTAGTTGGCAGAGCGGAAGCAGCTATCACTTCATAAGAGGTGCTTACTGCACTAGATGCTGGATTAGATGAGCTTGGTTCATTGTTAGTACAACTAAAAATTGCAAACGAAAGAGCAAAAGCAATTAATGGGTTTTTTGAGTTTTTCATTTTCTTGAATTTAAGGTTAAAATGTTTGTTACAATATTATCTGATAAATTTTTAAAGCTCTTATTGTTGTTATTTAAAATTCAACACTTTAAGTTGATTTATATAACATTCAGAAATAAAATTACCCTACCTAATTTATAAATAATTTATTTGATGACTCCAAATTAGAACCTATTTACTTATTGGAGAATATTAAAAATTGTTCCCAATCCCCAAAAAGGAACAGATTTTCCAAACTAACATCTCAATAGAGTCGGTTATAAATATATTTTTGGAGTACAAATTTATTGTTTGTTTCACCATTCAATAAATGTAGATTTCTTAACTATTATTAATTAAACCAATCTTATTATGAAAAAATTATTATTTATTACACTGCTTACATTACTTAGTTTCAGTGGAAAAGCTCAAGGAAAAACTTATGTTGAAATTTTTTATGGAACAGTAAAAAATACTGATGTTGAAAACCATATTAAAAATGAAAAGGCAACTTTTGCAAAAATGCACGCAGACCGTATTAAAAGGGGTGAAATTTTAGGTTGGGATATGTGGCAAATGATTAGCCCAGGCGACACTCAAGGCGTGACAACTTTTGCTTATGCAACAATATATAATGACTTGGATAAAGCCAATTAATTACAAAAATGTAGCTTAACTTAATGTGCAGTTTTTATTTGCATATCCAGAAACCACCTAGACCTAAAACTAAGTGAAGGTTTAAAAAATTTAGAAGAAGTGCGTTTTAAGTAATCCATTATTTATGAATTACCTGCTTCATATCATCTTAGTGGACAAATTAAACCTAAATTATAATTTATTTTATATTTTTATCAACTTAAACAACAATCCTTGAATTTAGAACTACTAAATAAATTTGACACCTTGTCCTTGATAGACTTGCAAAACAAAGCTCCCCTAATGGAAAGAGAGGACAAAAAATTTGTCTTGGCAACGCATCAAATCAACAATGTATTAGTGGATTGCATGAAGGAATATCAAATTTTGAAAATAGAAAACGATTTGTTTTTTGATTATAAAACTGCCTATTACGACACAAAAGACTTAGAATTATATCAAAATCACCACAACGGAAAAGGAAATCGAAACAAAATTAGAAAACGATTATACGTAAATAGCGGCCTTACATTTATTGAAATAAAAAACAAAACCAATAAAGGCAAGACTATAAAACACCGAATAGAATCGAATACTATTCTCGAAGCTAAAGAATTTATTAGTTCCCATTCCGGCCTTTCCGTTTCCGATTTAACAAAATCCTTAAGTTTAGAATACAGTCGCATTACGCTTCTTCATAAAACAAAACTGGAGAAAATTACACTAGATTATAATCTTGTTTTTTCTAACGAAAAGACTACTGTTACCTATGCAAATATTATAATGGCAGAAGTGAAAACGGAAAAACCTACTGCAATAGATTTTTGCCTTATCATGAAAAAACATACCATTCGAGAAGGATCACTAAGTAAATATTGCTTAGGTTTGGTTTCTCTAAATAATGGAATTAAGCATAATAATTTCAAACACAGCTACAATAAAATACTTAAAATAAACAATAATGAGTGAATTAATCGATTTCTCTTTGGTCTATAAATACCTGATTAATTTAGTTACTGTAATCCTTTTATTTCGATTTATTTATTACAGAAATTATCAAAAAAACGAATTGTTTCTCACCTTTTTTGGGTTCAACACCATCATCTTTTTCGTATCTTATCTCCTTAACAAAGTGGACATTAGCACCGGAGCTGGTTTCGGATTATTTGCTGTTTTTTCCATTTTAAGATATAGAACCGAAGGGCTTTGTGCAAAAGATATGACGTATCTTTTTATAAGTATTGCCATTGGATTGCTTACGGCGGTGGGCTCTCAAAATTATTTCGAATTAGGTTTGTTTTGCATTATAATTATTGGCCTAGTTTTTCTGCTTGAAACCAGTTGGTTATTTACAAGAGAATCTTCGAAAACCATTTTTTATGACAATATCGCATTGATAAAGCCAGAACAAAAGGAGGAATTTATTACAGAATTAAAACAACGAACGGGTTTAAATATTCACCGTTTAAAAATAGAATCCATTGATTTTTTAAAAGATGCGTGTAGCATTACCGTGTATTATTATGAAAAATAAAATCAAATTCCTTGCTGCTGCTTTACTTTTTGTAATCGCTATTCCCAATGTTTTTTCGCAAACCTCAAAATCAGATCCAAACGATTCTCAAGGCTGGTTTGGCACTAAATTAAAAATGAATTTACCCAATGGTTGGGTAGTAGAAACAGATTATCAGGCCCGATTTATCAATGATATTAAAACCTATAATGC
>Ga0114962_10004433_pt1 | contig 11177 bp, 10 predicted proteins | sample C_130820_MF_Meta_FD_87017 | JGI IMG/M metagenome (GOLD analysis project Ga0114962, IMG submission 87017) | Freshwater microbial communities from Lake Croche, Canada to study carbon cycling - C_130820_MF_MetaG | ecosystem: Environmental > Aquatic > Freshwater > Lake | place: Lake Croche, Canada...
GCGAGCTGTAAACCGATTAAATTTTGTTTATAGTGTGTGAGTCATGGACACGGACAGATATTTGTCCGTTATAATATTCTTTTGATTCTAGTACTTTGCGGTCGAATTGTTCACGGGCCTCAATGTACGATGTTTCTGCTTTGCTTTTACAATAATGTAATATTTCTCTTGTGAAGTTTTCTTTGCCGTGTAACTCAACATCTTTGTTAAGTTCTATGTTTGAGCCATAATATTCTTGCCAGTCGCTGTCTATTTTGCTTCTGATCTTCTTTTTCTTCTTGGTGCCGTTCTTCAACTTTACAGTCTTGTAGGTCGTTTTACTAAATTTTGCTAACTTTTTACCAATATACATCCTGCCTGTTAGATTACATGAAATAAGATAAACAAATCCCACGCAATCTTCGGGCAATTCTGTAATTATAGAACCTTTATGGTACCATGTCATTATTCTTTCCAACTAGCAACATGCTGACTTGGACTAAAACTTTGTATGGTCATGCCTACTTTGTCAAACATAAGTTCTAAACTTCGTTGAGAATGCATACATACATGTCCATTTCTAGGAGCAAGATACCAATAATATGCTCCTTGCTCTCCTATAATATCATTAACTAATGTACTGAATACAATTTGTCCTGACTGAGGATTAACAAACTCTAATAGTTCGGTCATTGTTTCCCAAGGAGTGGGAGTATGTTCTAATACTTCAAATGCTGTTACAACATCAAACTTTTTTGTTTTATCAAACGTTGGTTCGGTTTGCCACATAGTATCCCAACCTACTGCATTGTACCCAGAATTTCTAAGTTCTTTACTGAATAGGTCGTTACCTGCACCATAATCTAGAACTGAAATTGTTTTATCGCCTGCAAGCATTGGACTAAACCAATTGATACATTTTTTAGGTCTATCACCCGCATATTCTGGATCTACTTTAATGTATTCGTCATTATAAACATTTGAAATGAAATCATCTTTAGTCCAATGATCTAAGTCAATTGTAAAAATAAACCTGCAATCGTCACATTGATGATAATAGATAGGATGTCCTATCCAATCAAATATTAAGATTTGTTTTTCTTCTTCACATGTTTTATTAAAATCACAAACACCTAAAATAGAAGTAGATCCGTTACAAACTTTGCAACGTAGCCCTACATATCTATCGTTTACTGTGAGATTCATTTAAGCAACCTTGGCTTCTTTACGAGCATTCTTTTCAGCAGTAATTTCATTACGGCGTGCCTTGACTAATTTACCAACTTCGCCCAATGCCTTACGTGCTCTTGTACCTGCGGAAGCATTACCGGCTGTAAATTTTGCATCTTCTTTTAAGAAATCTTCAAATTGTGCTTTTAGTTGTTCTATTGTATTGTTCATATTATCTTTCCTTTTTTGGTCTACCCCGTTTAGGGGGATTTAATTTTCTATATTCCGCATCTTTCTGCTTTTGCAGTAATTTTGCTCTCTTGTTAGCCTTAGCTTCCTTACTTGCGCGGACTGCCGAACCCCATAGTTCTTTTTCCGCGTCCCTTATTTTTCTTAGAATTTTTCTAAGAAAAAATCCAGTTTCGTTACTTGGTTGTTTGCTAAATCTAACATTACAATTATGCAATTCTGCAAGTAACGAAATAAATTTATTATACAACTCTCTATATTGCTCTAACTCAGTCATTTATCCCTATGCCTCAACATAGTCCACATCGTTTGAGTAACTGGTAAAACCATTCTCTTTTGTTACTCTTAAGACATTATTAACTCTTCCGATAAGTTCATCTTTATGTGATATTAAGTATATATTCTTATTTCTCTCTCTGGCCATTTTTTTCAATACTCCAATGCCCGCCTCTACACCAGCAGCATCCATTCCGGCATCAATTAGCTCATCAATAAAGAGTAGATTTATACTTTGATATAAGTTTTCCCAAACATCTCGAAATGCAAAGCTCATGCTCAATATTAATCTATTACGTTCACCTCGACTTAAATTATCAAAATCTAAATCTTGTCCTAGCTGTGTAATCTCCACAGTTAAATCATTTTGAAAAACAACTTGATGAGGTAATCCTAATCTATCAATATAATATCCTAATCGTTTATTCAAATAAGTTAAATTTTGATCAATTATTTTTTTACGAATAAATGAATCTTTATTTGTTAACAATTTTAATAAAAATTCTTGATGATCTTTAAGTTTAACAAGAGAATTTATTGTGTCCCAAGAAATATCTTGTAGTGCAGTCTTACGTAATTCGTCAATTTGTTCTTGATAAGGATTAGGTTCGTCTGCTCTTGTAGTCAAACTTTTTTCAAGTCCATCTAAATTGTTCTTATGTCCTAATGCTTCTGCTTCTGTATCGTAGAATGTATTAGGTCTGCGAGGCATATCACTATCACCTATTTCATCTGTAATTTTTTCTAAGTCTTGCGATACTTTATCAAAATATTTCTTTGACTCAGTTAGATGTGTTGTAGCATTATTAGTCATTTCTTCATGTTTATGATCATGAAGTTCTTGTTCGCAAGCATGACATGTTTTGTTTTCTAGACTTTTTAATTCTTGTTCATACTTCTTAACAGTTTTTTCAGCTTGTCCAAGGGCAGCATCTAATGTTGCCTTTTGTTTATTCAACCCTTGTATTTTAGTATTATGATCGTTCCATAGTTTAAGTTCTGTATGTGCTGCCAATTCTGCTTCAATATCTACAGTTTCTAATCGCATCATAGCTCGTCCGATATTTTCAATATCAGAATCTTTTTTGTTATCCCACGCTTTGCTTTTAAGTATTAAACTATCAATGCTTTTCTGTACATTTTCGTTGGCTGCTTTGATACTTTCTATTTTAAATGTCTCAGTTTGGACGTTATCTTTATTAATTTTAACTTCAGCTTTTAGTACTTCGGCTTTTTCACTCAGTATAGTAATACCTAGTAGTTGTTCGATTACTTCTCGTTGATCTGCGGCCTTCATACTTAGAAATGGTTCTGTATAGGTGTTTAACGCAACTAAATGCTTAAACATAGTGTGACTCATTTCTAAAACATCATCAATATATTTTTGTGTTTCTCTGCTATCGCCTTGACTTTCATCATCTTCATTTGACGATTTTTTCTCGTTATCATTGACAAACAGTTGCATTACATTAGGTTTACGACCTCGTTCAATCCTATATAAAGTTCCATCTTTTTCAAACTCAACGGTAACAAGCATGGCCTTACCGTTAGTTTTATTAATTAGATTTTCTTTTTTAATATTGGTCAACGCTTGTCCGTAAAGTGCATATGATATTGCATTTACTATAGTAGTTTTGCCAGTTCCGTTCCTGCTACCGCTATCATCACCGCCTAGATCTAAGTTAACACCTAATACCAATGTAAGTGGTTGCTTGTCAAATTCAACTGCCTGAGTTTGATTTCCTACTGATAAGAAGTTTTTTACTGTAATATTTTTAATGTGAATCATAGGCTATTATAAATTTCTAACAATACTGTTGAATCAATACTATCTGATGTAATGCTTAGTAATTGTTCAGAAACAATTTGATCTACACTTTCAAATGAAGCATCGAGATTATCTGTAGAATTATTTTCTATATTACTTTTTTCTTGTATTAACGTAATATCACGAATGTCGTGTTCTTTTATATACGTTTCTTTAATGAAATTTGCTTCTTCATATGTAATATCAATGTCTAAATTAACACGAAGATACATCTTCGATTTCATTATGTCGTCTTTTTCGTCAATTAATCTACTTAAAGTAATAGTTCTATACTTGGGAGCATCGTCCCAATTAATAAATTCTGGAGAACCGCCCCATTCTAATAGCATCATTCCCCGGTCATCATCCCATGCATCGGCATAATTGTGAGGAAACGGATTACCTATATAAACAATCTTATCTCGTTGTTGACGTTTATGGAAATGTCCGCTGAACACATAGTCTTGATGTTTAAAGTGACTAGATTGTAGTTCACCGTGATCGGGCATCTGTACCATTGCATTCATAAAAAACAAAGGTAGTTCGAAATGACCAAACATATATTTGCTTTTAATTTGACTAATAGTTTTCCATTCGTCACCTACTAACCAAGGCACAAGAGTAACATCACCCCGGGTTGTAACACTATCTACAATAGTAACGCCTGGAACGTGCCTACCAAAAGCACTCGAGTGAATGTCACGCTTGTCCTTATAGAACAGATCATGATTTCCCGGAAACCAGTAGAACTGTTCAAATGCTGCGCCTAGTTTTTCTAAACATCGCAAACTAGAATCTAAGGTAATTAAATTAATAGAATTTCTATTATGATGCCAATCTCCTAAGAAAATACCAGTTTCAGCACCAGCAGCTTTTGCGTTAGCAATAAACCAATCTACAAAATCTTCACAATCTTGATTATGGGTTGACGAATTAGATTTTAGACCAAAATGTATATCGGTAAAACATGCTACTTTTTTAAATAATGACATCAACAGACTCTCCTAGATACAGTATAGCAAATATGTATCATGGAGGTCAAGTATCTTCTTCATCTTCGATGCTAGTTTCTTCACTTTTTGGCATTCTTATATTTTTATACAATTCAGCCTGTCTTGCATTTTCTTCAGCAAACAATGCAGCAGATTGACGAGTTAAGCTAGGAGTTAGTCCTGCAATTTCTAATAAATCGTCACGGATATTTTGACTTTTCTTTTCTAAATTTAATACTCTAGTAAAGCTGTTGGTTACTGCTGCGGTATAATATGCAAATGGATTTTCTGATTTAGATTCATCAAACTGAAGACCGATTTGACTTAATTGCAAAACTGCTTGTCCCCGCATTTCTTCTACATATGTATATCCTCTCCAGTTGCTACGTTGAGCATATCTCTCTGATAATTTAATATACATCTTTCCTAGATTTTCTGTAATCCTGCCGTGATCTTTGCTAAACACACCAGTATCTAATGGGCCTTTCCAGTGGCTTTTTGCAATACAAATTAGTTCATCTTGATCATTAAATTTCCAATGTTGAAAAGGAGGAAAATTTACTTTTTCGTGATTATCTGCTGTACTTTTAACAGTTTTCTTTCTACCCGGAGCCAGGGGAATGTGATCGAATGTCATAATTCTTATGACAATATCAGTTTTAAGAATAGTTTTATAGTCGGGTGTGCATTCTAATAGTTTTATTTTTTTATCACCTGATAGTCTAGCGGCAATAAATGCTTCTAAACCTTTTCTTTTTGCTCTAGCACGTTTAGCATCTGCTATTGTTCTGATATTAATTTTATCTAAATTGCTTAATATAATGTCATGTTGTTTATAGTCCGGGCTAACAAAGCTGCTAAATGAACATTTACTTTTATGTATTTCTGCTAATAGATCTCTATTATTGAGATATTTTACTTTACGTCCGGTGGACAATGATGTTGTTGTAGTTGTGGTCATTCTTAGCGAGACCTCCTTTTTATCTAGTTTAGATTATTTGAGAAGAAAAGTCAACCGATTAGTTAACTACCTACATTATTTATTGGGTAAATATGCTATTAAGGAATTAATGAACTATGGCAAATTTAACTCGTTTTCTACTCGACACAGCTTCTAAAATTGATGAAAAAACTGGAGTAACTCGACTATTTAATAGCACATTGGGTTTATCTCAAAAAGAGAGATTAGGGCGACAAAAAACTACTCCCGGTGATGTTAGTCCGTCATTCACTGTTAATATGAATGACAAACAAGATTTTAGAGTAAAACTAATATTACCAAAAAGTCATAAACTTGGTGATCAATTTGGTCCTTTTTTTCTTAAGGATATTGTATTTCCTTATACTCCTACAATATCTCAAGATTTTTCAGCAAGTTATACAACAGTTAATCCAACACATTCTAATTATTCGTTTAATTTTTACAAAGGTAGTACACCCGGACCAATAACAATTTCTGGAAAATTTACAGTTCAAAATGATCCCGAAGCACGAATTTGGTTAGCCACTGTTCATTTACTTAGATCGTTAATGAAAATGAGATTTGGACAAGATACTAATGCAGGCGCCCCACCTCCTATATGCAGATTTAATGCATACGGAAATCATCAATATAGTAATGTTCCGGTAGTTATACAATCTTTTAAAATGGAATTACCCTCTGATGTTGATTATTATTCGACAAAAGTATTGCCTAGCGACTTTCCTAGAACTCCCGGACAGGTAGAATATGCAGAATATAATATGGTTCCGACAGTTTCTACTATATCTATAATATTATTACCAACTTATAGTAGACGAGAATTATTGGCACAGGCACAAGTTACTAACTATCTAAACGGATCTGCTAAACCACAAGGATATCTATAATGTCTTTTTACGCTTCAACAAGTCCATACGCATATACTACTGTTATGGACAATTATCTTGAAACTTTACAACTTAGACAAATTCCATACTTGGCAAATGATGTTGAATATGAAATATTACCACAACACACTAATAGACCAGATTTATTAGCATACGATTTGTATGGTGATTCTAGACTATGGTGGGTATTTGCTGTTCGTAATAAAGATATAATCAAAGATCCTGTATATGATTTATATGCAGGACAACGTATTAAGCTACCACAACTTAATACATTAAAAGCAATAGGATTATAGTATGTCTTTTTGGGATGACTTAAAAAGAAATTCAAACGGAGTACCAGCCGCCTGGGTCTGGCCCCAATGGGCTGGTGAAGAAAAAGTTCGTGCTGACAATGCGCGGGCAAATGAAACAGCACGGTTAAAAAGACTTAATACCAAACTGTACACGGCATTAGATGAGCAAGATTTTCAAGCAGCTCGTGCAAAAGAAGCTACTGCCGCCCGTGCCGCGGTTGAATCTAGTTCTGTTACTCCTGCAAAACAGGGAGTAACCGTTGAGAAAAAAACTGTTATTCAAGGAAAATCCAATCCAAGTGTTTCAGTACCTGCCCCGGTATCCCCGGTATCCTCGGTATCCCCGGTATTCCCCCCGTTGTCTCGAGCGTCTGCTCCGGCACCCGCCCCGGCACCCGCCTCAGCACCCGCTCCAGTATCTCCTCAAAGTATAAAATCTAATACAGCTGGTGCTTCTGCTACTCCGGAAATAAATCCTTTACATCAGTTTAGGAGTTTTAATTATCTTTTTACATTATCTGCAATACCACATACTGCTGTGCAATTAGCTGCCGACAATCCTAAACTTATGTGGACATATACCGAAGATTTTGCTATAATTAAATCAGCCGGAAAGAGCGCGGCGGGAATTTCTTCTTCTTCTTTTGAAGAAACAGACTATATAAAATCATTTAATGAAAGTAATCCCGGTAAATTTGATATGTTTATTAATAACGTAGAGATAGATACTATAATGGGATTTAGTAAAAACACAAATTTAGCAATGGGTACAAAAATAAGATTTGATGTAGTTGAACCGTACTCATTTGATGGATTTAGAGAGGCATTATATTTTACAGCTAAGGCAGCGGGCAATGTGTCTTATCTGTCAGCACCATTTATTTTAAAAATTGAATTCAAAGGCTATGTAGATGATAGGGACGGAGAAAACGTTTTTAACGGCCAAGCAGTTAACATACCTTATACTACTAGATATTTTATAATTAAATTTACAAAAATGGAAATATCAACAAATGAAAATGGAACAACGTATAAATGTACTGCAATACCGTTAAGTGAATTAGCCTACGGCGATCACAATAATACTAAAGATACTATAAAAGTTAACGGTGCAAATGTTGGAGAAGTGCTCACAAATCTTGGAAAGACACTTACTAAGGCTGCTGAAAAAGCATGGAAGAAAGAAAAATCGCCAAACAGTAAAAGTGATGACTCACTTGGAAATCATGATACATATACAATTGTAGCACCTTCACCCCCTAACAATGGTCAAGGACCATATAACTATTCTTCTAACAATAAAGAAATATTTGATAAAAAAATAATAGATGATCTAGAGGGCCCTGCGGTTTATGCATTTCCAAAACCCGGTCCCAATGTACCAAATGCTTATACAACCCAGTTTATTGGAGATGAGTGTCCTTCGGGATTTGTTAATACACCTAATCTTAAATTAGATAGATCAAAAGTCACACTACAATTTCCAACCAATTCTAAAATAGTTGATTTAATATCATCAATACTTAGAGATAGTAATTATGGAAAAGATATATTAAAAAAGAAAACTGAAGCTATAAACGATCAAACAGTTCCGTATGCACATGTAGCGGTTGAAACAGTTCCAAAAGCATGGAATGCTACACGGAATGATTATACCTATGATTACAAATATACAATATTACCATATGATATGCACCATTCTAGGATTCCATTATTCCAAGGTTACGGTAATATATCTGATTATAATGCATTAAGAGGACATACAAAACGCCAATACAAATATTTGTATATGGGACAAAATGTTGATATTCGATCTTTTAATATTCAATTCAACCATTTATTTTATCAAGGATATCCAAGAGCAAATAGTAATCCAACTCCTAACGGTGCTTCTTTAAAAAATTGGGGACAAATTCAATCAAATGGAGATTCCTTCATTGGTATACAACCATACCCCGGATCTAGCCTTAAGGGAGGAACTATACCATTGCCTGCCAAAATATCAGATCCGACTTTATCATCTGGATTGGCCAAAGGAGAAAATACAAGTCTTTCTAATTTAACATATAATGCATTAGTAAAGTCCATGCATGATGCTGTCATAACTAATACTGATATGATCACATGTGAGATAGAAATTTTAGGAGATCCGTATTTTTTAGTCACCGGCGGTATTGGCGGAGGCAGACCGAACTTAGACGATAAAGCAATTACTAAAAATGGTGAGGCTCCTTATCAAGTAAAAGATGTTCATATTCTTTTAGAATTTCAAAATCCTAAAGATGTTGATAGTTCTTCAGGAAATACTTCAATAGAATGGAGCGGAGTTTATAGAGTTCAAAAAGTAACAAGTAAATTTTCAGATGGGTTATTCACTCAGCGATTAAAAACAGTTAGAATACCGGGGCAGTGGACATCTAATGCAAGTCCTGAAAACGCACGTAAATTCAATGCCCCACCTGCAGTTGCAACTACGCAAATAACCGAAGATACATTTATAGATGAAAGACCTCCAGTAGAGGAATAATATGGCAGAAATACAAAGATCGGCATTTACTTTGCCCACTCCGGGCCCTTACATTGCTAGAATAACTAATCATTTAGATCCGACATTAGGTGGCGGAGTTGAAGCAGTTTTAGAACAAGGTACAGTTAACGACCCTTCACTACAAACCCATACATTTGTTTTAAAATATCTAAGTCCTTTTTACGGAGTTACTACTTCTGAATTTGAAGGTAATGATTTTAGACAATACGGCCATGTTCAAAAATCTTATGGCATGTGGTTAGTTCCCCCCGACATTGGTAGTAGAGTACTTTGCTTATTTGTTAATGGAAAATCTAATCAAGGATTTTGGATAGGATGCATTCAGGAAACTTTTCAAAATCACATGATACCCGGTATTGCAGCAAGTTCGAATGTTGCATGGAGCGGCGGAGATGAAGCATTAAAATATGATGTTCCTATAGTACCTGTTGCAGAATTTCTTACAAAGAAAGTTAGAGATGCTAAAGGCAATGTAATATATGATCCGTCAGTGAATCCAAATGAAAATAAAAAACCTGTACATCCCTTTGCAGAAGCATTGCGCCACCAGGGATTGTTAGTGGATAGTGTTCGGGGGGTAACCAGCAGTAGTGCAAGAAGAGAAACTCCTAGTAGAGTGTTTGGCATCAGTACTCCGGGCCCGGTAGACGGATTAGAGTCTAGGAGTCCACTTAAAAAAATTGGTTACAAAGACGAAAATGGACAAGGCGAGTTTTCAGTTGCTAGTAGTCGACTAAGTGGACATTCTTTTGTCATGGATGACGGATGCAAAGATAGAGGTAATAGATTAATAAGATTGAGATCTGGACAAGGTCATCAAATTTTATTAAGCGACACTGATCAAGTTCTTTACATTGCTAATGCTGACGGAACAGCATGGCTAGAATTTACCGAAAGTGGAAAAATAGACATCTATGCACAAGACAGTATCAGTATGCATACTGAAACAGATTTTAATTTTAGAGCCGACAGAGATATTAATTTTGAAGCCGGCCGTAATGTGCATGTTAGATCAATCAATGATACAATTATTAATTCAGAAAACGAATATAATTTAAGAGTTATGGGGCAGACTAGAATATTTGCTCTAGATAAGTGGGACACATATGTTCTAGGTGATTATAATTTAAGTACTGAAGGATCTCAAAATTTATATGCTTTAGAAAAACTTAATGTAACAGCATCTGGAGATATTACTTTATTGTCAGCATCTAAAATATTAACTACAAAAATGTATGCAGGCAAAGCAGAAAATGTTGCCGATGCTGCAAAAGACGCTGCTGAAGCTCAAGAATTTATAAAGAAATATGCTCCTTGCACCAAATCTGAAGAAAAAGGCGGGGTATGGAAAGATAGATATCAGGTTAAAAATTTAGAAACATTCCTACAAAGTGTTCCTATGCATGAGCCCTGGATACTTCACGAAAATCAAGGTAATAGTCTACTAAAACCTATTCCACGAACTCCCTTTATGACAGATGTATGGAATAAAAACGGAACAAATTCAACGGACAAGTACGTTATATATGATCCACCGCGCCAGCCTTCTCCAGTAAAACCACCTACGCCTGTTAGTACTGCGCCAGTGGCTCCGCCTGCTCAAAATAACAAACCAGTTATAATTGGTGGTGGAGGTACAACACCTGCTCCGGCACCTACTCCAACACCTGCTCCGGCACCTGCTCCGGCCCCTGCTCCGGCACCTACTCCAACACCTGCTCCGGCCCCTGCTACTCCTACAACCGGTCGTTCTCCGTATAGTAATGATATAGCCGATGTTAATGCTAGTCTTGCACTCATTGAAAGATTAAAAGCAGCTTACAGAAAAGAATTTAAAGTAGACCTTCTGGTTAATAGTGGTCCTCGAACTCGAGACGACCAACAACGCTTATATGATCTACGCGGTACTGCTGGCATATACACTCCAGTAAATCCTGCAAATCATCCAGGGATTGCATATTTTCATATGTATTGCGTAGATGTTTCTATAC
>Ga0114962_10004434_pt1 | contig 11177 bp, 13 predicted proteins | sample C_130820_MF_Meta_FD_87017 | JGI IMG/M metagenome (GOLD analysis project Ga0114962, IMG submission 87017) | Freshwater microbial communities from Lake Croche, Canada to study carbon cycling - C_130820_MF_MetaG | ecosystem: Environmental > Aquatic > Freshwater > Lake | place: Lake Croche, Canada...
AGTGCATGAAGGAGTCATAACAGATGCAAAATTTAAGACCTATGGTTGTGGGTCTGCTATTGCTAGTTCTAGTCTTGTCACCGAGTGGCTCAAGGGCAAGACGCTGGCTCAGGCACAGACCATTAAGAACTCTGATATCGCAATTGAACTTGCACTACCCCCAGTCAAAATACACTGCTCAGTACTGGCAGAAGATGCCATCAAGTCAGCCATAGAAGATTATACCAACAAGCAATAATATACTATGAAAAAAATATTACTTAGCCCCTGGTTGGCCCTGCTGACCCTGAGCTTAATCATAGGTATCAGAGCCACAGACCCAGAATTTGTACAGTCAGTCAGGCTCAGATACTTTGATACACTGATAACAAGTAAACCCGTGGTACAATCTAAACGAGTCCATGTCGTTAATATTGATGATGCTGCACTTGAAAGACTTGGGCAATTTCCGTTTCCAAGGAGTCAATATGCAAACATTATTGAAGATCTTTACGCTCGTGATGCTGGCCTTGTCGTGTTTAATATCTTTATGCCTGATCCTGATAGGTTTGGAAAGGATGCTGGCCTGGCTGATACCTTCCATAGACATCCTGTGGTATTACCACAAGTCGCCGTCCCGGATAAACAACTGTCATTAGCATTCAGACCTGGTGTTAGTGAAGTTGGAGAACCAGCACAGAACTTTACAGTCAATTATGCTGGTATTCAACCCAATATTAAAATGTTCAACACCAGCGCTGCTGGTATAGGAGTCGTAAATGTCTTACCTGAAATTGATGGCGTTGTGCGTCGCATCCCTATGGTGGTGTCCAGTGGAGGCCTGCTCTATCCCAGCATCAGTCTTGAAACCCTGCGAGTCGCTGTTGGAGATCCCAGCTTCCAGATCAAATCTTCCGTTTCCGGAATCCAGGCTGTTCGCATCCCCAGCTTCGCAAAAATCAACACCGACAACCTTGGTCGTGTTTGGGTTGACTGGAGCTCGACCCCAGTTCAGCACAGTGTTATGGACCTCCCAGGATCGTTCAACGGAGGTATCGTCATCGTTGGGCTTACCGCCCGTGGACTCAATAATCCAGTCGCAACCCCTAGAGGTGGACAGTATCCGCATCATGTACAGGCTGCGGTTCTAGACACACTTACCTCAGGTACAAGTATATCCAGACCTGATTGGGCCGATGGTGCTGAGATATTAGGACTGGTATTACTTTCTATTCTATCAATTTTCCTAACCAGGTGGACCTATGGCTTTATTCCTGTTATTGCTATTGTCTGTGGCATTTATTTGGGCTCTAGGTATCTGTTCTCAGGATATTCCTTTTTACTGGATGCTAGCTTTCCAATCATTGGGCTTGTGTTGGTTTATGTACACAGCTATACAGTTAAGTTTGTTAGTGAGTTAAATCAGAAGCTACAGATCAAGAAGCAGTTTGGCACCTATCTGAGTCCGGATCTGGTAGAGAAGTTGCAGCGGAATCCAGGCCTGCTCAAACTGGGCGGTGATAGCCGTGAATTAAGCATCATGTTTACTGATGTTCGAGGATTTACTACCATAAGCGAACACTATGGCGCTGATGTGCAGGGACTGACTCGCATCATGAATCGCTACATGACAGCCATGACCAAAAGAATCATACAAAACAAAGGCACCCTGGATAAATACATAGGCGATGCTCAGATGGCGTTCTGGAATGCTCCTTTAGATGACGAGCGACATGCCATCAATGCCGTCAAAACTGGTTTAGACATGCTGGAGGATCTAGATGCATTTAATGCGGAAATTACTAAAGAAGGTATTCCTGCTTTTGGTATGGGCCTGGGTATTAATACCGGGGTCGTCGTTGTGGGTAATATGGGCAGTGAGCAGCGTTTTGACTATACCTGCCTCGGTGACGCAGTCAATCTCGCAAGCCGTCTTGAAGGTCAATCAAAGAATTATGGAGTTCGAATCATCCTTGGTGCAGACACCGCAGAACAGGTCCAGGGCAGTTTCCCCACCATAGAGCTGGATACCATAGCCGTAAAAGGTAAAACTCAGGGGGTTCGTATCTACACCATAGGTCAGACCGTGGCCTACATGCATGCAGAGTTTCTAAAAGAATATTATCGTGGTAACTGGGCTGACGCAGAACGCTGGGCTCGCATGATGATAAATAATGATGAAGTAACCATCAAGGATTATTACCTGAACATGATTGAAAGATTAAGTTCAGGCCGACCAGCCGAGTGGGATGGCACCTGGCGAGCAACATCAAAATAAGGAGTTAACATGGGATCTTGGGACGCAGACTTACAACCATTACCACAGATTACAGAAGCAGATGCAAACAATACCTGGGATCATACTGTAACCTATAATCCAGGTGATCAGGTAGTTCACAAGGGCATTACCTATGCCTGGATAGCTGAGGCTGGAGCAGCAGAAACAGCACCAGACACAGATACCGATCATTGGGCCAGAGTTTAATTATTGAATAATTTCAGTATGTTTATGGGCCAGGCTCTTTTTAAGGGCCTTGAACCATAGTTTCTTTTCTTTTTTATGCTGATGTTGCACACAGGCCACGTACATCTTACGTAATAGTTTTTGAACTTTCATAGCATCTTCTTCCAGTAAACGATTTCCCAGCGACCATCTGCATGCTCAACCAGGGCACTGCAGCTCTCTACCCAATCACCATCATTCATGTAGACTATGCCTCGTTTGGTTTTAATCTCGGGTGTATGTATGTGTCCACAGATGATGCCATCATAGCCTTTGCGTTCGCAATAGTCAATGAGATTGTCTTCGAATTCATAGACAAAATTTATGGCTTTCTTGACCGAGTGTTTTAGGAACTTGCTCAGACTCCAGTAACCAAACCCCATGCGATGTCGTACATAATTAAAGTGAGTGTTGATCCACAGCACCAGATCATAGGCATAGTCACCTAAAAAGCTAATCCAGCGACCTAGACGAGTAATACCATCAAACATATCACCATGAGTAAGTAACAGGCGACGGCCGTCAGTGTCTGTATACTCGGCATGATTACATACCAGAATATTACCCAGGGAAAACTTAGTAACAAAAGGACGTAAAAACTCGTCATGATTGCCTGTGATGTAGGTGACACGAGTGCCTCGCTTTGCATATTCTAATATGCGTCCTATGACCTTGGTATGGCTCTTTTTCCAGCGCCAGCGGTTCTGCTGTATCTTCCAGCCGTCTATGATGTCACCAATTAAAAAAAGATTATCACACTCGTGATGCTTAAGGAAGTTATTTAATAACTCGGCCTTGCAATCCTTGGTGCCCAGATGTGTATCACTTATGCATATGGTCTTATACTTCATCAAAGACTCAGTTCCTGATCCTGTAGTTGTTTGCTATATTTACTCATCTTGTCCAGGTAACCACGATTGCGTAGTTCCTTGAACACTAGATTTTCCAGACTGAACTCACCGCCTTTTTTAATAGCAGCTCCGCGCATGTCTCGCAGTTTGTCCTTGAGATTTTTAAACGCAGCCTGACTGCTGTTAGAACGAATCATGTCGTCAATCATGTGCATGTAGAAACGCACCTTTTGTTTCAACAGCGGGTCCTTGAGCATTTCTGCGCCTATGTATTCGGGTTTGCTGATCCAGGTATTGCGTTTAAGACTGTATACCCCCTGATTTACTGGATACTCAGTTTTATAATCCTGAGCATAGGGTTCTAGACTATACCCCAGTATGGTAATTTTATGACTCTGAGTCCACATGACCTTTTTGTCCTGCAGGTAGTCATCTAATAGGGGATTATTTTTAGCTATGCGATCCTTGTCCACAATCAAATGTACATCTATGTCGGACAGGTCTGTATAGTTAAAATTGGCATTACCGCCGGTCATGATGATGTCCTTGACAGAATTTTTAGGTATTTTGGCAAAAACTCTCCAGGCTTCGGCATACTGCAGGAGCTTGACGCGAACCTCGTGTTTTAGAACACCAGCAGCCCAGAGCCTGGGATTAAGCTCTTCGTGGTATTCCAGATGAATTTTCATCTCGTTAAGATGTCGTTTGAATGTTCTCATTTTGATTGCTTTATAAAAATACTGTTGGTTGTAGATTCCTGATTCTGTATGTTCACCGTCTGTCCGTCCTGTATGATGGTGATATCATAGCCTCTGTCTTTATTTATCAGTACTGTGGCCTTCTGCGTTGTATTACGGGTAATCTGATAATATGTATTTCGGTCAAAGATATAGGTCTGCGTGTTGGCATTATAACCCAGCACAAACACGGCTAATATGTAGTTGTCCAGTGCATTGTTCAGATAATCAATGTTTAGTTCATTAACATCCAGATCATTAAATGCCAGAGCTGGTTTTTCGGGTTTTATTTCCAGAGCATTTTTATCTAGATCGTCAAAGGTTAAAGCAGTGCGTTGTTTACGATTTTCAGCCATGATTTCTTTTACAATTTCACGAGGTGGACGAACTATGAGCATGTTATCTATGGCACTTTCTGTTAGATTCAGTATGGCCGGGCGACTGGGTTTTGTCTCTATGTTGGTGGTAAAGGTAGCCTGGAATGCCTGATTTAGGACTACCTGACCAGCCACAGTAGTTACTTCAATTTCTCCTACACTGCCATCTCGATTTGGAAGTAAGATAATAAGGCTCTGACCTATCTCATCTACGGTCATGGTAAATGCTGTTCCTCGAACCGCCACAGTAGCCGTCGGAGTGTTGATGGCTACATTTTTATTATTTTCGTGAGCAATGTTACCAGATGCATAGCGCACAGTTCCCATGGCTACGTTCAGAGCCAGTTTACCAGCGCCTTTGACCTTAGGATCATAGACAAAATCGTCTATGACAAGTTTGCTGTGTTCGGTTACTCGGACCTGAGTATTGTCCTGAAATGTAATGCCAACTATGCCGTTGGCAGTTTCTACACTATCCATGCTCTCAATGCCCAGACCTGCCTGAGCACTGAGTTTGGATTTTTGACGTTGTACTTCAGCAGAACCTCGGTCTTCAGTTATCTTACCGATAGCTCCGTGGACACTAGTGCTGAGTAATAGCAGTAGTAGTATTATTGCCCGTGACATTTACTGTGACACTGTTAGGATTAGTTGCACCATCCTGTACTACTGTTAGGCTATTATTACTACCTGCAACACTACTTGAGATGTTATGACCATTGATTAAACTAGTACCATTGGCACCAATCTGCGTGGTTGTAACTGTGTTGCCATCACCAGCTATGCTAAAGCTATTTGTAGTATACTTACTATTGATGGTACTTGTTATTGCGTTGTTGTCACCGGTCAGCACAATACCATAGTTGTAGTTGCCACTGTTGCGAGTAGTACCTATGTTTAATTCTGTACTGTTGTTGCTGCCATTCAGTACTATGCCCAGGGTGCCGCCATTGGTTCCAAAGTTACCATAGTTTAATTTTGTACTGTTGGTGTTACCGTTTTGCTCAATGTTGGCCGTGCTGTCACCACCGATAAAATTGCCTCGCACATTGTTGTTCATGCCGTCCTGTATGATGGTTAGGTTCATGCTATTACCATCAATGCCAAAACTTGGTGTACTAATATTATCTGGATCACCTACTGAATTATTGCTACCAGTTTGTGTGATGCTCACTGTACTTTGATCAGCATTGGTCTGATCTATGTACACGCTGTTCGCTCCACCATCAGCAAGACTATTGCTGCTGTATAACGAGATCATGACTAATGCTGTGATTAGCTTTAGTTTCATGTTTACTCCTTGTTTTTAAACTTCCAGAGCCCTTTGCGTTCACCGTCATATATCATTTCTTCAACTGCGGTATCAATTGCTTTACGAAGTGCATAAACACCTGGCTCATTGGTGCCTACGCCGAACTCTGTTTCATAGTTTTTAGTGCCGTTATCATAAAACTTGAACACTGCCAAAGAACCCACCACACTTAGTATGGTCTTTTCTGAACTAATGGTCATCAGCACCTCGCCAGTGTTGACACTGACTACTCTAATACTAACTGTTACTATGTCTTCCTGCCACTGTATCTGAGGTCCTATGCCCAGGACTCGTACACCCAGACCGCCGGTCTTGATGTTGGTGTCATAGCTGACTATGGCACCCTCGATGATCATGCCAGCATACAGTATGGTCTTTAATGGAGTCTTATCCCGGGCTTCTTCACGACTGCTGCGAATTAGCTGACGCTCTTTGAGCAGGTTGTCCAGGCCCACGCGTTCTACTACTCGGAACCAACGACCATTGCCTACGTCATGCAGAGACTTGAGCAACAGAGTTTCACCACCCTGAGTGACTGCAGTGCTGAATTTAGCTATGGCTCCGCCATCTTTGCGCTGGCCAGTCTTGTCAGAAAAACTATATACACCTACAACAATTTTACCATCGGCTGGCTCAGGTATGTTTTTTTGCAGTGTGACTGGTGATATCTTACCTTCATCCTTGATGGTAGGCACTGCCGCACAGCCTGACATCATCAGAGCCAGAATTAGAATTAAGTATCTCAAAATTTAAACTGCCCTATGGGTATGGTCACTGTGGTTACATTGCCTGCAGGATCAGTTACAGTCAGGGTCACATCGTTGTCAGTCTTGACATACTGTATGGTGTTGCCTTCGATGGTGATGGTTCCATGATCCGATGGATTCTCACCAAACAGGTTGTTGATGAGCTGAGTGCTGAGCTGAGCATAGACCCGGCTTTCAAAGTTAGTAAGAAACTTCTGCAACATGGTGTTGTTGGCAGCAGCGGCCGCATCCTTGGCGTCCTGAAGCCGTTTATCGTCAATGGCCTTTTTACGACTGAATTCAGTGTTCTCTATGGTCTGTACATGGCTACTATAACCTATGCCGCTGAATGCTGGACTTTTGAATCCAAAGCCTAATTCAGTTGACCAGCTGCTAGGACTTATCGCGATTAGAGCGACTAATAGAACGATTCTCATTGTCTAATTCCCTCAGCATTAATACTATGTTGACTTTCTGGTTTAGGCGGATTAAATCATTATCTAACATTCGGATGCGATCAATCAGAGCAATAAGCACGGCATTGGCTTCGTTCAGCACAGGTTTTACTTCTTTGGTGGCCCAGATCCAAACGTAATAGATCAGATACCCCATGCCGGCTGCGGCTATGATGGGAAAGCCATATTTGTTAATTAAGGTTACCAGGTCCATAGATAATAATCTCGTGTGTTGTTAAAGTTTCGTGGTCCTGCAGATCCATCATATAGCAGATCACGCCCACGGCTATGGTTACCACCAGGGCCAAAAACCATTCAGATAATTTCATAGGTTGTCCATCCAGGGTCCAAAATGTATGGTTACCCAGGCTATGACCAATAGCATGCTAACAATCATGGCAGTAAGTTGATTATCCCTGAACATTTTCTACACCAGTTGCCCAGGTTCTAAGATTGGCTTCATAGTTACCAATGTTATGATTGTCCAGCAGACTAAATTTTCGTTGTTTGATGCCCTGCACAATGCCTCGGCCAACATCCTTGGTCAGCTGCCAACCGCTGGCAGTTCTTAGGTTACCCCAGTGGTTCATGTAGTATATGCCACTAAAATGCTGAAATGGCCAGACTGGAACTCTGGGCACTATGTCGGTGTTGTTGACAAAGCGGAAGTGCAGCAAGCCTGAATCCTCAATGGCTCGGATATATGATTTGTCCCCAACACGCGGGGATCCGAAAGTAAATAGAGCCTGTGGGTTCGGCATTCTCTCAGCTCTTTGGAGACGATAAGCCAACAAGGTCGCCATAGCCGCTCCGAGGCTATGACCAGTGCACCAGATGGTTCTCTGTTTTCCATACACGCTGAGTTTTTCTACTAGACCGGCCCAGATCTGATCCACGCTGGTCTTAAATCCATGATGTACAAATCCCTTGCCTGTGGAACTGGCAGTTAGACGAGCATCCAGGTCTGCGGCTATGTCAGTCCATTGAGTAGGCTCAGTGCCACGACAGGCAACAACTAGATCTGTACCATCGGTAATAAAATAGGCTTCACTACCATTAACTGAAATTAAACTGGCATCAAAGCCCAGTTTAGCAAATTCTGTTTTACCAGCAGCTTGGTCCAGATAGGCCAGGCGACTAAATGTAGCCATGAGTAGGGCCTGTTCTGGAAAGGGTTTCATCTGTATGCTCATATGCTGATATCCTTGTTGATTAAGAAGGCATTGGCCGGGAAGCGACTGCGGTCTCCATCCTTCCATTGTATCTCTACTACTTCGTCATGACCCGTAAAACAGCCTTCGAGTATTTCGCCATCAGAGCGAACTGCGGCTGCACTCCAGGGAAATGACTTCTTATATTTGGGTAACCCACAGGGCTGATTGCCAATCCAGATGGTTACGTTGTCATTATAATTAAAGTGTAGTTTCTTTATGGGTTCAGCGGCATTTAGATTGACACTAAGCACCAGACCCATTATAATAGTATTAATCTTTGCGAGCATCTTCTTTTCCGTCTGCACGAGAAATTCGATCCACATCGGGTTTTATGCCCAGGGCATTTGATACCAGGGTATCGATTCGAATGATATCGTGATTCATGGTTCGAACTCGGTTGTCCAGAGCCGTGATGATACTGGTCATGCTCTTGATAGAACTCATGACACCTGCTAAGATAAATTTAAGAGTAAGGAAAACAAAATAGCCAGCAGCACAGGCCGCAGCTATGGGAAAGCCTAGTTCAGCAACAAGCTTTAGAAAATCCATCATGTTTCCTCGTAATTATTTTATGATAAAAACATGATAAACAATTGACATTCACTACAGTTATATTTATAATAAACAATATATGAAATTCTACACAAATGTAACTATTTACGGTGATAATGCCTTGGTTCGAGGCGTTCACAATGGCCAACGCTTCCAAGAGAAGATCCCCTTTAAACCCCAATTATTCGTCCCTAAAAAGAAGCCAGGAGCAGCCACATACCATAATATGTTTGGTGAGCCCCTGGAAAGCATGGAGTTTGGTGGTATCAATGATGCCCGAGAGTTTGTAAAAAACTACGAGGGTGTGAGCAACATGAAGATTCATGGCAACACCAACTGGCAGTATCAGTACATAACCGAAAACTATGGTGGTGAGATTGAATTTGACATGAACCAGATGCTGATCTGGGGTCTGGACATAGAGACCACCAGTGAGCAGGGCTTTCCCAATGTTGATGATCCACAGGAAGAAATACTGCTCATAACCATACAGGATCTGTCCAGCCGCAGAATTCGAACCTGGGGTCGTAAACCTTTTGACAGTGCCTATTACCATCAGCATGAATCCGAGGCCGACCTGCTCCGAGCCTTCATGACCTACTGGAGTCAGAATGCCCCTGACATCATAACTGGCTGGAACAGTAACCTGTTTGACATACCCTATCTGGTGAACCGCATAGAGCGAGTATTAGGCTCAGATGCTGCCAAGCAGCTCAGCCCCTGGCGCCAGATTCGTAAGCGTGAAATTAACTATGGCGAAAAAGTACTGACCACCTTTGACATTGTTGGCATCACTCATCTGGACTATCTGGATCTGTATAAAAAGTTTACCTATAATGCTCAGGAAAGCTACAAGTTAGATTATATCTGTCGGCAGGAACTGGGTGTGGGCAAGTTAGAAAATCCTTTTGATACCTTCAGCGACTTTTATAAAAATGACTGGAAGCTATTCACAGAATACAACATAACTGATACTCAAAGAGTTCTGGAGCTCGAGGATAAAATGAAGCTCATAGAACTAGCTGCCACCATGGCCTTTGATGCCAAATGTCTCATTGGCGATGTATTCAGCGCAGTGCGAACCTGGGACTGTGTGCTGTATAACTATCTCTGGGATCAGAACATAGTTGTGCATCCGCGTGATACCAGTCGGCCAGATCGCAGCATCGAAGGCGCCTATGTACAGGAACCCGTGCCTGGTGGCTATGATTGGGTAGTCAGTTTTGATGCTACAAGCCTGTATCCCAGCATCATCATGCAGTATAACATGAGTCCAGAAACTCTGGTCAAACCCGATGCCGATTATCATACTGCCACCACAGTTGATCAGCTGCTGGCCAAGCAGACTGACCTGGATACCCTGCAGAATGCCGATGAATGTCTGACTGCCAATGGATATCATTTTAATCGAGATCGCAAGGGCCTGTTCCCTGGCATTGTACAGAAGCTGTTTGATGACCGTCAGATGTATAAAAAGAAAATGATTGATGCTCAGAAGTTATACGAAGAGACACACAAGGCCAGTTATCTGAATGACATCAGTCGCTATACCAATTTCCAGATGGCTCGTAAGATTCAGCTCAACAGTTTATTTGGAGCCTGGGCCAATTATTATTTCCGATACTTTGATGACCGCATTGCCGAGGGCATAACCATAACTGGTCAGTACATAATTCGTACAGTTGGCCGAGCTTTGGATGAATATCTGAATAAAATAGTCGGCACCAAGGATTTCAAATACAGCTTCTATTCAGACACTGATAGCTGTTACATCACTCTGGATCCTCTGGTTAAAAAATTCTATGCAGATAAAAGCAAAGCCGAGATTGTTAAAATACTGGATCGAATCTGTGAAGAAAAGATCACAGGCATCATTAATCAGGCCTGTGGTGAGTTAGCTGCCTATACCAATGCCTTTGAAGAAAAGATTATGTTCAAACGAGAAGCCATAGCGGATCGAGGCATCTGGGTGGCCAAGAAACGCTATGCAATCAATGTATATAATAATGAGGGTGTAACCTATACCGAACCCAAGCTCAAGGTCATGGGCCTGGAGATTGTTAGATCCAGTACTCCTGAAGCCATACGCAAGACGCTCAAGGAAGCAGTTCGGGTAGCCATAACCACTGACGAAGCCACTCTGCAGGAGTTCATTGGACAGGCCAAGAAAGAGTTTCTAAAATTACCTCCGGAAGAAATAGCCTTTCCTCGTGGTGTAAATGGCATGAGAAAATACAGCAGCAACACGCACATCTATGACAAAGGATGTCCCATGCATGTGCGAGGCGCACTCCTGTATAATCATTATCTCAAGGAATATCAGATCAGCAACAAGTATGAATTGATTGGCGAAGGTGATAAGATTCGATTCTTATATCTGCGTACACCGAATCGCATCAAGGAAAATTGCATAGGATTCATAGGTAAATTACCCACAGAGTTTCTATTGAC
>Ga0114962_10004437_pt1 | contig 11172 bp, 13 predicted proteins | sample C_130820_MF_Meta_FD_87017 | JGI IMG/M metagenome (GOLD analysis project Ga0114962, IMG submission 87017) | Freshwater microbial communities from Lake Croche, Canada to study carbon cycling - C_130820_MF_MetaG | ecosystem: Environmental > Aquatic > Freshwater > Lake | place: Lake Croche, Canada...
CAAGGATCACAATGTTCATAACTCGCATTGTGCCTTGACGGCAGGCCCGGACAGGGGCTGAGCGCTTCAATGTGACAAGATTTGCGCTTCTTTTGCCGCAAGACGGTCGAGTTCAGCGCAAACGTCGGCCATCCGACCTGAAATTCTCATGCGACCAGCGCCTTGTGAAGTCGAGCCGGCTTCACTTAGCCGAACAACCCGCAGTGGCATGGACGTGGCGTAGTTGTCGCTCAAGCGCATACTGTTTGAAGCGCCAATGACCGCGTTGCGCGTCCAAGCTTGTGGCGTGACGCGGCGTTGAATGCGCAATGCAGGACGAATGCAAGGCGCTTTTGTAGGCGTTTTGTGAACCCAGGTGTTCATTTGAGCCAGTACCGAAGACAAAGAGAAGAGTGCGATTCCCATGTGAAACCTTTCAGTGATGCAGGAGGTTGAACATAGGCAGGATTGACAATTGGACGCATTTCTCCAGGGCCGGAAGAGTTACCCGCCAGCGCCCGCCACCTGGGGTCGCGCGTAAAAAAAGTGGATTTACATCATCAAGGTGTTTCGAATCAGGCCGACCGCCAAGCCTTCGATGTCAAACGGTTCTTCGGGGTCTACCACGATGATGTTGTAGTCTGGGTTTTCAGGCAGCAATTCGATCAAACTACCCGTTCGTCGCAGCCGTTTGACGGTCACTTCATCGCCCAATCTGGCCACGACAATTTGACCATTGCGCACCTCTTTGGTCGCCCTGACGGCCAACAAATCGCCATCCATGATGCCAGCGTCTCTCATGGACATGCCTCTGACGCGCAACAGGTAGTCTGGACGTTCTTGGAAAAGATTATTTTCAACATGGTACGTGGTGTCCACATGCTCTTGCGCCAAGATGGGTGAACCAGCAGCAACCCGGCCAACAAGGGGTAAAGCCCATGGGGTGAATTGAGCCAAGCCGCTTGCGAAATCAATGCTCTGGCGCAGTGGGCTACGGGCCGCACCTTTGAGCCGGATTCCGCGTGAAGTTCCACTGACCAAATCAATCACCCCTTTGCGCGCCAGAGCTTGCAAATGTTCCTCGGCTGCATTGGCAGATTTAAAACCCAAAGTGTGCGCAATTTCAGCACGTGTTGGCGGTGCGCCGGTTTCGGCTATGCTGTTTTGGATCAGTTCCAAAATTTGCTGCTGTCGGGCTGTCAGTTTGGGGTGGTCTGTCATTGACGTGATCATCCGGTTTTCCTTGGTGGTACTGTTTTCTTATCCAGTAACTGTATTTTTAACCAGTTCTTGAGGATCTGCAAGTGATTGATTCGAATTCAAGTCAAAAAATTGTTGTTTTAGGCACAGGTGGGACAATTGCCGGTCATTCAACGTTGGTAAATGACAACATCGGCTATGCGGCAGGGCACATCGGCATCGAGACTCTGACGCAGGGCGTCCCGGGTCTTGCGCAACATCTGCAGGGTCAAATTTTGGTGTTTGAGCAATTGGCACAAATTGACAGCAAAGACATGGACTTTGCCATTTGGAAGTCTTTGGCCAGTCGCGTTGCCATGCTGCTTGTTGAGCCCGATGTTCAAGGCATCGTGATCACGCATGGTACCGATACCCTCGAAGAAACTGCGTTTTTTCTTCATTCTGTGGTGGGTTCAGACAAACCGATTGTCTTGACTTGCGCCATGCGACCTGCCAGCGCACTGAGTCCCGATGGTCCTCAAAACATACTGGACGCTTTGTCGGTGGTGATGGATGCGAATGCGCGTGGCGTGGTCGTGGTGTGCGCGGGTGTTGTTCATGCTGCAGAGCATGTACAAAAAATGCATCCTTATCGGCTCGATGCCTTCAGCTCCGGAGAGGCCGGACCTTTGGCTTGGATAGAAGAGGGACGGGTGCGCTGGTCTTTTAACGCAAAACCCAAGAGAGCTCTCATCAGGAATGCGCTGACTTTGCCTGAAACAGAGTCATGGCCACAGGTTGAGATTGTTTTAAACCATGTCGGTGCCAACGGCAAAGTGGTAGATGCTTTATTGATCGCTGGTGTTGAGGGCTTGGTGGTTGCTTGTACCGGTAACGGCACGGTTTCAAATGGCTTGATGGCTTCTTTGCAAAGGGCAATGGCAATGGGGGTCAAGGTGGTTCGCTCTACAAGATGTGCCTTGGGACGTGTGATTTCAATCTCAGACGCCTTGGTCCCAGATTCGAAAGGTTTAAGTCCCGTCAAAGCGCGTGTGGCCTTGTTGTTGGCTCTCATGAAATGATCGGACGCACTTGCAAGATCAATTGAAGGAATCTCTTTGAGCCATAAAAAAACCCCGCGCTGCGGGGCCTTCATGGACCTTGTCTGCTGATCAGTTGGAAAGGGCCGTCATCGCCTTGGCAGTGATGTCTTCAACACTGCCCATGCCACTGATGGCGCGGTATTTGGGGGCTGTCAAGGGCTCTTGTGCAGCCCAATCTGAATAATAGTCAACCAAAGGACGTGTTTGTGCACTGTAGACATCCAATCGTTTTTTGACGGTATCTTCATGATCATCCGCACGTTGAACCAAGGGCTCTCCAGTGATGTCGTCGTGGTCCGCCACTTGGGGTGGATTGAATGTGACGTGGTAAGTTCGACCCGATGCGGGGTGCGAACGGCGACCACTCATTCGTTCGATGATGGCTTCAAATGGGACGTCGATTTCCAGGACGTAATCTAACTTCACGCCCGCCGCCTTCATCGCATCAGCTTGCGGAATGGTCCGCGGGAAACCATCAAACAAGAAACCATTGGCGCAGTCGGACTCTGCAATGCGTTCTTTGACCAAATTGATAATGAGATCATCACTGACGAGTCCACCGGAATCCATCACTGTTTTGGCCTGCAAGCCTAAGGGCGTACCAGCCTTCACGGCAGCGCGCAGCATGTCACCAGTGGAAATTTGAGGAATAGCAAACTTGTGACAAATGAAAGTGGCTTGTGTGCCTTTGCCGGCGCCAGGCGCGCCCAATAGGATCAGTCTCATGAGGGTCCTTTAGAGTTGTTATAGGTCAATAGGCGGTTCTTGCGCATGAATTCAAGCAGAAGAATCGCTATCAACACTCGGAGAATATCACGCGTTTCCTTTGATGGGGGTGTTACTGCAAGCCTGAATTTGGAGTTCATTTAATTCAGTTTGGCTTGAATCCACAAGGCTCTGACGCGCTCCAAATCCTCCGGAGTGTCCACGCCTGGACCGGGCGCTTGTTCAGTCACATGCACGGCAATTTTGTGGCCATGCCACACGGCCCGCATTTGCTCCAGGGCTTCGATGATTTCCACAGGGGCTTGGGTCAAATGAGGGAATATTTTCAGAAAGCCGGCTCGGTAAGCATAGATACCAATGTGACGCAATGGGCGAGGTGTGGGCAGTGCTAAGCCCTGCTGGTTGCCATCTCGCCACCAAGGAATGGGCGCTCGGCTGAAATACATCGCTAATTGGCGGGCATCCAAAATGACTTTGACCACGTTGGGGTTTGCAAATTCGTCCACAGAGTCAATGGCATGTGCCGCTGTGCTTATGCTGGCCTCAGGCCTTCGAGCGAGGAGACCTGCAACTTGGTTGATCAATTCCGGGTTCATCAAAGGCTCATCACCTTGGACGTTGACAACCACTGTGTTGTCATCCCAAGCCAGCTGTTGACAAGTTTCGGCTAAACGGTCGCTTCCGCTGGGGTGGTCTTCGCGGGTGAGCAAGGCAAACACACCATGTGCTTTGCAAGCCTCCAGGATGCTCTGGTGATCGGCCGCTACGACAACCCTGGCGGCCAGGGATTGTTGAGCGCGTTGGGCCACACGGACAACCATTGGCAAACCTGCAATGTCGGCCAATGGTTTATGGCGCAACCGGCTCGATGCCAATCGCGCGGGTATCACGACCATAAAAGGCGGGGTGTTCAACAGGGAAGGCATGCCTGATCGCCGTTAGACCAAAGGTGTTCGGGCGGAGATTGTTTCCAATTCTTCATCAGTTAAAACGCGTGCCTCATTTTCCAGCAACACAGGAATGCCATTCCGGACTGGGTAAGCCAATTTGGCACTTCGGGAGCGCAATTCCTGTCGCTCTTTATCCCAGTCTAAGAAACCCTTGGTGACAGGGCAAACAAGCAGTTCTAACAATTTGGCATCCATATCGTCATGATAATAGAGAATAGAAAGCTTCAGGGCTTCAGCGATGCATAGACTTGTTTGTCCAGCGCCATCCAAAAAGCAGGCTCAGGCTCAAACAGCAGCCGAACGGCAAAAGCCTGAGGGTGGCTGGCCCATAATTTTCTGGCATCCTTCTCTGTACACAATAAAAGAGGACCACTGTTGGAGGGCTTCCATCCCTTGAAACTGTCGTGGTCAGGCAGGCTGTACTGGTCAGCGAGTTGAAGTCCTGAAGCTTTCAGCATGTCAAAAAACGCTTGCGGTTGAGCGATCGCAGCTACAGCATTGAACCTTTCGTTTTTCAGAGATTGCAAGGAAATAACATCCCCTTTGGCATTGATGGCTTGGTCTGACAATTGCCTCTGTGATGAAAAGCCATCGGCTAGGGATCGACTGCTGGTGTGAATCAAGAGATCGACCTGGCGTGGCCAAGGTTCCCTCAAGGGGCCCGACGGCAGCAGGCGGCCATTGCCGATCCCGCGAGCGTCCAAAGCGCATATTTCAATGTCTCGCTTCAAGGCGTAGTGCTGAAGACCATCGTCGCAAACCACAATGTCAGTGTTGGGATGGTTTTTCAACAGCGCGTTGGCGGCATCCAGGCGCTGATGGGCAACGACAACAGGCACTTGGCATCGCTGTTGAATCATCAAGGGCTCGTCGCCAACGTCCATGGGGCTGTCATGCGCGAGGACTTCGCGCACGTTGCGGTTGGTGCGACCAAAGCCACGAGAGATGACCCCGACCTGAAAGCCTGATGATTTCAAATGCTCTACGATGGCAATGGTCAAAGGGGTTTTCCCACCACCCCCAGCGACTGCGTTGCCCACGACGATCACCAAGGCATTGACTTTTTCTGATTTGAAAATACCCCGTCTGTAAAGGATTCGGCGTAACCCAACCATGGCCCCAAAAAGCCAAGACACCGGGCATAGCAAGTTGGAAAGCCACGCTTTTTTCAGCCAGATATCAGGCAAATGGGATTTGAAATTAAGGCGCATACTCTGCGTTAAAACTCCGCTCCCTCGGAGGATAAGGTCGCGAATGTCCATGGAGACAAGCCGCTTCGCCAGGCCGCGTCCATCATGTTGACAACAGATGGGGGGGTGCTGGCGGCGTCGGCAACGACTTTATTGACTGCATAGGACCCCTGGGCATTGACCGACAAGATCATTTGACGGGGTTGATCTGTTTGCCGTTGATTGGGTGCGACGGGTCGTGTCAAGTTGATTCCAGTTCGCTGGGGCCCTGTGCGGCTGAGCATCAGCAAAATGAACAGCACCCATAAAATGCCAATGAAAGGAATGAGTTGGATTTCTGGTTCGGTTTTGGTGTTTTTGCGGAATTTCAAGGTCAATCTCCACTCAGCTTCGCAAGTGCGCTGGTTGACATTCGAAACGGTTGGCTCCAGCTTCACCCTCTGTTGAAGAGGGTGAATGCGCCCATATATTTAGCCCGCTTCCCAAGATGGGAACCCGAGTCCCTGCGCTTGCGATTTGAGCGCTACGGTCGCGACTGGACAGTCCATCTCGGGTCAATTGAATCGCTTTTTCAAGTGTTTGTGGAGGCAATACCCGATGGGCTTGCAATTGAATGAGACGATCAATGATCAAGGCCACCGCCAAAATGGCGTAAAGGATCAAAGGCCAGATGGGCCGGCCGGTGACTTGTACATTGGACAACAAAGCATGGTTCCTTCCATGATTTCCAATTTATAAAAAGCAATCAGATTGGATTCAAACCAGTCTTGATTATGTACGAACCAGCAGCGCATTCTGGTGAATCTCAAAGCTTGTACACTTACCCACAATTTCTGTGGATAACTTTGTGAAGAACTCGCAAGTTATCTTGAAAGTGGTGTTGATCTGAATTGCTTTTTTTCCATTTTTGAAACAATAAAAATAAAAATATTGTATTAAATCATTGGCTTAAAGTTATTTATCAATGTGGTTTATAGAATATTTTAAACGTGTAATCCATTTGGCGTATTTTGTGGAGCATTTCAACGTGGCTGCTTTGCGCATGGGGATTCAGGGTTGTACGCAAGCCCATTGGAACAAGGCATGAGCGACGACAAGCCCCTGAATTCAACACGTGTCTGGGCGGTCGGTGCGCTGTGCCGCGCCATTGCTGATGCTTTGGATTCCCGATTCAATCCTGTCGCGGTTCGTGGCGAGATTTCGGGGTTTTCCAAGGCTGTGAGCGGTCATTGTTATTTTTCGCTCAAGGATGTGACCGGGCAGATTCGCTGCGCCATGTTCAAACGATCAGCCAGCTTGCTCGGTTTTTCGCCAAAGGATGGCGAGCTGGTCGAAGTTCGAGGTCGACTAGGTGTTTACGAAGCCCGAGGCGACCTGCAGTTGATTGTGGAGTCCATGCAAAGGGCGGGGCAAGGCGTGTTGTTTGAGCAGTTTTTGCGCCTCAAAGCCAAATTGGATACGCAAGGCTTGTTTGACCCCGTTCGCAAACGCAGCCTGCCAGTGATGCCGCGAAGCATCGGTGTGGTGAGTTCTTTGGGTGCCGCAGCATGGCATGACGTCGTCACGGCTTTGCAGCGGCGTGTGCCTCACATACCCGTGATTCTGTCCCCGGCAGCCGTCCAAGGGGCCCATGCAGCATCCAGCTTGGTCACGGCGCTGCGCGCGCTTTACGGTCTCATTGAGGCAGATCAACATCCGATAGATGTGATCTTGCTGGTTCGCGGCGGCGGCTCCATGGAAGATTTGTGGTCCTTCAATGATGAGCAATTGGCATTGACCATAACTGAGAGTCCGGTTCCCATCATTTGTGGTGTAGGCCACGAAACCGATTTCACGATCGCTGATTTTGTGGCGGATGTCCGGGCACCTACACCGACTGCAGCGGCTGAAATGGCATCTCAGCCGCTGCAGGTTTGGCTTGGGGCTTTGGCCCTCATGTGTGACCGACAAGACGCTGCGTTGCACAGGCATTTGGACCGACAGGCTCAGCGGGTTGATGCCCTCGCTGCACGTTTTGGTCGTCCTTCATCTCGCATTGCGGGACATCAGTTGATGCTCAGTCGACTGGCGCAACAACTTGAATTTGGTCGAATGCATGCAGCGCGTGAACATCGGGAAGTTTTGAAGAGTTGGGCGCAGCGCTTGCCGCAAGTTGTTCGTCATGATATGGATGCCCGCCGCGAGAGGCTCGCAAGGGCGCAACTGCGATTGACCTTGCTCGATCCAAGTCTGGTTTTAAACAGGGGCTACGCCTGGCTAACCCAAGAGAACGGGCAGGCCGTCACTTCAGTCGACAACATTCAGCCTGGGCAGCCGCTCTTGGCCACGCTGGCGGACGGTCGGGTGCCCATGGTCGTGTCAGGACAACCCCTCAAGCCCTGAGATCTTTTGGTGGCAGGCGGGCGAGTTGCGCTGGCTCGGCCTACAATATTGGAATTGTTTTTTTTAAACTTCAAGAGGATCTCATGGAACATACTTTGCCCGCATTGCCTTACGCCATCGATGCATTGGCCCCCAACTACAGCCAGGAAACGCTCGAATTCCACCACGGAAAGCACCACAATGCTTACGTCGTTAACCTCAACAACCTGCAAAAGGGTACCGAGTTTGAAGGCATGGGCTTGGAAGAGATCATCAAAAAATCAAGCGGTGGTATCTATAACAATTCAGCCCAAATCTGGAACCACACCTTCTTTTGGAATTGCATGAAGCCCAACGGTGGTGGCGAGCCTTCCGGTGCATTGGCAGCCGCCATCACGGCCAAGTTCGGCAGCTACGCTGCGTTCAAAGAAGCGTTTGTCAAAAGCGCGGTCGGCAATTTCGGCTCTGGCTGGACATGGTTGGTCAAAAAGGCTGACGGTTCTGTGGACATCGTGAACATGGGCGCTGCGGGCACGCCACTGACCACCGCGGATACAGCTTTGCTGACGGTGGATGTGTGGGAGCATGCTTATTACATCGACTACCGCAATATGCGCCCTAAGTTTGTTGAAACTTTCCTTGACAAGTTGGTCAACTGGCCTTTTGCGGAAGCCAATTTCGCTTAATTAAAGACCGTGATGATCAACTCCAAAACCCGGCTCTGCCGGGTTTTGTGTTTGAAGGCGAAGACACTATGGATACAGTAGACGCAGTAGTCGTAGGCGCAGGTGTGGTGGGCTTGGCGGTGGCTCGGGCATTGGCCTTGCAAGGCCTGGAAGTGCTGTTGCTCGAATCTGAAAATGGCATAGGTACCGGCACCAGTTCTCGCAGCAGTGAGGTGATCCATGCCGGGATTTATTATGCGGCGGGTTCCTTGAAAGCGCGTTTGTGTGTGCAAGGCAAAGACATGCTTTACGCCTACTGCGAAGAGCGAGGCGTGGGACACAAACGCTGCGGAAAAATGATTGTCGCCACATCACCCGATCAAGTGGCACAACTGCGCTTGATTCAGGCGAAGGCCCATGCAAACCGGGTACCGGATCTGGCCTTGTTGACCCAACATCAAGCCGTGGTCATGGAGCCAGCACTGCAATGCGTTGCGGCTTTGCACTCACCGAGCACGGGTATTGTGGACAGCCACGCGCTGATGCTGTCTTACTGGGGTGACTTGGAAAATGCCGGTGGTTTGCTGGCACTCAATTCGCCCGTTCAGTCTGTGCATTTGGGCCGAGGACCCTGCGCCCACAAGCACATGATTGTCATGCGCGACGGCACGCAGTTGGCTTGCCGCTACCTGGTCAATTCCGCTGGATTGAACGCGCCCAGCTTGTCCCGCACCATGGCAGATTTGGGGCCGCAATTTCAACCCCAAGCGTATTACGCCAAGGGGAATTACTTCACTTTGGCGGGTCGCTCACCTTTTTCTCGCCTGATTTACCCGGTCCCCGAGGCGGCTGGTTTGGGGGTGCACTTGACCCTGGATTTGGGCGGGCAAGCCAAATTTGGCCCCGATGTGCAGTGGGTGGATTCGCCCCAAGACCTTGCCGTCGATCCCCGGCGGGGTGATGCTTTTTATGCCGAGGTCCGCAAATACTGGCCCGACTTGCCGGACGGTGCTTTGCAAGCGGGGTATGCAGGCATTCGGCCCAAAATCAGCGGCCCTCACGATGTTGCGGCTGATTTTGCCGTCCAAGGTCCCCCAACGCACGGGGTGTCAGGCCTGGTCAATTTGCACGGTATTGAATCGCCGGGTTTAACAAGTTCTCTGGCCATTGCTGAAATGACACACCGTCTTTTGACCACGTCACACTGAAAAGACAGACCAGGGCCTGATTCAGATCAATGCGCGGTTTGGGCGGCGCACGTTGCGTGCCCTTTGGACGGTCGTTTTCCGGCCCGAATTTCCACCCAAGCCCTGGCAAGAAGAGTTCAAGACGCAGTGTCTGAAAAATACCAAAACCCCCTGGCTTGAAAATCAGACGGGCCTTGGTGCCGCCATTTTTTGCAGCGCATGTGCCACTTCTTTGACCAACGCCGGGCCCTTGTAAATGAGACCTGTATAAATTTGCACCACATCGGCGCCTGCCTTGATTTTTGTCACTGCGTCTTGACCGTTCATAACACCGCCAACACCGATGATGGGAAATTGCGGGCCCAACGCAGCTCGCAATTGGTGAATGACCCGGTTGCTGATCTCCAAAGCAGGCGTGCCTGACAAGCCACCGGTTTCGTTCGCATGCGGCACCCCTTGCACCGCTTCACGCGCCAAGGTGGTGTTGGTAGCGATCACGCCATCCATGCCATGTTGAAACAAAGTGTTTGCAATCACACCGACTTGGGCCTCATCGAGATCCGGCGCAATTTTCAAAAACAAGGGCACATGGCGGCCGTGTTGCACGCTCAGTTGAGCGCGGCGTTCGACCAAGGCACCCAGCAAGCCGTCTAAGGCCCCGTCGCTTTGCAGGGCTCGCAGGTTCTTGGTGTTAGGACTGGAGATATTCACCGCGACATAATCGGCGTGCGGATAGACACCTGTCAACGCAATCAGGTAGTCTGAAGTGGCATTTTCAATTGGGGTCAGCGCATTTTTACCGATATTCAAACCGAGCAGGCGGCCCTGTTGGCGAAACCGGGCTTGCTTCACATGGGTCACAAAGGCCTCCAGCCCCTCGTTGTTGAAACCCAAACGGTTGATCAGGGCCTGGGACTCAGGCAGCCGAAAAATGCGCGGTTTGTCATTGCCCGGCTGGGCCTTGGGCGTGACGGTACCCACCTCGACAAAGCCAAAACCCATGGCACCCAGGCCGTCAATACAGCGCGCGTTTTTGTCCAGACCCGCAGCCAGGCCCACTCGGTTAGGAAACTGCAGACCGGCCAAAGTGATCGGGTCGCTGACAAAAGGCTGGCGGTACAGCGCGTCCAGAAATGTATTTTGGGTTTTGGCCAGCGCATTCAGGGTCAAGTCGTGGGCAGCTTCGGCGTCCATGCCAAATAAAAGGGGGCGGGCCAAGGGATACAGGTTAATCATTGGATAATTTGCGCTTGCAGGTGGTGTGGTGAACAGGATTGTCGCAAACCTCCAGCTGTTGTCCGGGTTCATTCCAAAGAGCCTGCTTTTGGCCCCCCTTGAATTTCACATGACACAAGACGAACTCAAAGCTTTGGTGGGCCAAGCGGCCCTGCATTACGTGGTCCCTGGCGAGATCGTGGGGGTGGGCACCGGCTCCACGGTGAACAAATTCATCGACGCGCTGGCGAGCATGAAAGACGAGATCCAAGGCGCAGTCTCCAGCTCCGAAGCCTCCACCCAGCGCTTGAAAGCCCTGGGCATTGCCGTCTTCGACTGCAACAAAGTGGGGGAGCTGTCGGTGTACATCGACGGTGCAGATGAAATCGATGGCCAAGGCCATATGGTCAAAGGCGGCGGCGCAGCCCTCACCCGCGAGAAAATTGTGGCCGCGCAGTCGCGCCAATTTGTCTGCATTGCCGACGAAAGCAAGTTGGTGAAAACCTTGGGCGCTTTCCCGCTGCCGGTCGAAGTCATCCCCACGGCCACGGCCCGCGTGATGCGCCAATTTGCGGCCATGGGCGGCGTAGCAAAGATTCGCCTTAAAAACGGCCAGC
>Ga0114962_10004440_pt1 | contig 11165 bp, 12 predicted proteins | sample C_130820_MF_Meta_FD_87017 | JGI IMG/M metagenome (GOLD analysis project Ga0114962, IMG submission 87017) | Freshwater microbial communities from Lake Croche, Canada to study carbon cycling - C_130820_MF_MetaG | ecosystem: Environmental > Aquatic > Freshwater > Lake | place: Lake Croche, Canada...
CCCTCGTCCCCCGGCTACCACCCCGGCCTCGAACAGCGCTGCCTCGAGCTTCTCTGGCTCCGTCAGGGGCTCGACGACGGCTCGACAGCGGCCATCGACGCAGCGCTCCTGTCGCGGGTGCTCACCTCGCCCGACCCCCGCGCCCGGGCCGCCGCAGCCAGAGTCGTCGTCGACTGGGCCGATCGGCTCGGGAAACCGGGCGTCGGCCCCGACGGTAGCCCCGGCCCGATCGACCTCCTCGCCCGGACCGTCGACGACGATCTCGCGGCGGTGCGGCTGGAGGGGGTGCGAGCGCTGGCCGCCGTCGGGGCCCGCGTCGGGGCCTCGCCGGCCGACGCCAAGCGCGCCGCGGAGCTGGCGCTGCGGGTGGTCGACCAGCCGCGCGACGACGCCCTCGACTATGCCGTGTGGCTTGCTGCCCGCGAGCTCCAGGGGGCCTGGCTCCCGGCGGTCCTCGCCGGCAGCTTCGACGATGGCGGGAAGATCGCGCGCGTCCTGTTCGCGATCCGGGCAGCGGAAACGACCGCCGCCAGTGGCTGGCTGGTGGAGCAGTGGCAGCAGGGCGCCGTCACGGGCGCCGATCTCGACGCCCTCCTCCATGCCGTCGCGCTGCTCGGCACGGCCGAGGAGCTGCGTCTGGTGTACGACGTCGCCCTCGCCGCCACCACACCCGCGGCGAGGTCGGCATCGCTCCTCGACCATCTCGCCGACGCGCAACGGAAGCGGAAGGTCGCGCCGGCGGGGGATCTCGCCGGGCTGACGCGACTCCTCACGAGCCCCGACGAGGCCCTCGAACGCGCCGCGATCGACGCCGCCGGAGTCTGGCAGGTCGAGGCTGCAGCCGAGACGCTCGAGCGCACCGCCGCCGATGCCGATCGGCCGTTGCCGCGGCGCGAGGCCGCCTGTCGGGCCCTCGGCAACCTCCCCGGCAAGGCGGCCCACGACGCCCTCGCCGCGCTCGCTGCCGGGCCGACGACCCCGGAGCCGCTCGTGGCTGCGAGCCTCGCCGCGCTCGTGGGCCGGTCGGTCGACGAGGCCGCCGGGCTCACCGCCGCATGGCTCGCGCGCGGCCCGGGGGACACGGCCGTGCATGAGGTTCTCCGCGCCTTCCTCGGCGCCCGCGGCGGCGCCGACCGGCTCGCGATCCCGCTGGCCGATGTCGCGCTTCCCGCGCCGACGCTCCGCGCGGTGCTCCAGGACGTGACCGCCGCCGGACGGCCGGAGCCGGCCCTCGCGGCCGTGCTCGAGCGCGCAAGCGCCACGGGCGGCCTTCCCTCGATCACGCCCCAACAGCGCGCCGGGATCCTGGCGCTGGTCGCCGCCGGGGCCGACGCCGGCCGCGGCCGCGAGCTCTACCGGCGCGAGTCGCTCCGCTGCGTCGCCTGCCACCGCATCGACCGCGAAGGGGGGCGCGTGGGCCCGAATCTGACGGCCATCGGATCGGCGGCGCAGCCCGACTACCTCCTCGAGGCCCTTCTCGATCCGGCCAAGAGCGTCAAGGAGGGCTACGGTTCGCTCGTCGTCATCACGGCCGACGGCCAGGTCGCCAGTGGCATTCCGGTGTCGCGCTCCGATACCGAGCTCGTGCTGCGAACCGCGCTCGATCGCGAGGTCCGTCTCCAGCTGGCCGACATCGAGGAGGAGGCCCCCGGCTCCTCGCTGATGCCCGCCGGCCTCGTCGACGACCTCTCGGCCGAGGATCTCGCCGATCTCGTTCGCTACCTCTCCTCCCTCGGCCGCTGACCCCGCTTCAGACCGCTCCCCCCGGACCTCCACCCCATGCCCTCCCTCAAGCGGATCCTCGTCACCGGCGGCGCCGGCTTCCTCGGCAGCCACCTGTGCGAGCGGCTCGTCGCCGAAGGTCACGACGTGATCTGCGTCGACAACTTCTTCACGAGCCAGAAGGCGAACGTCGCCCATCTCCTCGCGCAGCCGAACTTCGAGCTCCTCCGCCACGACATCGTCCAGCCGCTGTGGCTCGAGGTGGACGAGATCTACAACCTCGCCTGCCCGGCGGCGCCGGGGCATTACCAGTTCAATCCGATCAAGACGATGAAGACGAGCGTAATCGGGGCGATCAACGTCCTCGGGATGGCGAAGCGCTGCCGGGCGAAGGTTCTCCAGGCCTCGACGAGCGAGGTCTACGGCGACCCGGAAGTTCATCCGCAGCCGGAGAGCTACCGCGGCGCGGTCAATCCGATCGGACCGCGGGCCTGCTACGACGAAGGGAAGCGGGCCGCCGAGACGCTGTTCATGGATTACCACCGTGCCCACCGGCTCAACGTCCGGATCGTGCGGATCTTCAACACCTACGGCCCGCGGATGAATCCCTACGACGGCCGGGTGGTGAGCAACTTCATCCGCCAGGCGATCGCCGGCGAACCGATCACGATCTTCGGTTCGGGCGACCAGACCCGGAGCTTCTGCTACCGCGACGACCTCATCGAGGGGATGATGCGGATGATGGCCGCCCCGGACGACTTCGTCGGCCCGGTGAACATCGGCAATCCGGGGGAGTTCACGATCCGCGAACTGGCCGAGTTGACGGTTCAGCTGTGCGGATCGTCGTCGACGATCGTTCACCGCCCCCTGCCGGTCGACGACCCGGAGCGCCGCCGCCCCGACATTGCGCTGGCGCGCGACCGGCTCGGCTGGGCGCCGACGATCGCCCTCCGCGAGGGGCTCGAGCGGACGATTGAGTGGTTCCGCACCGTGAACCTTGCCGACTACCGTCCCCCGACCCCGAACTACTAATCAGGCCTCCCCCGGCCGGTCCACCTTCCGGGCGAGGAAGGGGGCCAAGTGCCGCGCCGCCACGGTCACCAGCCCGATCCCGGCGACGAGCCCCAACTCGTCGAAGGCCCAATCGACGCCATCGGCAAAGCGGCCGAAGAGCGGCTGGGTGATCTCGTCGGCCGCCGCAAACAGCGCCAATGGCACAAACAGCGCCGCCGCGGCGCGCCACCCCCATCCACCGCGGGAGGCGAAGGCCGCCGCCACGAGGCCGCCGAGGAGGGTGTAGGCGATGAGGTGGAGCGACTTGTCGCCAGGGGCATTCGGGCCGACGAGCTCGGCCGGCCGCGGGTGGTGCGTCGCATAAAGAAGGATGCAGGTGTAGGCCGCCGCGAGCAGGTCGAGGCCCCGCTGCAAGGCCCCGGGAAGGGCTCCGCCAGGAGGCGGAATTGGGCTTCGTCGTCCGTCCGTCATTCGCTACCTTCCTCCCCCCGCGCCCCGGACCGAGGCCCCTGTGGCATCCGACCCGGCGGAGCATACCGGAGCCCCAGGCCCCCCACATCCCCCACGGTTCGGTGAGTCGACGCCTACCGGCGCAGGCCCGGACGCCAGGAGCCCATCCCCATGGAGCGCACGCAATTGTCGACGGTCGTCCTCGAACTGCTCGAGAAGGAGACCGGCGAGACCTACCCCGCCGTCGAGGAATCGACCACGCTCCGCGAAGGCCTGAATCTCGACTCACTCGACATGGCCGGCCTCGTCCTCCACATCGAAAGCCACTTCGGCATCCAGATCGAGAGCGAACTCCTCGACGGCATCCAATCGGTCGGTGATCTGCTTGATGTCCTGGAGACAAAGATCGCCGCCAAGTCGGTCCGCAGGGCGGCCTGACCTCCCGTCCGGCGAGGGTCTCCGAGCATGACGACGCCCCACCTCTCCTGTCCCGTCGCGGTCCATGCGACCGTCACCTGCCGCGCGGCAGGGATCGGGACGCTGCGCGAGACGCCCGTACTGGGTGCCCCGCCGCTGCCGCCGCGTTTTCTCCGCCATGCCGACGAGCACACGGTCGTCGGCATCCGCGCCGTCCAAGAGGCGATGGCCGCGCTCGGCCAGAGCCCGAAGAATCACCGGGCCGGCGCGAGCGATCGCTTCGCCGTCGTGGCTGCCCCTTGTGGCGCCGGCCGCCCGGCGAGCGCCCGTACGCTCGTCAACCTCCGCGAAGGGGGCCCGGTGACGGTCTCGCCGCATGTCGTCCCCCAATGCTCGCTCCATGCCTTGGCCAGCGCCGTGAGCGTCGGCCTGCGGATCCACGGCCCCAACATCGGTGTCGGCGGGGGCCCCGAGGCGCTCTCCGAAGCTTTCGTCACGGCGCTGTCGCTCCTCGACGAGCCGGGCGTGGAGGGATGCTGGCTCGTGCTCACCGCCTGGGATGAAGAGCCGGTGCTCGATGTCCGGGGCGACGTTCCCGGCGACGCCGTCTGCCGCGGCGTGGCACTGGCCCTCGATCGGGCCGCTCCCGGGAGCCTGCGGGTGTCGCTCCGCACCGTGCCGAGCATGGCGGTGATCGACGGCGCTGCAACGAGTGCCCCCACCGGCCATCCTTCCCTGACCGCGCTGGCGATCCTTCTCGACCAGGCCGGTCGCGCTTCTGGCCCTGATCGTCTCGGCGACTGCGACGGCTGCCTCTGGTCGCTCCGCCTGGGATGGGGAGCGATGGTGAATCTCGACCTCGCGCTGGCGGCGCGGGAGCGGAGGAGGATCGCTGCATGACACGAGCCCCCCTTCGCGCTGATCGATCAGCGATGATCACCGGCATCGGCGCCGTGACCCCGCTGGGAAACGATTTCGACACGATCGCCGCCGCGCTCCTCGCCGGCCGATCGGGCGTCGTCGAAATCGATGGCGCGGGGTTCAGCCGTGAGGCGCGGCAGTTCGCCGCGCCGGTGGCCGCGATCCCGGCGGTGGCCGCCGACGAATCCCTCGAATCCCTCGACCAGCTCGACCGGCTCGGCCGGCTCTGCCTGACAGCAGCACACTCGGCCCGGGCCGATGCCGGCCTGGGCGACCTGCGCGGCGGCCCGGTCGCCGGGGCGCGTGTCGGCCTCGTTTTGGGGATTGGGGCGGAGCAGCTCAAGGGCTGGGAGGCCGATTTCCTCGCCGGTGGCCGGCAGGTGTTCTCCCCCGACCGTCTCCCGAGCCTCGTCCACCGGATTGCCGCCCACCTCGGGATCGATGGGCCGGCGGTGACCGTCGCCGCGGCCTGTGCCTCCAGCGGCTACGCGCTGGCGCTGGCCCGCCGCTGGATCGCCATGGGCTTGGTCGACGTCTGCCTGGCCGGCGGCGCCGACATCCTCTCCCCCACCGGCTTTGCCGCCTTCTACAACCTCCGCGCGCTGTCCCGCCGCAGCGACGATCCTGTCCGCGCCTCGCGCCCCTTCGACCGCGATCGCGACGGCTTCGTGATGGGGGAGGGGAGCGCGGTGCTCGTCCTCGAAGCGCGCCGCCACGCCGAGCGGCGCGGCGCACGGGTGCGCGGTGAACTGGCCGGGGTCGGCATGTCGGGGGACGCAACGCACATGGTGATCCCGAGCGACGATCCGACGGAAGCCGCCCGCGCGATCCAGTTGGCGCTCCTCGACGCCGGTGTGGAGCCGGCCGGGATCGACTACGTCAACGCGCACGCCGCCGGCACGCCCGTGGGGGACGTGGCCGAGGCGGCGGCGATCCGCCTCGCGCTCGGCAGGGCGGCCGACGGCATTCCGGTCAGTTCAACGAAGAGCATGTCGGGCCACCTCGTCAGCGCGGCGGCTGCCTTCGAAGCACTGGCCTGCCTGGCGGCCATCGATCGCCAGACGATCCCCCCCACACTGAACCTCGACCATCCCGACCAGCGCTGCCGGCTCGACCACGTTCCGCATGTCGCTCGGCCGCACCCCGTCTCCGTGACCGCCAGCAATTCCTTCGGCTTCGGCGGGGCGAATCTGTGCCTCGTCATCCGCCGCGCCGCCTGACTTCGATCCACCGTTCCCACACCGTTTCCCCACCGTTTTCCAGGAGATCCCCCGATGACCAGCTGCTCCTCGCAGTGCACCTCCCTCCGCCCCGCCGATCCCTCCTCGCCGCCGCTCCCGGCCGCCGAGATCGACTCGCTCCTCGAGCGGCTCGTGGCGGAGTGGCATGTGGTCGATCCGGGGCATGCCGCCACCGAGCTCGAGGGGCGGATCTGCGACCTCCACAAGTTCAACTTCCAGCTCTGGCACGAGGAGGACATCGCCCGTTCTCCCGAGGTGACCGATGCGCGAATCGCCGAAGTGAAGCGAAACATCGACCGCTTCAACCAGGCCCGCAACGACGCCATCGAGAAGGTCGATGACTGGCTCGTCACCGAACTTGCCGCCCGCGCGATCCAGGCCGCTGCCGGCACCCCTGCGGCCACCGAGACCCCCGGCTCGGCGATCGACCGGCTCTCGATCCTCGAGCTCCGCCGATTCCACATGCGCGAGCAGCTCGACCGTGCCGATGCCACCCAGGAGCACCGCGAGAAGGCGGCGGCCCGGATGGCGGTGCTCGACGCCCAGCGGGGCCATCTCATCGAGGCGATCGATCGTCTCCTCACGGAGATCTTCCTGGGGCAGCGGCCACTGCGTGTGTTCCGGATGATGAAGATGTACAACGATCCGACGATGAACCCGTATCTCTACAAGGCCCAGAGCCAGTCGGCGGCCTGACGTGCCCCGGCTCTGCGCCCGGGGAATGGCTCTCCATGTTCGAGCACCGCCGCGAATCGCTCCTCCCCCGGCAGGCCTTTGCCCGGCGGGTGGTGTGGCATCTCTTGATCGCCAGCGGCTTGATGGCGCTGGCGCTGGGGTTCGGCGTGCTCGGCTACCACTGGCTCGGCGGTCTCCCCTGGATCGATGCGCTTCTCAATGCGTCGATGATCCTCGGCGGGATGGGGCCGGTCGACCCGATGACGTCTCCGGCGGGGAAATTGTTTGCGTCGTTCTATGCCCTCTTTTCCGGGCTTTTCTTCATCGGCGTGGCGTCGCTGGCCGTCGCGCCGTTCGTCCATCGGATCATGCACCGCCTCCACATCGAGGAGGAGTGATCCGGCCGGGACGGTTGTGGTCCGGTCGGTGAGCGGGTGAAATGGGCTCGCCCCTTCCCTTTCCGGAGCAACTCGATGGCCCTCAAGAAAACGACCGCCACGAAACCGTCGACGGCCAAGAAGCCGCCCGCCTCATCCGCGGCCCCGGCCCGCAAGAAGCTCCCGGCGAAGAAGGTCGCGCCGCGGGCGAAAGCCCCCGCGAAGAAGACCGCCACAGCAACACCAGCGCCCCGCGCCGTCACCGGCCGGCCCGGCGTCAACTCGGTGGGGATGAAGCTCGTGCCGATCCCTGCCGGTAGCTTCACGATGGGCAGCCCGATCAAAGAGAAGGGGCGCGGCACCGACGAAGCCCAGCAGCGCGTCACGATCCATCATCCATTCATCATCAGCCGGACGGTCGTCACCAAGTCTGAATGGAAGGCCGTGATGAAGTCGGAGCCATGGAAGGGGCAGCGCTGTGTCGTCGATGGGAATGACGCGCCGGCGGTGTATGTCGACTGGCACGACGCGGTCGCCTTCTGCCGCAAGCTGACGACGCTGGAACGCGGCGAGGGATGGCTCGAGAAGGGGGAGCACTACCGGCTGCCAACAGAGGCGGAGTGGGAGTATGCCTGCCGCGCCGGCACGAAGTCGGCGTGGTCGTTCGGCGCCGATCCGCGCAAGCTCGACGACCATGCCTGGCACTACGGCAACACCGGCGATCGCAAGGAGGCCTACGCCCACCGCGTCGGCCTCAAAAAACCCAATCCCTGGGGCCTGTGCGATATGCACGGCAACGTCTACGAGTGGTGCTCCGACTGGTACAAGCCGGTGCTCGCCGGTGGCGACGATCCGCAGGGGCCGTCGACGGGAACGTTCAAGGTGCTGCGCGGCGGTGGCTGGGGCTACGACCCGGCCCGCTGCCGGTCGGCCGATCGCAACAAAAACGTTTCCTCGTTCACCGACTTCTCCGGCGGCTTCCGCGTCGTCCTCGCCGCCGAGTGATCGGCGGCTGGCGCGCGGCATTGTGGGGGGGCACCGCATGAGCGGGCTGTGGACGAAGAACCCCGGGCGCCAGCGCCGTGAATGGAAGACCGGATTCTTTCCCTTCCCACCTGTGGCCAGTTGAAGAGGGGCCCACCAGCTATGCGACTTCGCATCTATGTCGATACATCAGTTTTCGGCGGCTGCGAAGACGTGGAGTTCCTGAAACCTTCCCGCCGCCTCGTGAACGCGATGGCGACTGGTGAATACGTCTGTGTGATCTCCGAGGTGACCCTCCTCGAGTTGGAAAACGCCCCGGCGCTGGTTCGTGAACACTTGGAGCGGATTCCAGAGTCGCTCATCGAGGTGCTGCCGCTCGACGCCGAGGCCGAGGCGCTGGCTACCGAATACATCCGCGACGGTGCGGTAGGAAAGCACCAACGGGCCGATGCGCTTCATATCGCGATTGCGACGGCGGCCCGAATCGATGTGCTCGTGAGCTGGAACTTCAAGCACATCGTCAACCTGCGGCGCATTCATGCGTTCAACGCGGTAAACTTGAAACGGGGGTATCCGATCCTCGAAATCCGGAATCCACGGGAGGTGATCGGCGATGAGTGAGATTCAAAAGCAGCAGGGTACGGCGGTCGATCAGATGCGACTGGTCCGTGACCAGCTCAATCGGGAGATCGAAGCAACGAGTAAGCAAAGTTTGCTTGATCGCGTTCACGGCCATCGGTACACGAACCCCCTCCTGCAGCGATTGGCCTCGAAAGCCGTGGATAAGGCCGAGGTGTCCGGGACGGTCCACGGCGGCTCCTGATCGTTGCCGGACTTCTTGGCTCGCTGCCGGTCACGAATCGCAACAAAAACGTTTCCTCGTTCACCGACTTCTCCGGCGGCTTCCGCGTCGTCCTCGCCGCCGAGTGATCGGCGGCTGGCGCGCGGCCTCGCAGGCCGCGCACCAGCGCCTTTGGATCGACCATCGGGATCGAATAGTTCACCAGCCGAAACCGCGCCGCCAACTGCGCCGTGCCACACGGCCACCGACACGCACGGCATGGGCGCTCGGCCCGACGTACACCGGCGCGGGGCGATAGACCGGCGCCACGACCACGGGGGGATAGATCGGTGCCACCACCGCGGGAGCATAGATCGGCCGTGCGTACACAGCGGGCCCGTAGAACGGCGGTCGGTAGCCCGGATAGCCCCAGGCGACCGGACTGAACGGCGCGACGTACCTCGGCCCGAAAGCTGGCCCGAAAGCTGGCCCGAAAGCTGGCCCAAAAGCTGGACCGAATCCCAGCCCATAGCCGGGCCCAAATCCCGGACCAAAGCCACCCATCGCCATCGGCCCGCCCCAGCCCCAGCCGCCGACCCACAGGCCCTGGGCGTTGGCCGACTGCGGAACGCAGGCGAGCGCCCCGCAGACCAGCGCCGCCATCAACCCACGACGAATGCTGTTCACTGTTTTTAAGATCTCCGGGGGTATCTGGGCCCGCCATGGGGCCCGTCACAATTCAACCTACCGCTTTCCGTCGGAAATCGCGCGTCTACGGACGCAGGCCTGAAGGAAGTTCTGCCGCGGTCGCCGTCAGACCGGGCCCGCGGCCGGCTCCATGCCCGCCAGAACCCTCGTTTGGAGCGGTCTCGGAAGGGGCGGCCTCGGCCTGGGCGGCCGGGCCCTACTCCGAGGATGACCCCGATCATCCCCCACTGCCCGCTACACTCAAGTGCCAGCATCCCCCTGCCAGCATCCTTCTCCCGCGCCGCCGGCTCCTCCCATGCCGCTCATCGAGGTCACCGCGGTCGCCAAGCACTACGACCTCGGCACGGTCCGCGTCGAGGCCCTCAAGGGAGTGTCGCTGGCGATCGAGCGCGGGGAGTATGTCGCGCTTGTCGGCCCTTCGGGGTCGGGGAAGTCGACGCTCATGAACACACTCGGCTGCCTCGACCGCCCCAGTTCTGGAAGCTACCGGCTCGACGGCCGGGAGGTGGTGACGCTCTCCAAGGATGAGCGCGCTGCGGTCCGCAACCGCCACCTCGGCTTCGTGTTCCAAAACTTCAACCTCCTGGCGCGGACGTCGGCGCTGGAGAATGTCGAACTGCCGCTGATCTATGCCCGGGGGATCCCCGCCCGGGAGCGGCGCAAACGGGCCCGCGAGGCGCTCGAGAGCGTCGGCCTGGCCGACCGGCTCGACCACCATCCCGCCCAACTCTCCGGCGGCCAGCAGCAGCGCGTGGCGATCGCCCGGGCGCTCGTCAACGGCCCCTCGATCCTGATGGGCGACGAGCCGACCGGCAACCTCGACAGCCGCACCGGCCAAGACGTGATCGCGCTGTTTCGCCGTCTCAACCTCGAGCAGGGGCTGACGGTGATCATCGTCACGCACGATCCGGAAGTCGCCGCGAGCGCCGATCGGATCGTCACGCTCCGCGACGGGCTGATCCTCTCCGACGTCCGGGCGGCGGGCGCCGTCGAGCCTGCTCACTCATAGCGCAGCGCCTCGATCGGATCGAGCCGGGCAGCGCGCCTGGCCGGATACCATCCGAAGAACACACCGACGATCGCCGCGAACAGGATCGCGAGCACGCCGGCCGGCACCGAGATCACGATCGGCCAATCGGTGCCGCTGGAATAGGCATTGATGGCCATCGTCAGGCCGGCCGCGCCGGCCACGCCGAGCGTGAAGCCGACAAGCCCGCCGAGCGCCGAGAGGAGCACCGCCTCGAGGAGAAACTGCCGGAGGATGTCGCCACTGGTGGCCCCCAGGGCCATCCGCAGGCCGATCTCCTTGGTGCGCTCGGTGACGCTCACGAGCATGATGTTCATGATCCCCACGCCGCCGACCAAGAGTGAGATTCCGGCGATCGAAGCGAGCATCGCCGTCATCACGCCCGTCACGACGCCGAGCGCCTTGGCGATCTCGGTGGTGTTTTGCACCTGGAAATCGTTGACTTGCCCCGGCGCGATCCGGTGGCGGTCGGCGAGGAGGTGGCGGATCTCCCGTTCCGTGCCGCGCATCCCGTCGACACTCCGGGCGGAGACGAGGATCGCGTGCACCCCCTTGAAGCCGTTCCCCACCAGCCGCTTGCGGGCCGTCGAATAGGGCATGAGGAGGATGTCGTCCTGATCGTCGCCGACGATGTTCGCCCCCTTCTTCTCGAGCACCCCGATGACCCGGAAGGGAATGTTGCGAATGCGGACGATGCCCCCGATCGGATTGGCCGTCGGGAACAGCCGCGCCGCGACGGTGGTGCCGAGAACACAGACCTTCTCCGCCCCCGCCACGTCGCGCTCGCTAAAGAAGCCCCCGCGGCGGACCTGCCAGCTTCGCACCGTCGGGTAGTCGACCCCGACCCC
>Ga0114962_10004442_pt1 | contig 11160 bp, 15 predicted proteins | sample C_130820_MF_Meta_FD_87017 | JGI IMG/M metagenome (GOLD analysis project Ga0114962, IMG submission 87017) | Freshwater microbial communities from Lake Croche, Canada to study carbon cycling - C_130820_MF_MetaG | ecosystem: Environmental > Aquatic > Freshwater > Lake | place: Lake Croche, Canada...
GAATTCGAAGAAGAGATTATATATGGTGAGATTACAAAAGAAGGAGTGTTTGAATTAAACAAACATATCAAATCCAATGAAGGAGTTTTTTACGATATAGGTAGCGGAAACGGTAAGATAGTTTTACAGATGGCACTTATTTCAAATTTCGAAAGATATGTTGGGATAGAAATAGAGAAGATAAGATGCTTATATAGTATAGATATAAAAAATCAAATAGGAATAGAAAAAGTATCGTTTATAAACGATGATATTCTCAATGTTGATATATCAGATGCTGGTTTCATATTTTTAAACGATATAATGTTCAAAGAAGATATGAGAAATAAAATATTTAAAATGATTCCAAGTGATTGTCTGTTCGTCTCATTCTATAAATTTAAAGATTGTGAGGAATTAGAAACTTTAGAATTAGAAGTTGAATGGATGAAACCTAAAGTTCCATTTAGATTGTATAAAAAGAAATAAATTATCCTTATCTTCGTACAATAAATATGAAAGACATGCAAAGAGGTAGAATGATATACTCGACCAAACCCAAAGGATACCCGAAGTACGGCGGCGTAGAAATCGAGCTGGGAATATACGGCATCTTCGACACGAAGAAAGTAAAGTGGTGCTATTACATTATTTCGTATGTGACAGACCCTCAAAGCAACAACATGAAGCTCACAGAAGATATTTGTAGTAGGTCTTCTACCGCGACATACGACACAATCGAAGGCCTTGGAAAGCAGGTCGCCAACAAAGAAGAAGGTGTGAAGTTTATCGAAGAATACAAATGTAAATGGGAAACTGGTTCAAACGAGACCACTCAAGAGATGCGAGATAAAAAGATTGACGAAATATTAGATGAAGAATAAAAAAAAGAGGCCTAAAGCCTCTTTTTTAATATTTATTAGTGTCCTCCACCACCAGATACCGCACCTTCTAAGAAGTGGTGTACGTCATGTTGAACCTTACATACTTTTAATCCTTTTTTAGCAACCCAATCAAGTTTACACATTGTACCAACTAATTCGAATGTACCAATTGATACTAATATAATCTCTAATATAGTATGAACTATTGGAAAGAATTTAGATAACGCCGCGACAAGAACTGATCCAAGAATCGTAGCTACTGAACCGGAAAGAGTGTCAAAGAAAGCTGTATATTTTGTATTTTTAGTTAAATCAACCGGTAAAAGTCCCGCTTCATTAGATTCGTAAATAAATTCAAAAGATTCTTTATTTAAGTTTATTTTAGGTTGCTTAGTAAAGTCCGGTCCAGTTTTTGGTGCGACTACTGGTTCGACCTTTTTATGATTATCTCCTTCTTCACCTCCTTCTTCATGTTCTTCACCATGACCACCCGTAAGAGCCATTAAACCATGAACTATATGATAGACAAGTCCTGCTATAACACCAATCACTACAAATTTGAAAGCACTTTTTATACCTCTTTTTATAGCAGATATCATAGTAAACATTCCGTTAGTTCCTCCTTTGATAGCCATTTCTTTTAGCTTCGCTAAAGGATTGAATACGAATCCAATTGATTCTACAAGCCATCCAAAAACTCCTTTTTTCTCTGGTTCTTCTCCAACAAAGCCGTGAAGAATTTTTTTACCAATACCATCTGGTTTTTTAACCTCTGATAGTTTTTTAGTAAACTCACCACCATCTTTCAATTGGAAAAAAACATTATCACCTTCTATTCTTAATATCTTTTTAGTAACTTCTTTTCCATCTTTGTTAGTATAAGATGCTTCATCACCTTCTTTCAATTCTAATTTAACTTCATCAGCTTCAAAGACTTTTTCCATCTCTTCAATAGTACCACCTTCTGAAATAAATCCTTTCATAGAGTAGAATATCTTTCCAACTGTTGATTTTCTTTCGATAGACTCTTGCATAAGCTTGTCTATCTCAGCATCATCAACAACTCCTTTATATTCTTCGGCCGCACCTTTAAGGTGTTCTTCAGCTTCTGGTGAAATATTACCAACAGATCCGCTTGCAAATTTTGCAGTAGCTCCTTTAAGATCTTGATATAGTGCATCAAATTCATTCTGTCCTTGATCACTAGATATAGTCTCTACTGCCTTCTTCATTTTTTCAGGTGAACCTCCACCAACTGCTTTGGTAATAACTCCACATGCTGCAACAACCTGAGGCTTGAAAAGTTCCCATACTTTTCCAAAGAAAGCTTTTATCTTTGTAAAAAGATTCTTAACGATGTTTCCTATATTCTTTAAGAAATCACCAAAGCTTTTAATTGCAGATTTTCCTATATCAATTCCTTTATCTATGACATCAGCAACCTTTTTGTACATATCTCCAATACTTGGAAGTTTCATTCCACCAATCTCTTCAGTAAGAAGTTCAAGTCCTGTTTCTTTTCCAGTTGTTAGGTATTCATATAGACAATCTATTATTCTATTATCCATTCTGTTCAATGAATAGCTTTCATTGATTGATTGAATAAATTCATTTGAATAACCCTCACTTAGAAGTTCCATCTCAAATATAGATTTACGAGATGCCTTTCCTTTTTTATAGTAATAGTTTTGTTGAGACTCAGTAACTACATTTCTGTTGTTTTTAAAGCTCTCAAAGTTTCTAACATGTTTCATATTTCACTTATTTGTTTATATTCATCGTTTTTTTGACCATATGTAAATGTTGTTATTCCCAATACTAATACAGCATTGATTGTAACATTTGCAAACTCTTGTGGCATTCCAAGTCCTGATCCCCATTGACTTATCACAAAAAGAATTCCTGCAAGACCCATAGTCGCCAAGCCTGATATTGTGAATATTCTATCTGATATCCATTTGACTGCTTGTGTTATTTTATCTCTTAAATAAGAGAACACACTTTTAATTCCAGAAATCAATCCTTCGTTCGCAACAATTTCTAATCGATCAGTTATACTATGTAGTATCATTTCGAATTCTTTTTGGAATTCTTCTTTGTCTTTTATTTCGGATAGATTGGAAAATTCTTTTGTTATCTGCTCCAAAAATTTTGAATCCAAAGAGTCGATTGCGTTATAGAGAGATTCTCTCATTCCCTCGAAATCCAATCCTTTTGATTTAATCTCATTTCTGCTTTCGTCAAAATGTGAAAGTAGAGCTGATTTTATATCAGTGCTGGAATATCCTTCGATTATAAATTCAGAATATTTTTTTATTTTCATATCTTATATATTAAATATCTTATCGGGTTTTTTATTATATTTGTAAAACACAAACAAACAATTCATATGAACGCCAATAGAACAAAAAGATACGAAAGAAACACAAGAAGATTTCCAAAGAGAATATACAGCGAAATGCAATTCTCTTTCTATCTAAAAGACTTTCTAAAAGAATTAAAGATAAAATGTTGAAAGAGATAATAAAAGAGTGTATTAAAGATATGATTAAAGATCCAATGCTTCTACTGACATTTGATCCAAATGAGCCTTTTGATATAAAGTCATATACATTAAAGACACTAGGAAAGGGTGCCGTATATTGCTGTGAAACAGATTTACCAGGGCGAATTGGAGACGGTGTATTCTATGTAGAACAATCGAGAGTCAATAAGAAGATTGAAGAGAAACGAAACAAAAGAATAGACAAAATATTAGAATCATGAGAATAATAATAGGTGAAGTAGAGCTAGATATAGACTATGATAATGGATTCAGCGAGAAAGTATCTGTATTGAGAAAAAATAAAAGCTTTTCGATATCTTCTTCTCTATACATAGAAAGTAATGTCGGTACTAGCTATGACAAGCTGAATCTATTGAAGAATATGAAATCTATACCAGACACAATCTTTGCAACAAAAGGTGGAAAATATTTTTGGATATTTGAAGGGTGTAATCTTATTTCTTTGAGTATTGAAAAAGATAAAAAATACTTCGGGTATCGACACGAGCCAACGGAGAAATGGGTTGTTAAGATAGAGATTGGATATGAAGAAGTGTTCGGTACTAACAAACCAAATGTTGTAAAAAGAGAAATCGCGTTAAACAATTTGTTTGGACGCGATTAGTGTGTATGTATATCATGATGCTACATGATTATGATGCAAAAATCTTTATAAAAATGCTTGTGAAATGTTCTACCGATATTTTGTAGTTAGGATATTCATCCGCCAGTCTTTCCAATGAAAGCTTTATATCCTGAAGTCTATCATTGTTTTTGTTTTGAGTATCTATGTACCTTTTCAAAGAATTATTTCTGGATATGAATTCTGTCCACGTTGAAATGACTCTATCAATTTCGAACTGACTTATACTTATCGAAACAAATTTTACTTTATAAAAATCCTCTCTTTCTTCTACATTGGCCACACCAGAATCTATAAGGTCCGCGAAGCATTGTCTTATGTATGCTGCGTCTATTTCATTATCTAAACTCTCGCTAAACTTTCTCATCTTATTTTAACTATTTATTATTTAGCAATATCATTATATGAATATTGCTTGGGCCTATCTGAGCATTCATCCTATAGTCAGGATATTCATCAGACAACCTGGCCATGCAGTTCCTTATCTCTTGAAAGAATTCGTTGTTCTTTTCCTGACCATCTATGAAACTTTCAAGCTTGTTTTTTTCGTCGGATATAGACTCATACTCGCCTGCTCTCATACTCAAACCAAACTTTGTCGGCAACTCGATGGACATTTCTATAAAGTTTCCATCTACACTTGTTCTTGCACCTTCGTCTATGAAGTCCGCGAAGCACTGTCTTATGTATTCTACATCTAATGTATTAGATGATTCGTTGAACTTTCTTATTCTCATTTCTTCTTTTCGTATTTTTTCGTGATTTTGATCAAAGAGTCTATCATACTTTTCGCACCTTCGGGAGCCACAGTCTTTGTTACAATGGTTTTTTCCTTTATGATAATCTTTTTGGGTGTTGGCCAAGGTGATGTTGATTTAATCACTATTGTATCACTTTTTGTACCATTACTTCCTGTGCCATCATTACCTTTTGTTGGATTAAAAATATCGTCATCATAGGAATTTCTTGTACTGCTTTTGGTTGTGCAGGTATTTGATTGTGCAGACATTATTTCGGATATCTGGTTCAATCTTTCCTGTATTATGATAATGTCTTTTTTTGCTTCGAGATATTTCTGTTGAGTCTCGTCTGTTATCTCAATAAGTTTGTTGTAGTTTTCTACAGACTTTGTGTATTTGTCTGAAACTTCTGTACAATCAGAACCACTCATATAAGCAGTACCTAATGATGTCACCGCTGATATCATTACAACGATGACGAATCCTAAGAATCTTTGCTTAGGTGATAGTGATTTTATGGCCTCAAACATTATATTACTCTTACATATTTTGGGGATGAGAATCCTGGGTTTTGTATTGAAAGTGCATAAAGAAGCATATTAGATACTATTCTGTCTACTTCTTTTTTACTTCTGTCGTTCTTGTCTATTACTGCAAGAGCTTTTATTATTTGAAGTGATTGTATTTTAGATATTAGTTTTTTCTCAATATTTCCTTTGATTTCTCTTCCCGCCAAATCATAATCTATCGATATGTTCATTTCGGATTTTAAATCAATCAAATCTTTTTGTAAATCACCAAGCATCTTTCTAAGTTCGTCTACACTATAACCAACAAGTTGTTGCCACTCCATTATTCGACCTGCATCCTCTACGTTATTATGATATAAAGTAGATTCCTCTATGAACTTTTTGATCCAAGCAAAAGAAACTTTTCCGTGTCTAGCCCATACTCCGTCTATCTCTCCGTCAATGTTACTATTCTTTCCGGTATTCGGCGAGTCCATTGTTAGATTTCTTTGTCTTTCTATTTTCTCACCATTGTTAATCCATTCAGAGTTTGTCATTATCTTTGAACCGATTCCTTTTTCCATATCCTTTGAAAGTCTGAAACTCCTCACCTTAAAAGTTGGAAGTTCCATATTATCCTCTGCATTCACGATTAAAGTAGCACTATTTGGTGAAGGCCCAACTCTTTTCAAAGAGATTGGAATTATCTGTCTATCTCTAAAACTATCATTTAAAAAATTATTTAGTTCAAAAATATCTTTACAAGATTCAATACCTTTATTTAAAGTATCTACTGAGTTTGAATCTACTACATAGATATCTGCTGGACAATATTTTGAGAATTCAACCGCATGACCTTTTGATAAAACTTTGTATTTTTTGAATATCACATTTGAAGTTGATTCAGATCCTTTATAAGCAACATGAAATATTGTATATTTTATATTAGGACTTAATACCAGATTATTAGACTGATCTTTTTGACCACACAACTTATTCGGAACGTTAGCGAACGTAGATAACCACGATTGATCATCACAATAATGATTAAACATATCTTCTGTTAACTTGAATCCTGGTGCTGGATGCAACATAGTATTACCAATCTTAAAATTGGTTTGGTTTTTAAACGATTCTAAAATATCTTTTATCTCAGGATATTCGTAAATCTTTACTTCCTTCATCTGTTTCGTTATTCTGTCCTTTACCGTTTTTTTGGTCATCTTTGGAGCAGGGAAGTCTACATTTTCTTGTATTCTCTTTGCCAAGAACATCATCTGTATAGATTCGTGTTCTCTTATTCTTACTCCGGCACCAGTAGAACCAAAGTCTCTATCCTTTTGAAAATCTCCTATCGTGTATTCTTCATCTGTATCAGTATCCTTAAATACTTTTACATAAGAGTTTACTCTCGCAGCTTTAGACTTCTTTGTGTTTTTCAAATAATCAGTTGCTTTTACTATATCAAATTTACCAGAGTCATCTAACATATTATCACTAGCTATATCAGCCTCCTGCCAAGTTCCATCAATATCAGGATCTTTCATCTGTTCAATATCTACTAACTCACCATTGTTTAGTCTAATCTTTTCTTTGTTCTTTAGTTTTCTAACCAAAGTATCACCTCTTTTACCATCGACAGAAGAACCGGTCAAGTCGGTCAAAGTAAGTCCTTTCTCAAAAAACTTATCGAATCCATAAATCTTCTTATTCATATATTGTATATATTATTTTTTATTCCTAACTTTGTGTATATGGCACCAAATATAGAAGATATTTTAAATGCTGCAAAGATGCACAAAAGTAGAGTGTTCAATATCTACGTCTTTGGAAGTCGTGTCTATGGAACTCATTCAGAAAATTCCGACTGGGACATCATCATCGTCGGCAACAACTCCGTCGATTCCGTCGAGATAAAGCACGAGCTTTACAACATACACGTCTATACTCCAAAGAAGTTTCAAGAAGATTTAGATTGGCATATGCCTAAGAACTTAGAATGCCTTTTCGCCCCAGACTGGGCTAAACTAAAAGAAGATATCAAATTCAACTTTACATTAAACCATCCAAAGCTGAGACATGCCACATCACATGTTAGCTCTAATTCCTGGGTAAAGGCACGGAAGAAACTTCTTGTGGCGGATGAATATAATATAGGTGTGAAGTCTTTGTTCCATGCTATTCGGATACCTATGTTCTCTACTCAGATAGCAACTTTTGGAAGCATTACAGACTTCCAATGTGCAAACTGGATATGGACTAAGATAAACGAAAAAGAATGGATTTGGGAAGACTTAGATACAGAATTCAGAAACATACACAACTCTGTTTTAACAGATTTTAGAAAAGTAGTAGGTAAGATATGAAAGATATAATAGAGATTAGACGAAAATTGAAGGAGGAAGAAAAATGGAATTCCTATGCCGGCTCACTAAAACACCAGATAAACTCTATGTACGGCGCAATGGTGTCGAGCAGCAAGATTCCGAGCAGGTATTTCAGGCCGATACAGAGAAGACTAAAAATAGAAAAAATATTCGACAATGACTGAAGAAGAAATGTGGGAACAAATGGTTCAAGAGCTTAGAGAGAGAAGAGCCAACCGCAAAAAGGGAGTAAGAATGACAGCTGTGGCACCAACGGGTAGCCATCATGTCGTCAGTATGGACTTCGCAAGTCTCTATCCCAATACCATGCGCATGAATATTTCTATGAAGTCTATTCTAAGAAAAAGAAGCATAAATAAAATCTATGCGTAGCCAACAATTTTTACAGGGAGGAATATCGGTATCTTACGAAGCGTCAACGACAATCGTTATGAAGAAGATTAAGCACAAAAGAAGGAACGAAAAGAGAAAGGATTCCATCAAAAGGATATTAGGCGTTCTATACACAAACACACATTCGAATTCTTATCAGATTATGATGAAGGCCGCTCTAAATAAATGGAAATGTCACATCAGAATAGGACGAATCAAAAAGATATTCAATCAATGATCAAAGACCAAGACATAATATTCGTGACCACCACTCTCTATACAGAGTGCCTTGAACTGCAGCAGTCTCTTATAGAGAAACACTTTCCTGGATCCGAGAGAAAGCTGGTGGATGGCAGGGATTTGCTCAAATGGCCAAACTCTTTCTTCTATTGGATGGAAGATATAAGGAAAAGCGAAGCCAAATACTTTGTGCACATAGACGAGGATTGTTTCATAACGGATCGGGAAGAGATCTTGAAGGTGATATCTATGCTGGACAGATATGACATAATAGGGTGTCCGGATGGATACCACCCGCCAAGACCTGTCAATCCAATCGTGATAAATCCGTTTCTTATGTTTGGAAAGTCAAGCATCATAAAAGACATGGAAATAGACATGGCCAACCTAAAATACAAATTGGATTTTGTCAAGTACAAGTATACATGGACGAACAGTGCTAATCTGAAGTTTAAACATTCATACAAAGACACCTTCTTTTATCCACATCCGATAATAGGAGACTTTATGTTTCAAGATGGGAAAGAACCTTACTATGGATTCTTTTGGTATTTAAAAGACAAATACTACAATTTTGGTTATCTTTATCCACACTTCGATGTCGAATTGAAGTCTACAAACCCACGAATAAACCACACTTCTAATGATATGGCAATACATATGTGGGAAAGCAGGAACATGGACTCGGACAAGGAGTTCTACGGACTTACTGCCAAACAAAGATTCGACAACATCAAAAACTTTCTAAAAGAAAAAGGCATCGTTTAACGATGCCTTTTGTTTAAAATCTATCTATCAATCCTATCAGCTGATCTAGCTTTCTAAGATTATTTGGTATATCACTAATACTCAAATTTCTTATACTATCAACCGCAGCGTTGTCACTTCTCCATCCTGTGTATGGAAGATATTCGATATAGTTTTTTATGTAGTAGTCTATGTTGAATCTGTCCGATTTTAAAGCAGTTCTTATTCCCTCTGCCTTCATCAGCATAATCTCCATGTCTTCTACGGTTTCAATCTTTCCTTTTAAGAGTTTTTGGTTTATTCTTCTACTAACCTCTTCTAACTTGTTTATAACAGCTATTATATCTTTTAAAGAATCACGCTCTGCTATATCTTCTTTGGCCATCTTTATTCTTCTTGTGATTTTTATATTGAGTTCATCACAATCACTAAAAGTATCCAATACTCTGTCTCCTATTCTGTTGTTGTAGTAAGACTTAGTTTCGTCGTTTTCTGCACCCATGAAGTTATACACGTCGTTCAGCATGTTTTTGAACCTACTGAAGTTCTTTTCGTTGTATATGTAGTAAAGTGCGAAGTCACCACCGAATATCTTAGGTATCTTGTTCACAAGTCTTGTCAACCCTTCTCCTAAATCTACACTAGCAAGAGTTTTCACGTATCTATCGATGTTCGCAGTTTTGATGTCATCGTTGCTCATCAAAGCAGTGGCACCTTTTCTGGCAGCACTTCTATCATCTTTCGTTATCGATACCGGGTTCCAATCTGTTCCGTTATAAGCAAAAGAATCGAAATCGAATACAATCGCGAAGTGTGCTTCCTTCAAAAAGTCTTTAGACATTTCGTCACTTATTCTCCATCCATTCCCGTAGAAACTTACAGGTGCGTTCCAGAATATGTCTTCTTTTAATTCCGTCTCGGTAGTAAGGTATATTCTAAAAGGAGTATCAGCATCATTTCTTCCATCTTGTGTAGATCTCATAACATCGACCGCGTAGTTTCCATAGTCTCTATATTTTCTACCTGTTGGCATATTATGTGTATCGACGCATGAGTTCACTACATAGAAATCTCCATCTCTGTCTATGAACGCCTTACCCAGACAAGACTTTCTATTTGTTCCACTATGACGAGTAGCGACATTCTCTACATACATTGTTGTCTCACCATTTACAAGCTTGTACTTTCTCTTAAGCTCTTGAACAGAAAGAGTTCTTATATCTTCAGTTATATCTTTCTTCTCAAAGTTCTTAACATCTTTTTTACTTATGTGGTATAACCCGTCTATAGCAGTCGTTCCGATAAAACTTCCGTCAGAGTTAAACCAGAATTTGAAATACTTCAACTTTGCTTTTGGATCCACCACACCACCACCATCACAGGTAGTACATTTTGTTCTTCTTGTTGTTGAACCCCAAGCTTTGTTAATCTTTCCTTCACCTTCACAAGCAGAACACTTAACCTTATCAGACGCGGTTTTAATACTTATTGCCTTTTTGTAAGGAAGATACTGAAAGTTTTTGTCGTTCAAAGCAGAAAGAGGAGCATCTATATTTGCGGTTATCGATTTTAGAGCATCCATAAACTTAGACTTGTCACTATTTTTGACAAACTTTAGGGTTTTTGCTATTTGTATCGAATCAAAAGCTTCGAAAAGCTTAATGTATTTTAACTGTCTCATATTACTAATCCTGTTGTTTCTATTTTTATACCTTTTCTTTTAAGTTCGTTCAAAAACTCTTTGTTCTCTTTGCTCGACATCAAATCTCCTGATACCACAAGTTTGTTGAACTTAGCATCTCCTAACGCAGATTGAAGACTATTGTCTACTGTATATAAAAGTTGAAGCTCATCTACGTTCAATCCTGATAAATCTAAATCATCAATGTCACAACTTGTAAGTTGAAGTCTTTTGATTTGTTTACCAACACAGAACTCTCTTACAGAATCATTGGTAATCTTACATTTATCAAATGCGATTGAATCAGATTTAAGATTGTTGAATCCTGAAAGATCGGCAATATCTATGAATTTGAACTTTACCCATTCAAGATTTAAATCGATATCAAGTAAGTTTTGTGGTAAGTCTGGATTCTCTATGATAAGTTCTTTTA
>Ga0114962_10004443_pt1 | contig 11158 bp, 9 predicted proteins | sample C_130820_MF_Meta_FD_87017 | JGI IMG/M metagenome (GOLD analysis project Ga0114962, IMG submission 87017) | Freshwater microbial communities from Lake Croche, Canada to study carbon cycling - C_130820_MF_MetaG | ecosystem: Environmental > Aquatic > Freshwater > Lake | place: Lake Croche, Canada...
CAATATTCACTACCTCCTCCTGGAATTGGTCTACGAATAATGAATGGTATTTTTTTTTGTAGTAATTCCAACTCCGCAATAATATATCCATCGATAACATTATCCGGAATTTTTATAAGCGCCTTTGCTCCATAATTTATTTGTTTTGCGCGTTGACCTAATATTCTAGCTTTTTCGTATTTTGTCAAAAATGGTATTGTTCTATGTAGTTCATCTATAATTATATTATTTTTATCTCTAACTACTCGCGATAAAATCGAAATTTCATCATAATTATGGGTTAAACATTCGGGATGACAATCCACAATATAATTTTTATTCATATCACTATTAAATTTTTGTAAATAGGGTTCATCTTCATCATCATCATCTTCTTCGTCATTATTTTCATCATCTGAATTAGCAATTTTAGCACCTCCTTCACTAGTAGTGTAAGTATCAAAATCTACATTTTCATCATCAATATTTTGTTCTTCGTCTTCATTATCCGAATCAGAATCTTCATCCTCTTCGATTTGTTTAATTCCTCCGATGATTCCATTACCTATAATATCTTTAATATTGTGTTCTTCGCTTTCATAACTTTCCTCACTATCATACCCACTAGAAATTGAATTGTTTTCATCGTCAGAATAATCGTCCATTTTTATTTATTATATTAACTAAAGATACTTTTAAATAACTAAATCAATTTTATTTTATATTTTTATTTGTTTTTGTTATTTTTATATTTTTATATTTTTTTATTTATGTCACTTATTCGCACTTATTCGCAGTTATTCGCTAATTTTCCAAACATTATCGCATGTAGAACATATATAAATATATTTCATATTTGCGTTATCATATCTTATGTATAGTATTTCTCTTGGTTCATGGTTTGTATTTGTAGAACATTCTATGTTTGGACATAAAATATTATTAATGCGTGGTAATGTTGGGTCTAATTTGGTATATTTGTTGATGATATGATTAAACGACTGTTCCGTTTTTTTTAGGTATGTTTTAGATACGCAAATACTATCAACGCCCAAATTGCTATCTTCATTACCGCAATTTCTACAATAATAAACCAAGTTGTTATTATCCTCAACATTAATTCTGATATAGTACATATTTTGACAGTTAGAACAGAAATGCATCTTTATTTATACTATACTTTTACATTATTTATTTAATTCAATTTTATTATAAAATAAATCATCTATACCCTTTTTATTAATAAATAAAAATGAAATAAAAACCTAGTATTATTATATATTATATTAACATAGTAATAAATGACAACAACATCACAGTATAAAGATTTAAATGAATTTTTAGCAAAGCATAACGCTAAAAATGAAAGACCAAATACCGGTGTTTCGGCAACTCACACAAGAATCGGGGATAAGGACCTAAATGTGTATGGTGGTTCATATATTATCCCAAAAGAAAATTTACCCGTATTTCACTCGTTGTATTATGATAGTATTTTTAAATATAAAAAAATGGAATATCTTACAGAAAAACAACTTGAGACAAACTGTCAAATATTGGTAGATTTTGATTTTAGGTATAATTATGATGTAGATACCAGACAACACAATAAAGAGCATATCCAAGATATGGTATTATTATATTTAGAAGAATTGAAAAAATTCTTTAAATTTGAAGAAAATAAACCGTTTGAAATATTTATTATGGAAAAAGATAACGTTAATAGATTAGAAGATAAATCTTTAACAAAAGATGGAATACATATGATTATTGGAATACAAATGGACCATATTATGCAACTTATGCTTCGAGAAAATATACTCGAAGAACTCCCTCAAATATGGGATTTACCCTTAATAAATAGTTGGGACTCGGTGTTAGATGAAGGCATTAGCAAGGGAACCACTAACTGGCAGTTATTTGGTTCTAGAAAACCAGGAAATCAAGCATATAAATTAACACAATATTTTACAATATCATACGATAATACTGATGGAGAATTTATGATGGATGAAAAAAGAGATTCTGATTTTAATCTTGAGCAAAATTTTATTAAATTGTCCGCACAAAACGACGCTACTCCTAGTTTTGAAATAAACCCTAAAATAATTGACGCATACAACAAAAGGTTAGAATCATCATCACATAGATTTAAAAAAGTTAATACTAGAACACGTGTTAACCGTTTATGTGATGACGATGATTCAATAGGTTCAATATCTATATCAGAAATAACCAATTTTGAAATGTTACAAAAAGCAGTTGACAATTTCCTCAACGGATTAAACGCATCAGAATTTGAATTGAAAGAAACACACGCATATACACAAACACTTCCGGCAAAATATTACGAGGAAGGGTCGCATTCTCTTAATAGGTCTGTAGCGTTTGCGTTAAAACATACTGATGAAAGACTATTCTTATCGTGGATTATGTTAAGAAGCAAAGCATCAGATTTTGATTATAATACAATTCCAGAATTATATTCAAAATGGAATAAATATTTTAATAAAAAAGACGGGTTTACTAAACGGTCAATTATGTATTGGTCCAAACAAGACGCATTTGAAGAATACTCAAAAGTCAAAAAAGATACAATCAGTAATTATATGGATGAAACCCTGTTTTCACAAACAGATTTTGATTTAGCAATGGTATTACATCATATGTTTAAAGATAAATATGTCTGTAGTAGCATTACACATAAAACGTGGTATTCATTCAAAAACCATAAATGGGAAACCGACCAAGGGTTAACTTTAAGACTTGCTATATCCAAAGATATGTTTTTCGAATACCAACGTAAAGCAGATAATTTTACAGAACAAATGCAAAATTGTGAAGCAAACGGTGATATTTACGAATTATTAAAAAAAAAATGTAAATGTATTACAGATATTTGTGTCAAATTAAAACGAACGAACGATAAAAATAATATTATGCGTGAAGCAATGGAACTATTTTACGACAAAGAATTCATAAAACAAGTTGACGCAAATAAACATTTATTATGTTTTAAAAATGGTATAATTGATTTTAAAACAAAAGAGTTTAGAATAGGTTACCCACAAGATTACATTACCAAATGCACCGGTATTGATTATGTTGTATACGACGAGACAAAACATAATACAACCATAACCGAAATAGTTTCATTTATGGAAAAATTATTTCCGGACAACTCGTTAAATAAATATATGTGGGACCATTTAGCATCTTGTTTAATTGGAACAAACCTAAATCAAACATTTAATATTTATCGCGGAAGTGGTAGTAATGGTAAATCCATTTTAACTGATTTAATGTCTCAATCATTAGGAGATTATAAAGGAACCGTGCCAATAACACTTGTCACCGAAAAAAGAAACGGAATTGGTGGAACATCTTCTGAAATAATACAATTAAAAGGTATACGATACGCGGTTATGCAGGAACCTTCAAAAGATTCTAAAATTAATGAAGGTATCATGAAGGAACTTACCGGCGGAGATCCGGTTCAAGGCAGAGCATTATATTGTGAAAGTGAAACATTCGAACCTCAGTTTAAATTGGTTGTATGTACCAATTCATTATTCGAAATTAATAGCACGGATGATGGAACATGGAGAAGAATCCGAATTTGTGATTTCGTATCTAAATTTATCGATGAAAACGAACCACATACAGATGATACACCTTTTGTTTTTGAAAAGGATAAAACATTAAAGGACCGTCTTCCAATATTAGCACCTATATTTATGTCAATATTAGTAAAAAAAGCGTTCGAAACCGATGGAGTTGTTGAAGATTGTGATATTGTAAAGGACGCTTCTAATAAATATAGACAAGGACAAGACCATATTACAGGTTTCATAAGTGATAAAATTACAAAGACAAATAACAATGAAGATATTATTAAAAAATCCGACTTGTTATTACAATTTAAACAATGGTTTGAAACCGAACAAGGAAACCGAAAACAACCCAAAGGAAGCGAACTTTATGAAATTATGGATAAAAAATTCGGGAAATGTAAAAAGAACGGATTTTGGCAAGGAGTTAAATTGTTATACAATACACAAGAAGAGAACGACTCAGATTTAGTATCTGATTTACAAAATTGTCATTTATAAATTATTATATATATTTTTAGGTAGTAAGGTGATTAAATTATGATAGAACCATAATATTAAACGAATTATTGGAATAGCACAAATTGGGTATAAAATTACACATAATACTATTACCATTTTTTTTAACCTTGATACCCCTATATTTAAATAAAGCAACCAAAATAAAAAAAACGAAATACCAAAGTATATAAATAATACAAGTTTATAATAATAATTTAAAGATTCAATCCCTTGATTTTCATAATAAGTTTTACGGTCATTAGTTAATGTATCTGCTGTTTTATTTTTATATCTTGTTTCTAGTTTTTTATTATCCTTTAAATAATACTCGTATAATTCCAAGACATACGCATAATTTACCGATATACCCTTGTATAATTCTAAATTTGAATTTGCTTTATTTAAGTTATCTTTAAATTTGGCAGTGATTTCTTTATTTATAATACTTAATTTTTGTTCTAAATTTTGGTTAATATAATTATTATATCCTATAGGTCCTTCTGAATACATATAATATTTTTTGGCGGTTTCATCCACCATTTGCGGGGCATTTATCATAGTTGTTTTAGCATCTAAATAGTTTTGGTATAATTTGCTTTTCTCTTTATTTTGTTGACATTCAGGACCACACATAATACTATTGGACGCTTCTTGAAGAAGTTTATTAAAATCATTTATGGTTGATTGTTGTGATGAAGTCATATTATATATTATAGTATTATTTATTTATTTATTGTAATTACCTGTTATAATGTAACATCCGGTTTTTTATATTCAATCGTATGTTTTGTAAAAATATCATTTACAAAACTTTCAGTAGTATCTGTTGTGTTGGGAATACACTTATTTTGACTTGAATCATAGGTACTTCCAGTATAACAACACGATTGACCTATACAGGTTACATATGGGGTTCCCCAAGGGTCTGATGTGCTAGGAACTTCACTACTATTAGAAGGTGCCGATTCTGGTTTAAAATACCAATTATATTCTTGGTAATTCATATTATCTCTAAGCAATATTGAATAAAACGATGTCCCTATTTTAAATACTCCATAAACACCGAGAATTATTAATAAACAAATATATAATAGTTTAGGTATTATATTTTTTGTAAATAATACGGATATTACCATAAATAAAAAAACAACAAATAATATGGTTTTCAATACATTGGTTTGTTCCGCATATTTCTCTCCAAAATAATTATTAATTTCTACAATTCGTATTTTATTATTTTTTTCCATTTCAATTAATGATAATCTCTTTTTTGCTTCGTTTAATTCATTCTCTACTATTTTTATTGCCGTCGTCTGTTGTCCTAATGTATGAATCGAATCTGATAACTCAGAATTATAAAATGTATTTAAATTAGTCAAAGACTTATATAAATTTACACGCATTTGTGATACATCATTTATTTTATTTACTATTTGGTTTAATTCATCAGTGGTTAGTTGTTTTTGTATGTTTTTCGTTTCTAAACTGTTAAACAAATCTTTTTCGATTTTTTGTAAATTCTGAATATCAGTTAATGTTTTTGAATTCACTTCTTGTAAGTCTTTCGATGAGTTTGACATTATATAATTATAATAATATAATAATTATATAATTTATATACAGAAATACAAAAATCACACATCATAAAATAAAACGGTTAACAAACAAAAAGTAAATTATCTTGGCGTGTGGTGTCTCTCTAAATATGATTTACACGGATTCTTTCTGGATAAAGTAACTTATAAGTCACTATAAATTTTTATCATAATTAGTATAAGTATTACGAATATAAAACACCACATAATAAATGTATTTATAGATGACGATTTCGCAATATTGCTATCTTCTACAATATTCGTATAATTAGGCATATTTTCGTGTAAATTATTAATTTTAGATTTTGTATCGTCATATTGCGTAGCAAATAAATTTATAAACTTAGTTTGTATATTTGATTTTTTGTCTATATTTACTAATGAATTTCCCGAATTATTATTACCGGTATTTAATTGTGCCGATAACAAAGATAGTTGACTATCCAATTGTTCTAACTCTTGTTTATCAACCGGATTAATTTGTTTTGTTAATGTGGCAACTACATCATTTGAAAATAATTGTTTACCACTCACATAATTATTTAATTTTACCGTATCAACATTATTTTGTGTAAACCCTTCTTCAACCGTTTTATTTTTAATATACAATTCAGAAAATGATGAACTAGGTAATTTGGTAGGATTTAACTCATATATTGTTTTATCTTTTTGAAGACACGTTTTTATATCCGTATTATATTCAACGCCATAACATTTTGAGTTTGAACTACAGGATTGTTTACATTGTTCAAGATCCACTCCTGATGTTTGTCCTCCACTAATATTTTTATCATCACTATAATATGCGTTTACTTTACTATATGTATTCGTAGATGTAACGCTACTTTCTGGATATAAATACGAATTAGAGTTTTGGTCGACATACGCAACATCGTATAAATTATTTCTTACTCCTACCTGATTTAATTTATAAATTGCGTTTGCGCCAGGACCACCACCCATAACTCCATTACTTAATTGTTTACAGTTTGCGGTTTCTTGTGATGTATATAATACTAAATTTCCATCGCTTTGCATCATTAAATAAATACTACCATCAGTTGAACCAATAAAATCTCCACTTGCTAAACTAGTTGTGCTATTTATATAATTTTTACCAAATTTTCCGTTGGATGCTTTAAATCTTGGGTTTGGTTTTTGTTGTTTCTTATTTGTAAAAGAGCACCATATGTATCCTTGGTTGTCTTGAGGTCCGGAACCTTTATAAATACACATATTTCCGTCATCTTGTAATATTAAAAAATATGGAACTGTTGGTTCAACATTATTATAAACGGCATTTGACCAGGCACCCCCAACCCAATTTCCATCCTTTAACTGTGAACAATTGGTTGCTAAACCGTATTGAGTTGCTTTATTTAAATCTGAACCAGACCAACACTCTGCTGTTTGGTTTCCTTGAACGTATTGTAATCCAAAATACTTTTCACCTTTAGAGGTAGTTATCGACGAACACGTGTCATATGTTTTACCATTACCATTTGAATTAGGTAATGCTCTATTTCCCGTATCTTTATAACATCCAATATAATTAAACGGTTTATTTATATTATTTTTATTTGATACTTGAGCAGGTGTGCTAAATATAGAGGTTCCGCTTGAATTTAAAACAGATAATGCGCCTTGAACAGTTAATGTTGCTGTGTTTGCTGAATTTGTGGGGGTATTAGACGACCACAAGGGAAATCCACCGCTTACAATAAATGCCGACCCATTTTTAGTTGGCGCTACAATGTCATTACTAACCGCACAATACCCTGTTCCTTTATTTGAGTTTACATTCTGTAACGCAAAATATTTATAACCACCGTCAATTGCCGTGTTTTTACAAGTTTCATAAGTATAACCTCCTTCAGGTTCGTTTGATTCAGTTAATGTAATACTAATATGCTGAACCGCGGAAGACCTATCCGTAGAAGATGTTTTTCCTTTAAATGTTATTGTATTATTTCCAGTGGTGTCGACATTAAAAGGAATATTATACTTTGTCCATGAATTTATTGGTGGGTTTACTGTTGAAATAGTTATATCATTTATTTGTATGTCAATCGGATTACTTTGTCCGGAATTATCACAACAGTTTCTGCCACACGCATAAAAAACCAAATTATATGTTCCTGAAGTTAATTTAATAATTTGGGAAATTGTATTTAGTTTCTGCAGACTCACACATTGTGTTCCAAAAGGGTATGGCATCGAATATCCCCATGCCGATGAATTATTTACTAATATAGCATTAAACACCCACCCTGGAATTGATGATGAACTATTTATATACTGATACGTGTTATTTGAGATTGTTGGTTGTGAAAAATCGCCATTAATAATTTCAGGTATTGACGGAATAGAAGGAACCGAACCACCAATAAAAGTCATTAATGGTGTGGTTGTATCATCCTGAAAACATCCTTCATAGGTTGTGCTTGTATTATTAACCATTGTGTTCGCATATACGTTTGTTCCTTCATTTCCGCAACTTTGATTCAGCATCATATGTGTTCCAACAATTAATGGAGGAACTGTCGGTATCATTGTTCCTTCAATTATATATTTACTAGACCAAGGAATGTCTACATTAATAATATCAGAATTAGAAGGACAACCGTTATTACCTAAAACACTGTTGTATATTTCAGTTGATGGAAACCATTTTGCGACGCCTTTGTTTGTAACATAAAACGCGTTGCCTGTAGTATTAAACATTATGATTTTATTTAAATATGGATTACTTTGGGAGGTTCTAGAGATATAATTTTTGGCTTGTAATAAAATGTTATCCTTAACATTATTATACTTTTCTAAAGTTGAAGAATACGTTTTTACCAATTCAGAATTTATATTTGGTTGTGTTATATTATTAGTGTTTTTAAGTAAATGGTTATTTTCAAACCCTTCGGAAGAATATTTTTTAATTGTGGCATCTTTATATTTTTTCCCTTGTTGTAATGTAATTGTAGAATTACCTGTTATGTTCATTTAATATAATTAAATATTATTATTATTATAATATTTAATTTGTAGTTATTTTTTCATATAATTGTAGACAACTATTAGAATACACAGGAATACTAGTATAATTATTACTGTATATATTAAATAATAATGATTAATTATTATTTGCGAGTTATTATTTAATTCATCAATATTTTCAGTTTCACGAATTAATCTGTTGACATGATTTGTTTCTTTAATTAAATCATTGTAATTTTGTTTTAATTGTGTATCTAAGTTATTACGTGTCTGGATTTGCGTTGTATAATCTTCTGTTGAAGATTGAATTAAATTTATAATTTTGGTATTAATATCCAATAATTTAGCATTTAATTTTTTTAAAATATTTGAAGATTGGATTACGTCTGGTATAATAGCAGTTTCTGTATTTAATCCAGGAAAAACATCTCCATCACCAGAACGTAACCAACACGTATTACTTGTTGAGTTAAACGTCGCGCCAGAACAATTAGGCGTTTCAGAACATGACGCTTTACAAACATTTATATCGTTAGTTGAAATTTGTTTTATTCCAGAAGTTCCCCAAAAAACTCGACCATTTAAAATATTATTGGATGTTTTATTTGTTTGGTATTTGGTTAAATCCTCAGTATAATTTTGATATGCTTGTTGATATTGTATTAAGGTGTTGTTATATTCAGTTTCAAGTAACGAAATTTTTAAAATTACTGATTTAGTATTATTTACACTATCCATTTATATATATACATAATACATAAATAATCCAAAATATGTAAAAGTTAATGAAACAAAAATTAAAATTTTAAAATTTATAGTTTCTAAAATAATTTGGTTTTGAGTTTCTAGTTCTTTCTTCTTATTGAATAAATAGTTTCCGTGTTTAATTGCGAATATAGGCGGTGAATGAAGTCTTATGTTGACTCGTTGTCTATTTATTAGTTTATTATATTTTGACAAATAAGAAAACATTTATATAAACATCTGATATTTAACTTTTATATTTATAAAATAAATACGAAAGTATAAGTATTCCAAATACTATTGTAATATTAAAGTAATATGTATTATTATACAATTCTTTATAATTATCAATCAATATACCTGAACTTGTTCTTTTGTTATTTATGATTCCAACATTATTTTTTAATTCTGTATTTTTAGTTTTTTCCTTTTGAATTTCGACATTTATTTGTTGTATTTTTATATTAATATCATCAATCGTTTGTTGTAAATTCGTATTTATTGTAAATAATTTTGAATTTATAGATTCAATATTGTCTTTAATATTTGAGAACATTTGCTGATACTCATCCACCTCCGGATTTTTGTTAAAAAAAATATAATATTTTTTAAAATCATCTAAAATTGAGTAAAATTTTCCGTTTAACACATTCAACTCCTCTTTATATTTATCTGCGTTTGCTATTTGGTTCTTTAAATCATCTAATAATTTATTTTCGTGTATTTCCATTTATATATCAAAATATTATTTCTAATATTACACACATACCCGATAATAATAACTTTTTATTGCCGTTTTACTAGGTCGAATAATTTCACACACTTGACCTGGTCGAATTCCTATCACTTGAGCTACTGGGTCAAATCTAGATATTTCCGGTAAATCTGTTAATTTAGTTATATTATACTTTTTTTGAATAACTAGCAACTCATTTAAAGGTAAAACACGATGTGGCGGAACAAGTTGATGTTCTAAAATATTAAATTGTAACCTTTTAATATTTATAATAGTAACAAATATGTTATCTCGTTCCCATATGTGTTTCACTTCATTCGTGAGTGTTTCATTCATATCTTCCTTTATAATAATAATTAACGTGTCGTTTTTAGTTAGGGTTTCTTCTAAATTAAACAAGTCGTCGATTATTTCTTGTAATTCCGCGGACCTTAATGTAGGTTTTTCTAAAATATAATGTATATATACTTTGGTTTTTTCGACGGAATCTGTATTTTTTTCTAAACTGATATCCAGTTGTTTATTTTGATACATTGAATTTACTTCATTTATACTAAAATTTGCGTATTCATTCACATTATAATTTTGTTTCTTCATTAAATCAATAATATTTTTCCTTGATTTATAAATTGAAGAAATAAGACTGCTTGAATTTTGTTTTTTTTCCATATTATTATATTGTTATATTATCATCAAATTATTTTTTTAATTCAATTTTAATTTAAATTGATTTTCTTGGTTTCTTCTACTTCGACATTTTCTTCATTTTTAATCTGTTGGTCTTCATCGACATTTAAAATATCCATATTTGTTATTACTTTTTCAGGTTTAACTTTTTGCGCGTCGAGCAATTTACCCAATAATATTTTTTGATTGTTCAAATCCTTTATATCTAATATCATGCTTTTTGCTTTTGTTGACAACCCTACAAAAAAATTATTTAATTTGCTATCTCCAAAATCGGGTGTTTTATTTTCAAATTGTTCTGGAATATATTTCTC
>Ga0114962_10004444_pt1 | contig 11157 bp, 10 predicted proteins | sample C_130820_MF_Meta_FD_87017 | JGI IMG/M metagenome (GOLD analysis project Ga0114962, IMG submission 87017) | Freshwater microbial communities from Lake Croche, Canada to study carbon cycling - C_130820_MF_MetaG | ecosystem: Environmental > Aquatic > Freshwater > Lake | place: Lake Croche, Canada...
CTGATTGTTTTTGTCGTTTCTGTTGCACTAACCACAATTATTTCGGTCGTCACTTCCCCAATGATTCGTATCTCTGAAGGGCAACTCACTCTGGGAAAAGCTCACATTGAACGACGCCACTTGGGTCAGATTGCACTTCTAGATCCGCAGCAAGCTCGAAATGCCCTGGGGCATGGTGCGCACGCACATGCCCTCACTGTGATTCGCTCTGCAGCCAGACATCTCGTGCTCGTAGAGATTATTGACGAGCACGACCCACATCCGTACTGGATGTTTTCAACGCGCCATCCTGATGAAGTACTTGCCGCACTCTCTTCGGGATGAATTGAGTCGATTTTAAGCGCAGTCTGCACACACTGGTAGACCGTTGACCTCTTTCGCCATCAGGCTCCGGTGGTTGACCAAGAAGCAACGGGAACAAGTGAACTCATCGGCCTTTTTTGGAATGACCATGACTGTGATTGATTCATCGGATAGATCTGCGCCCGGAAGCTCCAAGGTCTCTGCAAGATCTGCTTCATCTACATCAACACTCTTTGAAGATTTGGATGCGTGCTGAGCTTTGAGGTCTTCAAGGCTCTCCTCATTTAACTCTTCGTCCGTCTTACGCGGAGCATCGTAGTCAGTTGCCATTGTGTGGTCTCACTTCTCCTGCTAATCGTTTCTTGTTGTTACGTCCGTAGAACGCAAGGTGAGGTTATCTTATGCCGAAGCTTTTGGATAACACCGCCCCTGCTCTACTTCAATCTTCTTAATAGATCTGGATAACGTTTTGCATTCTCTACGTAGGTTTCAACCGAGTATCTGATGACATCTTGGTCAGCTGCATCCAACTTGATTCGCGCAGGAACACCAACGGCAAGAGCGCCGCGTGGGACAACAGTTCCGTGCGTGACTACGGCTCCGGCTGCTACGAGTGCCCCTGTCTCAATCATCGCCCGGTGATGCACAAGGGCTCCGGAACCTACCAGAGCACCGTCATGAATCTCGCAGCCCTCCAAATGGGCGTTATGGCCGACTGTGCAGTCGGACCCAATGAGCGCAGGCAATGTGTGTGTGACATGAATAACAGCTCCGTCCTGAATGGACGTGCGCTCGCCCACGACGATGAAATTTGAATCTCCGCGCAAGACGGCACATGGCCAAATTGAAGAATGCTTGCCGATCCGAACGTCACCTATGATGACCGCTTCGGGATGCACAAAAGCGTCAGGGTGGATCTGCGGCTCCATTTCGCCCAGTGCATAAATTGGCATCAGTTACTCTCACTTTCGGCTGCCTCTAGTATGCGCAAAAGATGCTCATAAATGTGTGAAGTTGTTGCAAGCAGCATGGCTTCAGATTCTCTTTGGTCAAAGAGCCCTGACACCGTCCCTCCAGCCTCACGAACCATCAGTGCGCCTGCTGAATGATCCCAGGGATTTACTCCCTCTTCATAGAATCCGTCCAATTCGCCAGACGCCACCAGGCACAAGTCAATTGCACACGAACCCAAGCGCCTGATGTCCCGCACCGAGGGAAGTACATGGGTCAGAACCCTGCTTTGTTTGACCCTCCGAGAAGCGGAATATCCAAATCCAGTACCCATGAGCGCTTGCCCTAGGTCGTTACAGCCTGAGACCGCAAGCTTTCGCCAAGTGTCGCCAGTCTGCTTCCAAGCACCTTTTCCAGTAACCGCGACGTAAAGAGCGTCGAGCTCGGGTGCAAAAACAATTCCCAAGATTCCAGCGCCAGAAACATCATCACGTAGCCCAATTGAGACTGCCCAGTACGGGATGCCATACAAGTAGTTAACAGTGCCATCAAGTGGATCGATTACCCACGTCCGACCAGTTTCTGAAGGGACGGACGTACCTTCTTCACCAAGTATGCCGTCGCCCGGACGTGTGCGACTTATCTCGGCAACAATGTAGCTTTCCGACTGTTCATCCATGTGTGTCACAACATCAGTGCTGCTGGATTTCGTCGCAATTCTTAAGGCATCAGGCTTCGCACGCAGGATGTTTCCTGCATGCAGCGCCACGTCGATTGCAAATTGGATGTCGGGATGAGCTACGTCTGGACATTTAGGCATGTTCAATTGTCCCGCAAAGCGGCGAAGGCATTACATGGGGCTTATTTAGGGCGCGCGACACACCCGCTAATGCCAACAAAAACACACGCCTTACGGGAAACTTAGGTAGAACCAAACAGCGAAAGGTACCCAGTGACGGAACTTATATTTATTGGCCGATCTCCCGAGGGAGAGAATCTCGTCTTTATGGACGATGAAGGTCATGAATATCATGTGGCTGTTGATGAACACATCAGTCGATCACTAACCGCCCCTCCTCGCCCGACAACTGCGACTCACGATGGCGGAGTTTCTCCTCGCGACATTCAATCGCGCATACGCAACGGTGAGTCTGTTGCGGAGATAGCTGAATCAGCTGGTGTGGATGAGGAGCGAATTCTTCGATACGCCGGCCCAGTCTTGGCTGAACGAGCGCATCTAGCTAGCCGTGCATGTGCAACTTTGGTTAAGCGTCCAAACGGCGACCAGACGCTCAGTGAAGTCGTTATCGCAAAGCTGGAATCTCATGACATCGATTGCACGGATCTAGATTGGGATGCTTGGCGTCGCGAAGATGGTCGCTGGAATGTTTCAGTTACTTGGGCAGTGGGCTCTGGATCTGGCTACGCCACCTGGCTCTATGACACGGCTGGGCAGACCGTGCTCGCGTTTGATGATGAAGCGCGCTGGCTCTTTGAAGACACAGCCGTGACGGCAAAGGTTGAAGCAAATCGTCCGCGCCTAGTCGGACTCCCTATGCCGCAAGATGAACCAATTATGGAAGACACTGATGAATTAGATCCTCCGGCATGGGCAGGTCCTGGTCATCCGACGATGCCAGTTTCGTTGCCTGGTTCACCATCCAGTGACGACTCACCCTCATGGGATGACATCTTGTTCGGTCATCGACCAACAGACAGTTAAGCCAGCCCCTATTCGCCACCTCATGTCAGGCCGCACCGCACACAATGACTAAGTCCACCGACCAACGGATCATCGAAATCGATGTTGCTGCAGAGATGCAGGGCTCATTTCTCGAGTATGCGTATTCCGTCATCTACTCTCGTGCTCTTCCTGATGCCCGTGACGGTTTGAAGCCCGTTCAGCGTCGCATTTTGCACACCATGTCACAAATGGGGCTTCGTTCAGATAAGGGTCATGTTAAAAGCGCCCGAGTAGTCGGTGAAGTGATGGGCAAGTTGCATCCACACGGAGACAGCGCGATTTATGACGCGCTCGTGCGCATGGCTCAGTCCTGGTCTCTTCGACTGCCTTTCATCGATGGACATGGCAACTTTGGGTCTATGGACGAAGGTCCTGCTGCATACCGATACACCGAGGCGAGGCTAGCTGCCCCTGCAGGCGCCATGGTTGATTCGCTCGATGAGGATGTGGTCGAGTTCACACCAAACTACGATGGTCGTGAACTCGAGCCGAGTGTTCTGCCCTCGGCAATTCCTAACCTGCTCGTGAATGGAGCATCAGGCATCGCTGTCGGCATGGCGACTAACATGCCGCCGCATAATCTCCGCGAGGTGGTAGCTGCTGCACAGCATCTCCTTACCCATCCAAAAGCGAACTTGGATGAACTCATGGAATTTGTTCCCGGCCCTGATCTGCCTACAGGTGGTTTGATACACGGACTTGAAGGCGTTCGCGATGCCTACGAAACAGGGCGAGGAAGCTTCAAGATGCGTGCGCGGATTGACATTGAGCAGGTGTCTCCACGCCGCCAAGGACTCGTTGTACGAGAACTTCCGTATCAAGTTGGTCCCGAGCGTGTGATTGAGCGCATCAAGGATCTTGTCACATCCAAGAAACTTCAAGGCATCTCTGATGTGACAGACCTGACCGACTACGAGTCAGGACTAGAACTGGTTATTGAAATCAAGAGTGGCTTCAATCCACAGGCTGTCCTAGATCAGCTCTACAAATTGACTCCGCTCGAAGAGTCTTTCCACGTAAACAATGTTGCACTAGTAGACGGCCAGCCACAGACACTAGGTCTCAAGCCACTTCTTGAAGTGTTCCTCGCACACAGGTTTGAAGTTGTTCGTCGCCGTTGTGAGTATCGTCGAACAAAGGCTGCCGACCGCTTGCACTTGGTCGCTGGACTGTTGATAGCAATTTTAGACATTGATGAGGTTATTGCACTCATACGTGCTAGTGATGACACCGCGAGTGCGCGTGAACGCCTAATGCAAGTTTTCGATTTGAGCGAAATTCAAGCAAATTACATTCTAGAAATGCCTCTTCGCAGGCTAACTAAATTCTCCAGGATTGAGTTGGAGAAGGAACAGAATGAACTACAGGCAGTCATTGATGAACTCACGGGCATCTTGGAAAACGATAAGAAGTTGCGTCAAGTTGTTGGCGCTGAACTTGTTGAAACCGCCAAACAGTTTGGCGACGATCGCCGGACAGTTTTACTGACAGATGCAGGTTCTCTAGTTACAAATTCAGCGATCGATTTGGAGATTGCTGATGAACCCTGCCATGTACTTCTATCTGCCAGCGGATTAATTGCCAGAACTACATCCGGCGATGTGCTTGTTCCAGGCGCCAAGCGTGTTAGTCACGACACCATCCGCAGTCAGGTCACAACCAGCGCACGTGCGGACATCGGCATCGTAACGTCGTTTGGTCGAGTGTTACGTGTCCACGTCATTGGTCTACCTGCTCTCGCTACGACTGCCTCGGTGTCCGTGGCTGGCGGTAGCGCCTTGAAAGAGTTCGTAACCTTGCTCAAGGGTGAGGTTGCACTTGCCCTCATGAACTTTGAATCAGCTGACGCCACTCTTGTCCTCGTTACAGCGAACGGATCCGTTAAGCGAGTGGTACACGATGTACCGACTTCGTCAAACGACTGGAACATCGTCCGTCTGGATGAAGGCGATTCGCTTGTTGGCGCTGTTCAAACTCCCGTTTTGTCGGGCCAAATTGTCATCGTGACGGATGACGCTCAACTACTGCGCTTTGATGCTCATAATGTGCGCGCGACAGGGCGAGCCGCAGGCTGCATGGCAGGTATTCGCCTAAATGAAGGTGCGAGAGCCATCTTCGGCTCCGTAGTAATGCCGAGTGAAACCGTTCAGGTCGCAACTGTTGCTGGTGACAGTGGAGCTTTGCCAGGGACGGCAGCTCACAGTGTCAAAATCACGTTGCTCGATGACTTCCCAGCGAAAGGGCGAGGCACAGGAGGCGTACGATGCCACAAGTTCCTTTCTGGTGAAAACATACTGCTCCACACTGGTATCGGACCTGCTCCCCTGTACGCATGTGGTTCTACTGGATCACCGATTGAGTTGCCAGAGTCCCTTGGAAAACGTGATGGGACTGGTAGTACTTTAAGCAAGCCTGTAGCGTACATTTTTGCCCTTCCAGCCTCTTAGGCTGTAACTAGGGGTGATGGCAATGCATAAGTTCAAACCAGTACTTGCACCGCTCATTGCTCTCACAGTCGTGCTTGTGGCGCTTGTCCCCGCCGGAGCCTTCGTCCCAGCCATCACGATTTCGCCAGTCGCCTTGACCCTTTACGGTCGGCAAAATGTAACGATTAAAGGGACGGTCGGAGTACTGTGTCATGAGCGAGGTGTTCGAATAGCACGCAAAGACGGAGCAAGCTGGCATGAATTAGGTCAAGCGAAGGCCGACAATGCAGACCGCTGGAGCTTGAGCACCAGGGTACCTAACCGCGCCGCAACCATCGTGTATCGGGCCAGCTGCGGCTCGCAATATTCGGCTTCAATCGTTCGAAAAGTTACCAAAGTGCCCCCAATCGCTTACGCCGGTCCAGGTAAACGGATTCTTGGCTTAGACATTTCTCGATGGCAACACATTGCCGGTCAAACCATTGACTTTCAGCGCATGGCTGATGCAGGCATTTCCTTTGTGATTATCAAGGCGAGCGATGGCTACCGTCCAGAGGATGCACTTGCAAAGAAGTATGTAGTCAGTGATGCTCGCAGGGCTAAAGCTGCTGGTCTACTTGTCGGCTACTATCACATGATTTCAGTTCCAACAGGTAATGCGACGGCGACCTTGACAGCTAGTGCACGCCGTCAAGCTGAATTGGTAGCTGCGAGGCTAAAACTTCTGGGCGGATATGATGTACGCACTCTCCCATTAACAATTGATGTCGAAGGGATAAACAGCGGTATTACCCAGGCCTCATTGGAACTCTGGACGAGAACATTTGTAGGAGCAATTAGGAAGAGCACTGGGCGAATTCCAATGCTCTATTCCTATCGAAGCCTATTGGCAACGCGGTTCTCCCGAACCCCAGCAACTGTAGATTTTCTGAGAACTATGCACCTTTGGCTGGCACAGCCTGGAAGTCCCGCCGATCCGAATGTGCGCGTTGGTCAATTTCGATCAGGAGATGGGTCTTGTTTCCACACCGCCTGGGCTACGTCGCAGTGCAGAACTGTTTGGACCATATGGCAGTACACATCCTTAGGCAATCGCGACACGTATGGGATCCCCTGGTCACCCCAGACTGATGCGCCTTGTCCCTCGCAGGCAAGATACTGCATTCCTGGCATTGGAACGGGTCCCCATCACCTTGACATGGACGTATTCAATGGCACGAGTAGTCAACTCGAGGCACTTGCAGCCGGAACATGGAGCCGCACACCAGCGGACTACCTCGAAGTAAGTTCCACACCGAGTTCAAGCGCCACACCGAGTTCAAGTACAACACCGTAAGTGCTGAAAATGCGGAGTAGACCAACTACGGTGGAAGCGTGGATGAATTCGATGTAGCGATTGTTGGAGCTGGCCCGTCCGGACTTTACGCTGCCTACTACGCAGGTTTCCGCGGGTTCTCGACTGTAGTGATTGACACTCTTACTGAACCGGGTGGGCAAATTTCGGCTATGTACCCCGAAAAGAACATTTTTGATGTAGCAGGATTTCCACAGATCAAAGGTAAAGCGCTAATCTCAGGACTTCTCGAGCAGGCAAATCAATTTGCTCCCGAATTTCGGCTCGGCACACAGGTTGAGGACTTAGCGACCAGCGAGACTGACGGAGTCGCGCTTGGCCTTGCAGGTGGCACTAAGGTCCGATGCAAAGCTCTGGTCATCACGGGTGGCATCGGATCATTTACACCACGTGAGCTGCCGGTTGGACATGAATGGATCGGTCGTGGCATTGTCTATTTTGTTCCTAGCCTTGAGGCACATAGGAACAAGGACGTGGTCATCATTGGAGGTGGTGACTCAGCTTTTGATTGGGCACTCTCCCTTTACGAAATAGCTAGGAGCATCACGATCGTCCATCGACGTGATACGTTTCGTGCGCATGCGGCCACTGTAGAGAAGGTCAAGAAACTAGACATTCGCCTGATTACCAACTCAGAAGTCTCCACCATTGATGGAGAAGATTGGGTCACAACCGTCACTGTGACACACAAGGATTCAGGAGAAAGTGTCATCCTGCAAGCTCAAACTTTGGTAGCAGCTCTGGGGTTTGTTGCCAACATTGGTCCAATTGCAGAATGGGGTCTAGAGCTCAATAAACGCAGAATCGTGGTTGATAGTGCGATGTGCACCAATTTGCCACGTGTGTATGCCGCTGGTGACATTGCCGTCTATCCGGGCAAGGTTCCACTGATTAGTGTTGGCTTCGGCGAAGCGGCTACAGCGATCAATAACGCGACACCATGGATTGACATTCATCAAGGGGTATTTCCGGGCCATTCAAGCGGTGGTGCAGAATAGACTCATGAGTAATACAACTGAGTTTCCTATGGCAGCATTTACCGACATCCTCGAAGGCAATAAGACGTATGCCAAGGCATTCCAAGATCAACATCTCACAGGAACCGCCGCCAAGGGCCTCGCCATCATCACATGTATGGATTCGCGAATCAGCCCCCTGGACATTATGGGGTTAAATCCCGGTGACGTTAAGATTCTTCGCAATGCTGGTGCCCGCGTGACAGATGACGTTCTGCGCACTCTGGTCCTTGCTACATTCCTGCTTGGGGTGAACAGAATCCTGGTTATGCCACACACTGAATGTCGCATGGCTTCAGCTACAGAAGATGAAATCCATGAGGCAATCTCAAAGGACTACGGCGTCGACACGCGCAGTGTTGAGTTCCGCACTGTGCGAGATCAACTAGGCGCACTCACAACAGATGTAACGCGCATACGCACTTATCCGTTGCTTGCTCCCAATGTGACCGTTGCAGGTGCTGTGTACGACGTTCATACAGGTGTCATTAACGCTATTGATGTCTAGGCGTCAATTCTTGAGCGATCAAGCTCCGCTGCACCATCAATGATGAACTCCTTGCGCGGGGCAACATCACTACCCATCAAAAGATCAAATACCCCTTGCGCGCTTTCGGCATCACTCACCGTTATCCGACGCAATGATCGCTTTGCAGGATCCATGGTCGTCTCACGGAGCTGAACTGCATCCATCTCACCAAGGCCCTTGTAACGCTGTACGGGTTCCTTCCAGCGCCTGCCTTGCTTCTCCAAGTCTGCAAGAGTTTGACGCATCTGCGCATCGCTGTAAGTGTAGATCACCTCGCCAGACTTCTTACCGGATCCGACAACATCAATTCGGTGTAGTGGTGGAACAGCGGCATAAACGTGTCCGTTCTCCAACAGTGGTCCCAAGTAGCGATGGAACAGAGTTAACAGCAATGTCCGAATGTGGGCACCATCAACGTCCGCATCAGCAAGAATGATGATTTTGTTGTAACGAATAGCATTTAGGTCGAAGGACCGACCAGAACCTGCACCAATTACTTGGATGATTGAAGCACACTCTGAATTCTTGAGCATGTCTGCCAAGGTTGCTTTCTGGACGTTAAGAATTTTTCCTCGGATCGGAAGTAACGCTTGAAATTCACTATTACGGGCCGTCTTGGCTGTCCCTAATGCGCTATCACCCTCGACAATGAACAATTCAGTTAGCTCGGTGTCCTCACTGCGACAATCCTTGAGTTTCGCTGGCAATGACGACGACTCAAGTGCTGTTTTGCGACGCTGGGTGTCGCGATGCTGCCGCGCGGCAAGACGGGCCCGTGAGGCATTCGCAATCTTCTCAAGCACGATGCGGGCGGCAGGCTTTGCACCGCGAGGAGGATTCGTAAACCAATTTGATAATTCCTGGGTAACTACCCCGTTGACAATCTTGGTCGCCGCTGGAGTGCCCAAAATTTCTTTAGTCTGGCCCTCAAATTGCGGCTCAGCAACCCTGACGGTCACTACGGCTGTGAGACCCTCTTGCACGTCTTCCTTGGTTACTGCCTCTTCGCCAGCTTTGAGTAATCGATTGGCCTTCAGTTGATCATTCACTACCTTCACCAACGCACGTTCGAAGCCAGAAACATGTGTTCCACCCTTTGGAGTGGCAATGATGTTGACATACGAAGCAACCTTGGTGTCATATCCAGCATCCCAAACGAGTGCAATGTCCACACCCATGTCACGCTGCACTTCGGCAGGATGCATGTGACCCTTGTCATCTAGGACTGGAACAGTTTCCGTGAAAGTTCCTGCACCCGTGAGTCGCATGACCGGGTTAATCGCATTGCCGGGGCTCAAGTATTCGCAAAATTCGGAAATCCCACCAGCATGAATAAACTCGACACTTTCAGCGCTACCAGAGCGTTCGTCCGTGACGACAATAGCCAGGCCAGGTACCAAGAATGAGGTCTGGCGAGCACGCGCATGAATTTCATCCAGAGCAAAAGTAGCATCAGAAGTGAAGATCTGGCGGTCAGCCCAAAAAGTAACCCGAGTGCCAGTGGCCGTCTTCTTGGCCGGCTTGCCGACCTTCTTCAACCCACTTTGCTTTGAAAAGGTGTCCTCAGGAGTTGGACCTGCAAAAACTCCAGGAACGCCTCGACGGAATGACATACCGTGAGTAAGTCCAGCTCTGTCTACCTCTACGTCCAACCGACTAGATAGGGCGTTTACCACACTTGCGCCAACACCATGGAGTCCACCTGATGCCGTGTAAGAGCCGCCGCCAAATTTGCCACCTGCGTGCAACTTGGTCATGACAACTTCCACACCTGTCAATTTGGTTTTAGGTTCGATGTCTACTGGTATCCCACGACCATTGTCACAAACACTTGCAGACGAATCACTAATTAGCACGACCTCAATTCGTGAGGCATGACCCGCTAAAGCTTCGTCTACGGAGTTATCAATAATCTCCCAGAGGCAGTGCATCAATCCACGCGAGTCAGTTGAACCGATGTACATACCTGGGCGTTTACGGACGGCGTCTAAGCCCTCAAGAACGGATAAGTCCGAGGCGTTGTACTGGTCCGATTTGCCGCCACTGCGCGTGGAAGATGCTTTGCTTGCCATAACTTTTACAGCATAGACAGCAGCCTTCGAGATACTTAGTTCCCACGCCGTAGTCGGACCTCATCCTCCAGAACATCGACTACGCTCATAGTGAACTTGGTTTGAGACGGCGTGTCCGTGGGCAAGGTGTCTGCAAGAATTACAGAATAGAGGAACTAGAAATAGTTCCATCAGAAAGCAGGTGCTTAATGTCTACAACCACTACTACACACGCTCCGTTAACTGTGTCTGATCGTTGTGACCGCTGCGGAGCACAAGCATGCATGCGCGTTCACTTAGACAGTGGAAGCGCACTGCAGTTCTGTGCACATCATTTCCGCGAACATGAGGTACGTCTTCGGGCAGTCGCTGTTGATGTTCAGGATGAAAGCAGCACACTCAACTAATTAGTCGTTTTTTCATTCTCTGAAAATCGTTGCCAAACACTTGGACTTAGGCTGACCAGATACCGGACAGAAATGTCAATGAAAATCAGTTGACCTTGTTACTTTTTCTGCGTCTTTGGGTAAGTGAAGTTCACTTGTCCCCCATCTAGCGGTACAAGTTCGACCCAAACATTTCCGGCAGATAACGTTACTGGTTTGCCCTGCAGGTCCTTGAGTGTCATCTGGCTCTGGACCTCAGCCTTGGTCCATGTGATCGGCATCTGCTTACCTTGAGACAAAACAAAGCCCTTACCCGAGCCGGTCAGGATAGTTCGAGGTACAAAGTTTCCGGCTGGATCGCGATAGCCCGCGTCGGCCGTCTGTGTGCGGATGATGA
>Ga0114962_10004445_pt1 | contig 11157 bp, 8 predicted proteins | sample C_130820_MF_Meta_FD_87017 | JGI IMG/M metagenome (GOLD analysis project Ga0114962, IMG submission 87017) | Freshwater microbial communities from Lake Croche, Canada to study carbon cycling - C_130820_MF_MetaG | ecosystem: Environmental > Aquatic > Freshwater > Lake | place: Lake Croche, Canada...
AAGTTACTGATCCTGACAGCCCCGTCGGGAAAGCGCGCCACAACATCCAATTCGCCGCCCATTGCCTCAATGTGGCTGCGCAAAGTGGATAGGTACATGTCCGTGCGCTTTTCCATTTTGGCAATCGAAGGCTGTTGCACGCGCAGCACCTCGGCAAGCATCTTTTGGGACAGCCCGCGAGCCTGCCGAAGCTCGTTCAAGGGCATTTCTGCCAGCATAGCTCGAGCACTGGACATTGCGCTCTCTTGCGCCTGAGGCGTCATTTGGGCGCGTAGTTCTGCAAATTTCTTAGCCATCAATCAATCCTTCCTTGCGAAGTTGCTCCAAATGGTCGTCATACAGCCGATCGGCCAGCGGTACATGGACGTCATACCAACGGTCAGCCCCAGTCTTATCGCCGCCAATAAGCAAGATGGCGTTGCGCCGGGGATCAAACGCATACAAAGTGCGGTAGGGCCGGCCCAAATGTTGAGTCCTAAGTTCCCGCATATGGCTATGTTTGGAGCCATTGATCCCGCTACTGTGCGGGAACCCCAAATTGGAGCCTCGCTCCTCCAAAAGATGGACAGATGCGGCAATGCTGATCTGTTCGGCCTCGGACAACTGAGCCCACCAATTGCCGAACTCATCGGTAAATTCAACTTCCCATGTCATGCTAGAAATATACCCTAGAAGGAATAGTCCGTCAACGGAATGTATGGGGTAGGGGGGGTGACCCACATGGGATGGCCGTGGGCCAACCGTTGGTCCGGATTTATGAGGTACGCCCTTGGGCTTTAGGGAAATCTAACCCAAAGGGCGCAGGCTGGACTTGATCGTATTGGCCTGCCACAAGGGTAAATCGTATGTCAAAACCAGAAAATGGATTATTAGACTCATAAAAGTGTTTAATAACAACTATTTAGGGTTGTTGGCCCTAGGTGCATCACTACAAGTGCGGCAAGTGTAAACGAAGGCGATACCGCGTACTACACCCTGACAACTAAGAACGTTGCAGCTGGAACTTCCTTTGCCTACACGATCACTGGCGTGAAAGCTGCTGACGTGGTTGGTGGCGTTTTGTCTGGTACGGCTACGGTGGACTCCACTGGCAAGGCGGTGATCGCAGTCTCCGTGCTCGCCGACAGTCTCACCGAAGTCGCGGAAACAATGACTTTGTCGGTTGCAGGTAAGTCTGCCGATGTCGTCATAAACGACACCTCGCTGACTCCTGCTCCCGTGGTTGCGCCAGCCGCTACTTACGCGATCGCTGCAAGCGCTACTTCGGTTAACGAAGGCTCGGCTGTTAACTTCACGCTGACCACGACCAACGTGCCTGCCGGCTCGACACTGGCCTACACCTTGGGCGGCACTGTTACCGCAGCTGACGTTGTTGGCGGCGCCCTGACCGGTACTGTTACCGTCGGTTTTGACGGCAAGGCCATCCTGCCAGTGACGCTGACTGCTGACGCGCTGACAGAAGGCGCTGAAACAATCACAGTGACCATCGCAACGGCTACTTCTGCTGCCGTTACTGTTGCTGATACATCCTTGACACCTGCGCCTCAGCCGCAGAGCTACGCGCTGTCTACAGCAATTGACAACATGCCCGGCAGCGCCGGTGATGACACCTTCAATGCAACTGTTATCGGTGCTAACGCGACCGGCACGACTCTGAACGCAGGTGACGTGATTAATGGCGGCGCGGGAACCGACCGTGTTTCTATCACTGTTTCAGGTGCTGCTGCAGGAGCTACAACTACTACCAACGTGCCATCAGTGACGTTGAGTGGTATCGAGCGCGTTGAAATCTCGAACTTCAACACTCTGGCAATGACTGGCGGCAATCCGTCGGCAACAATCGATGCAGGCTTGTTTGATTTCACGAACCTGAAAACAGTCGCTTTGGTCTCTAGCTCAGCTACTGCAACCATGGGTGATACCTCCATCACCAACATGCGCGCTATCGAAGACGCAGAAATGAGCAACGGCGCTGGTAGCCTGAACATCGGCTATGTGGCGGCGGCTGTTGCTGGTACTGCCGACTCGCAGAATCTTGCGCTCAATGGCGTAACGGGTGGAACATTCACTGTCAACGGAATTGAGACGCTCAACATCACATCCAATGGCGCCGCACGTAACGTGCTGACCGGTGTAGCAAATGCAACTGGCTTGGCAACCATCAATTTGACTGGCGCTGCTGCTACGACCTTGGGTACCTTGGGTGCAGCCGTAACCACGCTGAGTGCCTCTGGTGATTCGGGTGGCGTTACTGCAACGCTCGGCAACACCACCGCTGCAGTTACAGGTGGAAGCGGAGCCGACTCGTTTACCGTAGGTACGGCCTTGACCACTGGATCGATTAATGCAGGTGCAGGTACTGACACTCTGGTTACTACGGCTGATTCCGTTGTAAATACTGCGGCATTGGGTGCGCGCTACACCAATTTTGAGACATGGAGCAGCACGCGTTTGGCTGGTACATCAACGGCCTTTGCGCAGGACGCTTCTTTGGTTGGTGGTATCACAACTTTGAATGCTACGGTGCAGGATAACGTCGACAGCACAAATACTGTGAATACTTCGTCGATTACTTTCTCTAATGTTCAGGCCGGTACTAACACGCTGAATGTGACTGGCTTGTCAACGGTTGAGTCGGTAGCTGCTGCCTCGGGAGTTGAGTTGACTGTAAATATTAGCGAGACGCGTCAGACCAATACCGCTGCCGATGCTTTGACAATCAATTTGGGTACGTCAACAACCGCGTCTGGCGCCACAGTGGTTGCTGGAACGACTGCGGCAGGTGACATCATCTTGAATTTGACGACTACCAACGAAGAGTCGGTAACCATCAACTCATTGGGCGGTGCTAACTTTGTCGGTACTCTTGACGATGCGGCCTTGACATCCTTGACGTTGACCGGTGCTCAGGCTTTGACCATCGGTGCAATTTCCAACAACACCTTGACCACCGCAATCAACGCGGGAACGATGACCGCAGCGTTCACGATGGGTACAAATGCTGGAACAACTGCATCCACGATCACTGGTGGTGCAGGTAACGACAGCTTGGTCGGTGGTACTGCGAATGACGTTATTACTGGCGGTGCTGGCTTGGATACCCTTGTTGGTGGCGCTGGCCTAGATAATCTTTCTGGCGGTGACGGTAACGACACATTCCAGGTCGTCACAGTTTCTGATTTCACCAACGCATTGGCGGCTGAGACTGTAAACGGCGGCGCGGGTTCTGACACATTGGCCTTTGCCACTGCTGCAAATGCGGCCATCACGTTGACCGCAGCCAATTTGGGCGCGATTGCACAGCTTGAGACAATCACAGTTAACGCAGGTTCAGGTGCATCGTCTATCACGCTTACAGATGCTGTTTACACAGCCAACGGTCAGGGATTTGCCATCACATCGGGTGGTACGGGAACACTGACAGTTGATGGTTCAGCCCTGACGGCAGCAAACGCCGTTGACTTGACCGGAACAACTGGCGCAGTCAACGACACGCTGACTGGTGGCGCCGGTGCAGATACGTTCCGTTTTTCAGCCTCTACTCTTTCGAGCACTGACAGCGTGACGGGTGGAGCTGGTACTGACACAATCATCCTAGCGGCTGACGCGGCTGCTGTGACCGCAAACTTGAGCCTTGTCACTGGTGTTGAGCGCGTCACTACGACTGGTACAGCGGGTAACGTAGCAATTACCTTGGCGGCTGCAACGATTGCGAGTGGTGGAACACTCACCACTAATGCTTCGTCCATCACTGCAACAGGTTTTGGTCTTAACTATGATGGATCAGCTATCAGTACAAGCCGAGTTCAAAATGTCACCGGTTCTTCCGGTGTGGATACGATCCTAGGTGGCTCAGGTAACGACATTGTCAGCACGGGTGACGGTAACGACACGATTACCGGTAATGCGGGTATTGATAACCTTAATGGCGGCGCTGGAGACGATACATTCTTGGCAGTTGCATCCGACTTTGTCGGGCTAACTGCGGCTGAAACCATTGTTGGTGGCGCCGGCAACGACGTGCTAAACATTACCAATACAACTACGGCAGCAACTATTGCCGCGGCAGACTTAGCGGCAATCTCTGGAGTTGAGAACATTGTTTTCAACAACACTTCGGGCAATGTATCGTTGACCTTAACGGACGCGGTTTACACTGCTAACGGTGCAACTACATTGACAGTTAACGCTGCTTTGGCTACTTCAGGTACGGTTGGAGTCAATGCAACCGCACTGACTTCAGCCAATTCGGTGATCGTATTTGCTGACTTGAACGGTACGGCGCTTGCTGCTAACTCTTCGATCGTTGGTGGTGCCGGTGCTGACACGGTGCAACTTGATGCGCCTGACTTGGCATCGGTTTCTACCATCACCGGTGGTGCGGGTACCGATACATTGCGTATCGACCAAACCGGTACGGCTACGATGGTCGCTGGCATCACTGGTTTTGAAGCGATGACCTTTACTACCCCTGCAGCAACCTACAACATCACTACAGACGATGCTAACGTTGCATCGGGCGTGACCTTTACAGTGACCTGCTCTAACCTTACTGCAGGCCTTACCTTCAGTGGCGCAGCAGAGACAAATGGAGCGTTCAGTATTACGGGTGGAATTGGAGATGACAACATCACCGGTGGTGCGGGTGCAGATACGATCTCGACTGGTATCGGTAATGACACGCTGACTGGAGGATCGGGTTCAGACACATTGACTGGCGGCGCTGGTGCCGACGTCTTTGTTTACGCAACGGTTGCACAATCGAGCGGCGCAGCCATTGACTCTATTACGGATTGGACAAGTGGTACGGATAAGCTTGCCATAACTCTTGATTACTCTACTATTGCGGGATCGGTAGTTGTTAACGCAAATCGGTCTACAACAACGGCAATCTCTAGTATTGGTGCTGCGCAAGATTCATTGTCCGGTGACCGTGGTCAATGGGTTTATGACACATCCACAAGCCAGTTGTATGTCAACTTCAATGCAGATAATTTGATCACATCTTCAGACTATCGCATTGGATTGAGCGCGGGCTCTACTGCTGGAAATACTGTAGTTAACGGTGATATTAATTTCACAATTAATGGCGGACTGAACTCAGACACAATTACAGGTGGCGGCGGCGCTGATGTGATTTCGGCTGGCAATGGAGATGATACGATTAATATGGGTCAAGGTGATAGCGTTGATGGTGGTGCTGGAGCTGACACCTTCGCGTTTGCTGCCGTGACCACTGCATCTACCATTACAGGTGGCTCCGGTGCAGACGTGATCACTTTGGCTGCTGGCACAAACTCCGGCCTGAGAATTGGCGACACAGATGGCTTCACTTTAAGTGGGGGTACGGTAAATACCGTTACATTTACTACTGCACTTTCGGCTACAACAATAACTGGTGGTTCAGGTATTGATACCTACACTTTTGCGGGAAGCGTGGCTAACGTCGCTACGGTTACCGGTGGTACAGGTGCTGATGTAATTGATCTTGGAGCTACTACGACTGGAATTACTTCTGTTGTAATTGCAGCTGGTGACTCCACTTCAGTAATCGGCGGAGCTGGAAATGCCGGTACAGCGAGCGTAGCCTTTGATGCAATAACAAACGTCACCTTGGGAACCACGGCAGCTAACAAGGACAGAATCGATGTTGTTGGAACTGCCGCACTGTCGGCAGCAGCCACCGTTAACGGGACAGATTCAACCTTAACTATTGGAGGTGCTGTGGTTGGTGAGCATACAGTTAGTGCGACTGGCCTTACAACTTTCGTTGTTGCTAACGGTGGCGCAGCGCAGGTAGTAACTTCGGACGCTTCGCTCGCAGCAGTTTTGCAATATTTGAGCGGTGTTGACATTGGTAACTCCGGCTCCAGCTTGGTGTTCACGGCAACTTACGCCGTGTCAACACGCGGCAGCGTTACCCATAGCTTCTTGTACACCCAAAATACAGGAAACGCGGCAAATGCCAGTGCTGCTGATGGGTTTACGCTGGTTGATTTCATCGGCGTAACGTTAACTGGCGTTGAAACAACTGCTAGTACCACCGATGGCCTGTTATTTATTGCTTAATTTAATTTAAGTCACCGAAAACCCCACCCCTCAAAAGGGGGTGGGTTTTTTTATTGAAACTAGAAATCAAAATCATGAAAAGGGAAGATATCCCAGCGTTATTCGCAGGTATTACCGGATCAGATCAGGCCAAAGCAGAGTTGCGTACAGCGATGGAACGCCTGGCTTTAGCGCTTAAGGGCATAGACCCTTGGCTCACTGACAACCTAATTACCTTCGGCAAAAATCTCAGCTTTTTGGGCGATACGGAGCTAACTGAGGCTGTTGTCCGACATGCTCAGCATGAATACGATAAGGCCATCATCTGGCGAACTCACATACTCACGTGGGCCGGTAAGAACGCACTGCGGGTAGACGGTGATTTCGTGGAGTGCGGCACACACTGGGGTTATTCCGTTAGCGTGATGTGCGATTACCTAACTTTTGCACAAACGGCAAAACAGTACTGGTGTTACGACCTGTTTGAAGGTGCTGCTTATGACGTTGCGGGCAAGAGCAATGAACACCCGTTTGACGCTGTTAAGCGACGGTTTTCCGAGATGTCTTACGTCAATTTCATTAAAGGCAGCGTACCTGATTCGTTTTCACAGGGAGCGCCGTCTAAAGTGGCGTTCCTGCATCTTGACCTCAATTCTGCAGCGGCAGAGCGCGGCGCGCTGGAGTATCTTCTTCCCCGTATGTCCAAGGGAGGTATGGTCGTCTTGGACGACTACGGCTGGTCGCACTACCAGGCCCAAAAGGTAGTCGCAGACGAAATTTTTGGTGCTAGGGGCATATCTATCGCTGAACTCCCGACTGGCCAGGGTCTTGCAATCGTTTGAACATGAAAAATCCTTTTCCCAGAAAACCGTTAGTTGCCGATGCTAAGTCCGAGGTGTTGTTCCAGTTCCACAGAAACGAATTTGGTATCGTGATTCGTCTGTGCCACAAGATACTTAAAAAATCGCCTTCCGATGTAACGATCAATCATCTTATGGGAAGCGCGTACCTGATGACGGGGCAGGCGTCAAAGGCACTCCCGCACCTATTGCTAGCCTACAACCCACAATCTGCGCTGTCCTGGTGGAACCTGCTTGTGGCGCAGCACCAAAGTGGCAACATCAAAGAGGCCAGGGCCCTACTTGGGTTGGCCCCGGCTATGGATCTGCCGCAGGATCAGATTGCGCTCATCACCCGAACCGTCAATACCCCTTCGGAGCAGCGTATCGCTTCTTTGCAGGCTCTGGTCGATGAGGGCCAAATGCTCGATGCAGAGATAGCAGCGTGGTTATTCTTAGAGGACTTCCCCGATCACCCGCTAGGTAAAGAGGTCTTGGCCAAGGCTAGGGGCATGGTTTGAGTATGAATCGAGCCTCAATAGAATTCCACTAAGGCCACGATTCCCGCTTGTCAAAATGCCAGTCGCGTAGACATGCCCGAAATTTCAAGGAATTGATATCGAAGATAATGAGGTTTAAGCCGGATTTCTGTACCGTAGGTCGGAAATTCTGAACGTTCCTTCCTTTTGCAGGTGCCATTTATGCCTACGATCAAAATCGACGACAAAGACTACGACCTGGACAGCCTCAGCCAGGAGGCCAAGGCCCAACTGGCGAGCATCCAGTTCGTGGAGCAAGAACTTGCGCGCCTGCAGATGCAGGCGGCCGCTTTGCAAACAGCCCGAAACGCCTATCTGCAAGGCCTGAAAGCGGCGCTGCCCGCCTTTGGCGGTGGCGACACGATCAAGTTATCTTGATACCCACAAGCTCAATGCACTAAGCGATGCCAACCCTCTTACACATCGGCTGCGGCCCCAAACGCAAGAACCAAACCACACGCGGCTTTAATACGGACGCCTGGACCGAGCTGCGCCTGGACATTGATGCCGATGTGCAGCCAGACATCATCGGCACCATGACCGACATGTCGGCCGTGGCTGACGCCTCGGTAGACGCCATCTTTTCCAGCCACAACATAGAGCACCTTTACCCCCATGAGGTAGGCCCCGCGCTGGCCGAATTTATCCGGGTGTTGCGCCCCGATGGTTTTTTGGTGGTTACCTGCCCGGACTTGCAGGAGGTCTGCCGCTTGGTGGCCGAGGATAAGCTGCTCGAGCCAGCCTACACCGCCCCGGCCGGGCCGATCACGCCCCTGGACATCTTGTACGGCCACCGCCCGCCCATGGCCAGGGGCAACCTGTACATGTCCCACCGCTGCGGCTTTACCGAAAAGGTACTCATCGGCACGCTGCGCTCCTGTGGCTTCAAGACGGTGGCCAGCAAGCGCCGAGCGCACCCTTACTACGACCTGTACGCCGTGGCCACCAAAGCCGATATGCAAGAAGCCGATTTGCGCACCTTAGCCGCACAGCACATACCCTGAAGCCGGGTATGCCAGACGCCAGCATGCACCGCAAACTCAACCTAGGCTGCGGCTTTGACAAGCGCGAAGGTTTTGTCAACGCTGACAGCTTTGCCGCCTGCGCGCCCGATGTGCTTTTTGATATCGAGACCACACCTTGGCCCTTGCCCGATAACAGCTTTGACTATGTGCTGATGAAGCACGTCCTGGAGCACGTGGGCGCAGACTTTGCCACCTTCAAGCGTGTCATGCAGGAGCTGTACCGGGTGACTGCCGCTGGCGGGATCATCGAGATCCATGTGCCGCACTTCAGGCACGACACCTGGTGGTCGGACCCGACGCATGTGCGCGCATTTACCCCGCTGACCTTTCAGATGATGTCCAAGCGCCAGAACGATGAGTGGATCGCGCGCAAAGCCAACTACACCATGCTCGCCTATGTGCTGGAAGTGGATTTCGAGGTAACCCAGGCCAGCCAAACCTACGACCCCAACTGGTGGGCCCGCGTAGAGCGCGGCGAGCTCAGCCGCGAGCAGCTGCGCGCCATGGGCGATCAGCAGTGGGGCGTTGTCAAGGAACTGCAAGTCCAACTGCGCGCTGTCAAAGCCTAAGTCAGTCATATTTCGTCACGAACCGATGAACACTTCCTGCAACTTCGGCGTTTACTACGCCTCTGAGGCTTACTCGACCGACGGCAAGATCATGGGCCGCCAAAGCACGGGCAAGGCTTTTATGCGTGGTCTGGCGCGCACATGGCCCACGGGGCCTTTGGTTGGGGTTGGGCAGGGGGTGACCGCTGCACGTGCCATGCTCAAGCAACTGCAGACTGACGGATTTACCGGCCCCCTGCGCTGGGCTGAAATTCCTGACTGGGCTGCCATGCAGACGCTCGGGGCGGTTTACTACCCCTCGCCAGCGGCCAAAGACTTTTGTTACTCCCGCAACGCATACCGGCCCGATGCCGTCAGTTTTATGGGCGTGACCTTTACCTTGTCTTCAGCGGGCGCCATGGACCAGGTGGCCGAGCTTGTGCTGCCACCGTTTCAAGCTTGGGACGCGATGATCTGCATCTCGCAGGCGGCGCTGGACTTCACATTGCAAATGCACACCGAAGTGAAGGCGTGGTGGATCGCGCAGACCGGCGCGACCCGATTCAATGCGCCGCAGTTGCCCGTCATCCCACTGGGCATTGACGCGCCTAGCTTTGCGCCCGATGAGAACGCCCGGCGCAGCGCGCGCCAGGCGCTGGACGTGGCGGCTGAGGAGGTCGTGTTTTTGTTCTCAGGGCGCCTGTCTTTTCATGCAAAGGCCAACCCCGTGCCGATGTACCAGGCCATGGAGCTGACCGCAAAGCACGCCAAGGTGGTCTGCGTGGAAGCGGGCATATTCCCTAATCAGGCGATTGCAGACGGGTTTGCCGCGGCCAGGGCCGCGCTGGCCCCTTCGGTGCGCTTTGTTTCGGTGGACGGCAGAAACGAGGCGCAGTACCGACAGGCCTGGCAATGTGCGGACGTGTTTGTGTCCTTGTCCGACAATATTCAAGAGACCTTTGGCCTGACGCCGGTGGAGGCGATGGCCGCAGGCCTGCCGGTGATAGTTTCAGATTGGAATGGCTACAAGGAGACGGTGCGCGATGGCATTGACGGCTATCGGATTGCCAGCGTCTTGCCGCCCGGGGGGACGGGGAGCGACCTGGCGATGCGCCACGCCCTGGCGATTGACACTTACGACTTCTACATCGGGCGCACCAGTCTGGCCACCGTCATCGACCCCGTGGCGCTGGGTGCGGCCTGCGTGCGCCTGGCTACCGACCCTCTGCTGCGCCAGCGTATGGGCGCATCCGGCCTGGCAAGGGCGCAGAGCGTTTTTGACTGGCCCCAAGTGCTGCCCCGCTATGTGCAGCTGGCCCAGGAGTTGGCCGCCATCCGCCGCGCCGCCGGGGCGCAGACACCACAGCCATGGGTGCAGCGTGCCGACCCCTTTGCGCGCTTTGCCAACTTTTCTAGCGAAACCTTGCAAGGTGATTGGACCGTGCAGGCCCTGCCTGACGCCAAGGCGCGGCTGCAAGACCTGCTGTCATTGGCGATGGCCAATTACGCCTTGGACGGGAGCCTCTTGCCGCGTGAGTTGCTGATCGCTCTGCTGGAGAACGCGGCCCAGGGTGGCCGGCAGTCGGTCAATGCGCTGCTACTGGCAGCAGGGGCCAGTTCGCCAGTGGGCGTGCGTTGTCTTATGTACCTGTGGAAGTTTGGGCTGTTGGACGTGCGGCGATAACATTCACCCATGAACATCCTCTTCATCCACCAAAACTTCCCCGGCCAGTTCAAGTTTTTGGCGCCCGCCTTGGTCGCCCAAGGCCACAGCGTGGCGGCCATGGTGATGCAAAAGACCCAGGCCAAAGACTGGCAAGGCGTGCGCCTCTTCCCCTACAGCGCTAGCCGAGGCAGCACGCCGGGCGTGCACCCCTGGGTGTCCGACTTTGAGACCAAGACCATACGCGCCGAGGCCTGCTTTCGGGCTGCGTTGGCGCTGCGCGCGGGGGGCTACACGCCCGACGTCATCATCGCCCACCACGGCTGGGGCGAGAGCATGTTTTTGAAAGACGTCTGGCCCCGGGCCCGCCTGGGCATTTACTGCGAGTTTTACTACCACCCCGAAGGCGCGGACGTCGGCTTTGACCCCGAGTTTCCGTCCACCGACCCGGGCGAGGGCTGCCGCCTGCGGCTCAAAAACCTCAACAACCTGCTG
>Ga0114962_10004448_pt1 | contig 11152 bp, 10 predicted proteins | sample C_130820_MF_Meta_FD_87017 | JGI IMG/M metagenome (GOLD analysis project Ga0114962, IMG submission 87017) | Freshwater microbial communities from Lake Croche, Canada to study carbon cycling - C_130820_MF_MetaG | ecosystem: Environmental > Aquatic > Freshwater > Lake | place: Lake Croche, Canada...
CATCGTCATGGACAAGGCCCTGCAGGCCTCGGAGGACATGACACCCTTTTCGTGCCCGGCGGTCTGAGCGATCGAGCAGCAGATTGCGAAGGTGCTCCAGGAGTTCGAGCGAGTTCGCATGTCGCTCATCACGGCCGCCTCCCTGTCCACGGAAGCCATCCGCCTGGAATCGCGAGAAAAGGAGCCCTTCGGCTTCAAGGCGTCCTCCGCCACCCTGAAAGCGATGCAAGCGGTGCACCGCCTGTTGCCGAAGGGCACCGTGATCCAGGCCCTCAAATCGGGCGGCTGGATCGATTTGCCGGCTCTGCATACGCTCAATGCACAGCTCGTAACACTGCGCCTCCAGCTCGAGAGCGCGGCCCGAGAGACCGTTCTCGAAGTCTCCGCCATCCTCTATCAATCCCAGCAAGACGAACAGGGATGGCTGCAATTGGAGGAATGGCTCAGCCATATCGACTGTATTCGGTGCATCGCCAAAGTCTCGGCGGCAAACGGCTTCACGTGTCCCACGCTGGACCTGGAGGCGGGCGGCGCCTTCTTGGACATTCGGGGCCTCCGTCATCCGCTGGTGCAGAGCCGCGTGGCCTACGTGCAGCACGATGTGCAGCTCGGTCTCGGAACGGACTCCTGGCTCGTCTACGGAATGAACGCGAGCGGCAAGTCGACGCTCATGAAGGCCGTGGGCATTGCGACGATTTTGGCGCAGAGCGGCTGCTTTGTGCCGGCGGCAGGCATGTGCCTGCGACCCTTTTCGTCCCTCTATACGCGCATTCTGAACCACGACAACCTGGGCCTAGGCATGAGTTCCTTTGCCGTGGAAATGGCGGAGCTGCGGCCTGTACTGCGGCAATCCACGGACCAGACCCTTGTTCTGGGCGACGAGCTCTGTTCGGGCACGGAGTCCGTGTCGGCGATGGCCCTGGTTTCAGCCGGCATCCAATGGCTCTCCAAACGCAACACAAAGTTCATCTTTGCAACGCATTTGCATGACCTTCCGACCCTGTTGGATCCGGCGGCCCTCAAACTCAAGATCTGGCACTTGCATGTCGAATACGATCCTGTCAGTCACAAACTTGTCTATGACAGAACCCTGATGCCGGGCTCGGGCTCCACCCTGTACGGCCTAGAAGTGGCGCGAGCCATGGACTTGCCCCTGGAGTTCTTAGAACTCGCCCTGCAACAGCGACACAAGCTGTTGGAGAGTACGAGCCATCTGGAGGCCAAGCCGTCTAGCTACAATTCTCTAGTTCGTCGCCAATCCTGTGAACTCTGTGGTTCTGTGGCGGCCCTGGAAGTTCACCATATAGAACAACAAGCCACTGCAACGAACGGCATTCTTCCAAGTGGTGTGCCGATGAACGACGTCGGCAATCTGGTTGTGTTGTGCGCGGCATGTCACGACAAGCATCATGCCGATACACTGACCGTGCTGCCCCTTGTCCAGACGTCGGACGGCCTGGAACGGTCGGAGACCCAGTCTACGAGAACGACTACGACAACGAAAAAGGCCAAGTGGAGTGAAGAACAGTTACTGCAGATTCATCAACTGCTCGCCAAATATAAAACAGCCTCTTTGAAGGGTGTTGCATATCAGTTAAAAGAACAGTTTGGGATCGAGATCAGCAGTCAAGCCTTGGGGTCTATTCGACGGTCGCTAGGAGGTTGAAGGAGATGGAGCAGTTGTACTCGGAATTACTACTGCAGCAGCTGCTTTCGCCTCCCTTACGTCCTTCTCCGCCACTGCAAGACGGGCCTTTAGCAGATTGATCTCGATCGTGTGAACATCGAGCAACTTCCGGAGCTCCGCAATATCGTTGCGGTTTCCCTCGATGCCGAGGCGAACCGGGTTTCCGTTCTGGTAATTCAGGCCGGCGTTAAAAAGAACAGAGGTCATTCTGCTCTGATCAAGACGATTGTTGGTCCACCGTGGACGCACAAAATTTGACGACCAGGAATCCCTCCCATTCCATCAGAGAGAATGATCATCCCTATTCGTTGTATGAATTGCGGCGGCTCCCTTGCAAATGTGTGGCGCTGGTTTCAAAGACGTGTGGCGGAACTGAATCGCCAGATGGGGAAGACAAATGCGACCGGCCCTGAGTACATGGACGGAACAAGTGTTCCGGTCACTGCAGAACGACAGGCACTCGAGGAACTTGGTCTCGACCGTTACTGTTGCAGAAAGCATTTGTTGACGAATAGAGATTTGATTGACAAGGTTTAGTTAGCACTCGTGTTAAGAATCTAATGATGCCCCTCCGTAGGAGGGAGAGTAATTAGATTCTTAACGGTAGGTAGTATGCAACTGTTCTTTCCATCCGTGATACTTGTTATTCTTGCATTTCTGATTATTTTTCTGATTATGCCGAAGTTCAGCCCCCTTGTAATTGTGAGTATTTCGGCAGTCCTCTTGGTCGCAGGTACTTACAACCATTTCGTCACCTTCTGGAATGAATACCAGCAATCGACATGGCAAAACAATCTGAAGCTCTTTGCGCCCGGTATCTTTATCGCGACCCTGTTGGTCTATGTGTTCATTGTTATTAACTCCTTCTTTACAGGCGGCTCTGTCCCTGTTCCCACGCTTCCCGCCGTTGAACTTCCGTCGGCCGAATCCGCCACCAATCCGGTTACGGCGGCCATCAATTCAACGATGAACGGTGTAAATTCAGCCATGAATGCTGTTACAAACGCCACGAATTCTGCTGTGAATTCGGTATCGAATGTGATCAATAGTTCCGCGAAGAACCAGAATAATAATGGGAAGAACAACAATGGAATCACACGGTCTGCCTTAGCGACGGTTTAGTAGCCGCCTCGGCGGCTACTAAACCCTGGCTCCAAACAAGCGAATGCTTGTTTGGAGCGACGGTTAAGTGCAGCTTTGCTGCACTTAAACCCTGGCTCTGGTCGAGCCTTTGCTCGACTAGAGCCACCGTTTAATTTATCCCCAATCAGTAGAGGGAATGCCGCAAAAGAAACAACGAAAAACGAAAAAGGCCTCTACGAAAGCGAAGGTGCATATTATGACCATTCCAGAGATTCGCCGTGCCTTTGAGCACGTGGAAACCTTTGTGGAGATCCACGCTTCGAAGCCCAAGCACGAACTTGTGACGGCCTTTCAGAATGAGTGGCGCCTCACCTTCAAGAAGGAGGTCGACGAAGAGGGTGCGAAGGCCTATGTGGAGCACGTTCTGTCCGAGCTCCCCAAAAAGCACCCCAAGCATCGCCGGCACCACGGCGGCGCCATCCCTCTCAGCGGCGCTCCCATTCTAGGAGGCGAGACGCACCCAGGCGTCTACATTGCACCCGGTGTGAATCAATATTCGTATGCCCAGGTACCCGCCTACGTGGACAAGGGGTTCTGGAATCCCGAGCAGGCCCGCGACTACGACCCCGTCCCAGGCCAGACGCACTATGTCACAAGAACGCCCGCGGGGCTCGGCTCCAATCAGGCCGGCGGCTCTTCGAAGACGCGAAAACAGCGGAAACTGGCAGGGGGGGGGCTGTGGTCGGATATGCGCCAAATGGTCTTTAATCCCTTCATGAGTTCCGATCCGCCCCCCTACATTCTGAAAGATATCGGCTCGTATCTAAATGCTACAGGAATGCCGCCTAGCCCCGATGCAAGTCAGAGGCATCCTGACTATAAAACAGTGTAGTCACAACAGTCACAACAGTAAACGTCTCAGGTGTTAACCTAAGAAGTTTAATTAATAGGATTCAATAGATGGCTCTGTCTCCTGGAGATCAGAGTAAAGAGGTCGCCCGAACCCTCATTGACGCCTACTTCCGAACTAATTCCTATCCGTATACCCGTCATCACATTGAGTCCTATGACCATTTTCTGAGCACGGATCTCATCAACATTATTAAATCCAACAATCCCGTCCTGATTTTAAAGGATAGCATCGAGGGAACCAGCCTCTATCGGTACAAGGCAGAACTCTATATAGGGGGCGAATCAGGCACCGAGATCCAGATCGGAAGTCCGACAATTTCGTTGCAGAATGATGTCCGTCTCCTCTTTCCGAATGAGGCAAGGTTGCGCAACCTGACCTATGCCTCCACCGTAAGTGCCACGATTCATGTGAAACTCTTCTATACGGAGAGCGCGACAGCGAGGCCCGTTCCGCTCGAAGTGCCCCCCTTCCAGAACGTTCCCCTGTTTAAGATGCCCATCATGCTGCACAGCAGTTACTGTATTTTGCATGACAAGCCCAAGGAATTTCTGCGAGAGGCCGGCGAATGCCCCTATGACAACGGCGGCTACTTCATCGTCGACGGCTCCGAAAAGGTGCTTGTGACCAAGCAGGAACAGGCGTTTAATACCTTCTATATGACCCCGAAACACGACGATCCGAAAGATCCCCGATCCATCCTCTTTGCCTCCATGAGTTGCCTGTCCGCTAAGACGCGCAAAGTCAAGCGCATTACGATGCGCATCTGGAAAGAAGGAGAGATTCTGGTGGGACTGCCTTTTGTCCGTGACCCCGTGCCGCTCTTCATTCTGTTCCGCGCTCTGGGCTTCCAAAGCGACCAAGAGATTTGCAAGTTGATCTATCCCGACTTAGAGGGATCGGAGGCCAAGCTGTTCTTGCCCCTGCTGCAGCCGTCGATTCTGCAGGCGTGGCCATTCTTCAACACCTTTACGTGTGTCCAGTACATCAAGTGCCTGACCAAGGGCTATTCCGAGGCCCATGTGCTCGACATTATTCGGAACCAGATGTTCGTGCATATGCCGAATGATCCGATGAGCCAGGCCCTCATGCTCGCCGAGTGTGTTCGCTCGGTGCTCCGTGTGAACCAGGGCTTCGAGAACCCGACGGATCGCGACGACATTCGGAACCAGCGATGTCTGACGAGCGGCTTCTTAATTCAGATGCTCTTCAGCAATTGCTACGCGAATTGGATCAAGGCCAGTCGTCTCGCCATTGATAAGGAGTGGTTCTACAACAAGCAGGCCTATACGGGCACGGATTTCAGACGGATCTTCGAACCCTCGAAATCCGCCACCATTTTCCCGATCAATCTCCTGACCGAGTCGATTCTGCGGGGCTTCAAGGGCAAATGGGACTCGGGTCTCGGAGAAGAGAAGGCCGGCGTGATTCAGCCCCTGAGCCGCCTCTCATATTGTGACTTTATGAGCCACTGTCGTCGCGTCATCCTCGATTTCGATACGGGAAAGAAATCACAGGGCCCGCGCCGTCTCCACGGCTCCCAGTACGGCTATTTCTGCACGATGGAGACGCCTGGCGGCGCTTCCATTGGTATCGCCAAGAACATGAGCAGTTTAACGGCCTTCTCACTCGGCACGTCCATCGATGAGTTCACGGCCTGGCTCCAGGCCAAGGGGGGCCTGCTCAAATCTGAGAATCTGCTGGAAGACCAGCGCCTCCGCTATGTCCCCGTGTTCCTGAACGGCGGCATTGCAGGCTACACGAAGCAGCCTCTCTCGCTCTACGCCGTTCTGAAGGCGTTCAAGCGGACCGGCTGTCTGCCCTATTCCACCAGCGTCTCCTTCTCCTATACGCTCCGCCGCCTCCAGATCTACATGGACGCCGGCCGACCCTTGCGACCCCTCATCTGGCTCGGACCCGGTCAGCAGGAGAAACTCGGCCGCAAGGCCGATTGGCGCACGCTCGTTCTCGGCACGCTACCCTTGACAGCCGCCCATACGCTCCGCACCATCCTGTTCGTGGATCCGCTCGTCGATCGGGCGCAGGCCAGTCACGAGGACTACTTAAGGGCTTTAAGTAGTCATACGTCGACCCTCGAGTACATCGATCCCTATGAGCAGAACGAGTCCTTTATCGCCAATTTTCAGACAGACATCAAGCCCGAGTCGACGCATATGGAGATTCATCCGTCCACCATTTTGAGTTTCATGACGGCCATGATCCCCTTCTGCAACCACAATCAGTCCGTGCGCAATCAGCTGGGCGACTCTCAGTCCAAGCAGGCCATCAGTCTCTATGCGACAAACTGGAAGAACCGGTTCGACAACAACGCGCATGTGCTCTGCTATGGCGAATCCCATTTGACGGGCACTCTGTACTCGAACTATCTGGGGGAGGGCCGAATGCCCTATGGCCAGAACATCATTCTGGCCATTGCCCCGAGCGGCTACAACCAGGACGACGGCATCGTCTTCAATGCCGACGCCTTTGAGCGCGGCCTCTTTCGCACCATCGCCTATCGGTCGTATATGCTGCGTGAAGAGGACGATGTGATGGCGAAGACGAAGGTGCGGATCGGCAACCCCGCCAATATCAGCTCATGGAAGGACTTAAAGCCCGGCATTGACTATTCAAAACTCGACGAGCGGGGCATTATCAAGGAGGGGACGTTCTGCGACGAGAACACCGTCCTGGTGGGTGCCTATATTATGAATGAGGTGGGCATAAAGACGGACAAGTCGCTGCGACCCCAGGTCTGGACAAAAGGCCGCGTCGAAAAGGTTGTGGTTCTGGTGAACAATGCAGGGCTCATGACGATTAAGGTGCGTTTAGTGCAGGACCGAATCCCGGAACTGGGCGATAAATTCTCAAATCGCCATGGTCAAAAGGGCACGGTGGGTGCGACCCTTCGAGGCCACGATATGCCGAGAACGAAGGACGGCATTGTACCCGATATGCTCATGAACCCCCACGCCATTCCGAGTCGTATGACGATCGCCCAGAACATTGAACAACTGTTCGGCAAGGCCATGGCCGCAACAGGGTCTCGGGGCGACGGCACGGTCTTCATGAATGACGGAAGCCCCGAGGAGGCCATTGGAAACGTGTTGGAGGGACTCGGCTTCGAGAAATACGGAAATGAGTTGTTGTACAACGGCATGACGGGGGAGCAGACGAAGGCGGCCATCTTCATGGGCCCCGTCTATGGGATGCGACTCAAGCATATGGTGGAGGACAAGTGGCAGGCGCGGGGCCAGGGGCGGAAAGAACAGATGACGCATCAGCCGACGGGCGGACGCGGCAACCAGGGCGGTCTCAAAATCGGCGAGATGGACCGCGATTCCATTATTGGTCACAGCATGACGGAGTTCGTGCAGGAGTCCTATATGAAGCGGTCGGACGGCACGGTCATGCCGATCTGCACGAGCTGCGGGACCATGCCGATTCAGAACAAGAAACTCCATATTTCGCAGTGCCCGTTGTGCGACGGTCCCTCGGTCTACATTGGGAATTCGTCGGCAAATCTGGAACTGCTGCCGCCACTCCATCGGCAGAAGGGGCGAATTGTGGATGTGGAACTCCCCTATGCGACCAAGGTTCTGATGCAGGAGATGGCTGCGATTATGAACATTGGGTTGCGGCTCATTACAACGGCGGACACGCAAGTGCTACGACCCTTTGCAGGATTGGATCCCAGCGTTGCCGTGGTTCGGAAGCTCACAGAACGTAAGTTGCCCGAGGTGATTGTCCAAGAACAGATCCCTGAGACAGAGGATGTCACTCAGCAGATATCACTGGATGCCCTTCAGGCAATGGGGGTGGAATCTGCACGCATGGCGGCTGCTGCGGCGACGGCGGCTGCCGAGGATCAGCCGATTCCGGACGAAGAGGCGGCGACGGAGGTGACGGGAGATCAGTCGGTGATTGTTGTGAATCAGGGAACTGAGCCGGTGGTCCTTATAGAGCAACCGGTCGCCGAACCTATAGCACAAAACCAATTACTCCGCCGCTCCAGAAACATTGTCATTCAGTCACCCGTCGTGGAAGAAGTCCCGTCAGGCGCCCCTGCCCGACTCTTTCCAAGCCCCATTCCTGGTGCACCGCCTACGATTGCCGTGGCGAGTCCCGCCCCCTCCATCATCAATGTAGACACGAGTCCCGCCGCCATGGCCGCCGAGGGCTTGGCCCAACAGCAGCCAAATGTTCGCCGTGCAACGGTCGGCAACTTTACGGTCCAGCGATCTTCTGAACCGGCGGCCGTGACTAGTCAATTTAGTGCGCCGATCATTGTTCGTAAATTAGAGTAAATTTGATCGATTCGGAAGACAAGATACCTTTTAGTAGGAATGAACTTCGGTGACATTGAAGATATCTATCGCAGCAGGTTGACGCTCCTCGATATTCTCGAGGAGCGTGGCTATGCTACGGAGGCCTTTCGCAAACTAAGTCCCGATGAGATTGCAGCGGCAGTGCCCAATGCCGACGGCCTCTTCTCTCTGAGTTTTACGGCAAAGAAAAAGGATGCCGACGATTCAAAAATCTGTCTGGTCCGCTATGGAAAATTCTCCAGGCAGAAACTCGGCAATATGTTCGACGACTATCCAGACGAGACCATTGCCGAGACCATTGTGATGATCATGGAACCCGTGGTCGACCTGCATCATCAGCTGGCGCTCAAGCTCTGGCTCAGCGGCCGCCTCCGTGTCAGCTTCTTCAGCATCTATCAGCTCGTGAACAATCCCACGAAGCACTTTCTAGTGCCGAAACACGAGGTTGTGCCGACGGAAGACGAAAAGGGAATTATGGAGAAGCACCATATGATCTCAAAATCCAAGTTCCCCATGATTCGATTTCATGTGGATCCCATCGTTCGGCTTTTGGGCGGGGTTCCAGGCAATCTGATTAAGATCACGCGACCGAGCTTGTCCGCCGGCGTCTACGAGTTCTATCGTGTTGTTTCTCCCTAATCGTTAGGGATGAGCTGTACGCCAGATTTTATAAGTCAAAACAAATATGTACCAAATGACAATCAGGCAGTGCAGGGCTATCAACAGGCACTATCGAATGTAACAACCGCCTACGAGGCTGGCCAAACGCCGGCCTGTGATACAATTATGAATACAGACGGTCCCTATAATACATTTGCAGGAGTCGTCGCTGGGATTAATACAAACACAGAGAATCTGATTAATACCTGTGTGCAGACCAACCCTGACTATAAATCGGCAATGGACAAAACCACACGCCTGGAAGACGAGATTCGTGAGCTGTCGGCCGATGAGCAGACAGCGAAGCTCCGTGTGGAGCTTCTCCGGACAAAGGACGTGAATCTCACGAATCATCAAGTCTTTTTATTGGGTCGCCCTTTGCGCCCGGCGTCTATTCCGCTCCTGTGGGCCCTTTCCGTTCTCTTTATCGGCATTGCCGTTCTTGTCTTCTATATGTTCAATCCATTCGATCTCAGCCCTTCGAATACGCTTCCCTATCAGGCCTACCTCTTTCTTCGAAACCCGTTGTTTATCGGCGTTGCCCTCACCGTTACCACGATCGCTATTATTCTGGGAATCCTATACAAGGCCGGTGTTCTATAAATTATATGTAGAGATTCCTTAGAGTCATGGCGTCCTTTTGCCCAGCGAATAAACAGTCCTATAGTTTAACCGATTACAACAGTGCAGCCTATCCAGGGGGACTGATAGAACTAGTTTCCCCTAGTGCAGAACGCGATACGAACACAAATATCTTAACGCCCAATGCCTGCGCCCTCGTCTATAAGACACTGGTGATCAATGATACACGGGCCTTTGCGGCCAATGTCACAGACGAATACTGCTATTTTAATGGTCTCTATACATCTGCGGTCGAACATTTCCTATCCATGACAGCAAATAAGAGTGCCTCATCGAGCCCGATCGATGCCTATAGCAAGGCCAGCGTTATTTTGATCGGCAATCTCATCGATATCAGTACACTGGTCGGGTATATTGGGGCGCAAAGGTCGAGTGACGGCTCTTTGCAGGCCCTGGCCACGCAGATGCAGACCGCGCTCCAGACACTCCAGAACCAACTGGGAATGATTACGAGTTCTGCGAAGAGCGCCGGTCTCACCACCAATACACAGCTCTATAAAGAGATGGAGAAGTACTCGCGGCAAAAGGCGTCCTATACGAACAATCTGCTGGGATTCTACAGCTTTCTGAATATCACGTCCCTCGGACTCCTGTTCTATATCTACCGTTCGATGTAGAGAATTTATACAAGACTAATAGAGTGCGATGAATTCCGGTGTATCGCAGGATCCTGCCTATTATATTGAGCGGGACGAGGAACTACGAGTCTTTGACGCGGGTTTAGCGAGGCGGCAGAATGAGATCAACCAGTGGGAGGCCGGCAATAAGATGGATACCCTCTTCATCTATCAGCAGATGCTCATTATCCTATCTGCCGTCATTGTGATGACCTATCTCTTGAAAAAGGGTATATTGTCCACTACGGTATTCTGGTCATTGACGGGGATCCTGGCCGCCATTTTTGCGTTTACGGTCGCCAATCGCGCACAGTTTACGGATAAGATTCGGGACACGCGCTACTGGAATAGACGTCAGTTCCCTGTCAAAATGAATCCCATCCCGACGATCACCCTCTGCGACTAATCACATTTGCGACACGATTAGATTTTTAACGATACTACGAGTAGGGTACTCGAATGGACAAGGTTCGTGCTATAGAAGAACAGGCTGCTCAGCAAGTGGCTGCTGCACAACAGGCTGCTGCACAGCAGGCCGCTGCCCAACAGGCTCAAATAGATATTTTGCAACAGCAGCTCACGGATACTTCAAATACATTGACGAAGTCTCAACAGCAGATTCAAACTGATACATCTCAGTTGGCTGCAAATAATCAGACAATTGCTGCAGATAGTGAGATGATTCAAACACTTAAAATGCAGATTAAAAACTGCAGTGCCGAAGATGCTATAAATATTAAAAATTTACTTAAGAGCTATACTTCGGCCGTGAACCACAACGCTGCCTTAGTGAAATCCGTCACCATTCAGGATACTGCAGAGCGCTTGCATACAGTGAATGAGCAGAATACCTATTTGGAACAGGAAAAAGTCGAATTGATCGCCAGCATTGAACAGCACGAACGGGACTTTATAGATCTTCGGGATGCCCTGCCCGAAGTTCTTCCAAACACCAGCATTCATACGTTGGACGACTATACTCTTTGGATTCTGGTACTGAGTTACAGTCTCTTCATTGTGTCCGTGATTTTCTATTACTGCTACACCAATTCATATACAATGAACTCCATTCTGATTTCAACCGTAGGGGCTGCTATCCTCAGTATTTTCCTATGGTTTTTAATAATTCTACTGCTGTAATACCATTAAAAATTACGCGTTTTTTATGAGCCTAGGCATAAGGAAGGTGCCTAGGCACCTTCCTTATCGTACTCCTCCCAGATGC
>Ga0114962_10004452_pt1 | contig 11150 bp, 22 predicted proteins | sample C_130820_MF_Meta_FD_87017 | JGI IMG/M metagenome (GOLD analysis project Ga0114962, IMG submission 87017) | Freshwater microbial communities from Lake Croche, Canada to study carbon cycling - C_130820_MF_MetaG | ecosystem: Environmental > Aquatic > Freshwater > Lake | place: Lake Croche, Canada...
ACTTAATGTCAGCAGAGCCTTGTACTACGTGTCTAGCACGAAAGAATGTGTTAGCAGTATCAACTATAATATGTGTCATTTAACTTCCGCTTTCCCGTTACCGATTTTACTTACATTAATATAACCAGCCGCATGTCTTATCGGATCTGCAACACCGGCTTCGGCTAGCATATTTCTTGCTAGGTCTCTGAACCAGCGATCCACAATCTCTTCTTCAGGATCGCCATCATATCCATAACCAGCTTGTTTCAATTGTACTATGAATTCCGGGTTCCAGTCAAGTTCAAAAAACCCATTACGTATGTTGTCTTTATTGACATGTGTATCTAATACACTTACCCAGGCTTCACCTTTTCGAGTGGCTCGATCCTTTGGAGTCATCTTAGCAAGCTCTTCAGCTTCTTGTGCTTTTTTAGTTTCTTCTTGTGCTAAAGCCAATGCTTCTTGCGCTTGAATTTTTAAAAATTCAAGTTTATCAAAACCAAATAATCTTTTAATTAAATTTTTCATCAAGTTCCCCACTCATTTTTAAATAACGGTACTTGTAGTCTATCACTGTAGCGCAATCCGTGTTTCATTGCCATAATAGCCACTGCTTTGTTGTTTAATGCGTAGACACTTTCAACACCACCGACTGGCATTAAATACACATGTCCTTTAAAGCCGGCGGCACGATATTCGCTTGCGGCTTTAAGAGCATAGTCACGATCTTCTTCTGTAGCAATAACAAACTTCAAATATGTTGTACCACGTTTTTCATACTCGCATACTACTTCCGGGAGAATAGCTTCTTCCCACTTCTCACCACTGCATGGAAGTTTGGCACTAACTGAGAATGTAATTTCTCTATCCCATTGTTCGGCAGTCCATTCGCCTAAATAATGTTTAAACTCTTCTGTTAGCTTTTGAGTACCATTTGTTTCAAATGTAATTTCTTTTAATCCAGCCATCTTAGGATGTCTCAACAGGTCTGGATACGCCTTTTGCCAGCCCAACAGCGGTTCACCGCCTGTAATAACCAAATGCTCGTCTAGCCATTCATTGTGCGGAAGTATCTCCATAATTCGATCTGCAATTGCTTCACTAGTAAGCATTGGGCTGAGATCTTTAAACTCAGGCATCCAGCTTGCATAACTATCACAGCCTGTACTTACTAACGGAAGCTCTTCATACTTTTGAAAAGGGGTAATCAATGAATGCGTAGCCGCAATACCGGCAGCCTCCATACTTAACTCACCACGTGGCATACCAAAGCCAGCGCATTTGAAGTTGCACCCAAATGTGCGTAGAAACACAGACGGAACACCCATGTAGCGTCCTTCGCCCTGTATACTATAAAATAATTCTGCTATTTTGATTTTGCTCATACTGTATTATACACTCTTTTTAAATAATAAGTCAATTGTTTTAGACACTTCGGAAAAAATAAATGCATTACCTATTCCGGTATAGTGATTGATATTGCCACGTTCAGTAGGCCAAAATTTAGAAAAATTCAAATAATTTACTTCCGGTGCTGCCGGTACACTATCTGGAAAATGATCAATATGAATAGACGGTACCGTAATTATATTATTAATTTTGGATCGTATCAAACTGTAGATAGTTTTTTGATAATCGGCATCGTAATGATACTTAAACCAATTGATAGCAGTTTTAAGACTTGGATTAAACCAACTGAACTTAGGTGTTAAGTCTGTTATTATTAGATCGCAATCTTTATGCAAACCCACAGTATGTATTGGATGTTGTCTGGTATGCACACGGCTATCACTAGTATGACTAACAATAACTAAATCGTACGCTGAGACTTGAGTTGATTCTATTTGTTTTAAAATTTTATACTCGCTGACTCCAGCACAGGATAAGTTAGTTATAGTATGACTACTGGACAATAGCTCTATCCAACTGCCAGTTGTATTCGGCCAGATTGTAGAAAAGCTATCTCCTACAATTAAAATGTTCATTGCGATTTTAACCAAGGAATAAACATATTTGCTACTAGTTTATGATATTCTCGATTGTAATGCTCTTGGTCTTCAATGAGATATTGTGTATGATCGATTGATTTTGATCTAAAAAATCCTTCAACAGTTTTTGAAGAAATCACTGTATTTTTTAATTTACCATAATATTCAAAATTGCTAGGAAACTTTAATCTATCAGTAAAATTAAACAAGTATAATTTAGCATTGTTGTCTGCACAGATGTTGTCCCATGTATATACAGCATTAAGAAAATCTCTCTTTTCGAGATATGTGTTTAATTCACAAAATAATTTAACTTGCAGATAAGTATCTTTTCTTATGTTAGGACTAGTAAGACCTTTTTGAGGACTCAAATCAAAGCCTGGAAATTTATTATAATCTTCGTAAAGTGGCTTATTAAATAACTGTACACAATCATCTTTAACATCCACATCTGCGTATCGATGAATTAAATCTGTCGATGCATTTTTATCAAAAAATGTAAAGTGATCAACTGGTGCAGGCTCATCAGGCATTTCACCATCAAATGCTATTGTAAACCTATTTAGGCTAGCCATACATAAGTAGACTTCGTCAATGTCGTCATACTTTTCAAACATTGTTTTTAACCAATCAGTGTATACACGATTGTTAACACCGGCCATTGCATATAGTGCAACTGGTTTATTGTTTACTTCACTATAGATATCACAATAGTTATTGTCATTCCAAAAACTATAAGTGCCTGCACCAGTTTTTCCTGGTACACTAACATAGCCGCACGAATGACTATCACCGATAAACAGTGTACGACTCATTGCGCTGCCTTTCGAAACTCTTCAACATCCGTGATGGCACTTTTTAATGTTTCTGCATAATTGAGTGCTTGTTGTTTGTTCAAGTGTACCGAAGATTCGGTATCAATATAACCTTTGGTTAACAATGTCCAAATATGATACCAGCGTTTCTTTGACCAGAAATTTGTTGTACCTGTGGTATACACAGTTACTATAATGTCGTGATCGTCCGCTTCAATCCATACGTTATGATTATGAGTATCATCATGACAGTTACAGGCGATTCGATAGACTTTCGAATCTCCCCAATCACCTGTTTTCATTATACCCTCTGCTGGTATTTGTACATTCATCGTAGCACCTCTAGTGTTGAAATCTTAGCAATCTTTTCGCCAAAGTCTTCGTCTTTACCAATGATATAAATTTGATGATCACTACGATCCGACTTTCGATCGTAGCGACTAAACTCTACAATCTTACCACCTACTGCATTATACACTTTGAAGTTTAAACTAGCATCGCTATTAATATCACGAGTACTAGCAATACTATTAAGACCCATGCTTTTAGTAGTCGGATAGCATTGATCTTGCTCGCTATCTAACCATCGGCGGACTTTTCTTTTTAACCAGTTCATCTTGGGGCAAACTCCTGTTGTAGCTTAATATTATCAAAGAATTCTTTCTTTGTATGTGGGTCAGTATTGAATGCACCCTTGAGCACTGTGGTCTGTGTTAGACTAGAGTGTGCCATAATGCCTCGGTTCTCACAACAACCATGCGTGGCTTGAATGTATACGCCCAGATTTTCGGCTCCTGTGGCTTTTTGGATTTCTCTAGCAATGTCATTACATAACTCTTCTTGTAAAGTACCACGGCGAGCACACCACTGAGCAATACGAGTATACTTGCTAAGACCAATGAGTTTTTCAGCGGCAATAATACCAATATAAGCAACACCACTAACGGGTTGGTGATGATGACTACACATACTACGTAGCTCACTACGAACAACCAACATACCTTCGTAACGGTCCGCCGAATCATTTGGAAATGCTGTTGCATCGGGTGCAGGTTCGTATCGTCCTGCCATTACTTCATTAAAATACATTTTAGCCAGTCGCTTGGCTGTGCCTTTTGAGTTAGGATCATTTTCACGATCGATAAGCAAGCGATCTAGCACTTGTTCAAAAGCTTCTGTTGCTTCGTTAATTAGGATTTCTTTATCACCCTCGTGTAGATAATCACTAATATTGTCCCCAGCCCAAAAGCGTTTCTGGTCACGCTTCATCTTAAAGCGTATAGCATCGCCTAGATAGCCTTCTTCATAGCCCTTGTCGTCTATGTTTTTATATGTTACTGATTCAGTCAATTTATTATTCTCCGAGTTAATGACGTGGATGTCTTTGTACTATTATATAGGTTTATTTAGGTTTTTGCAAATAATTTTCAGCTCAATCTCTCGCTTAAGAGTATACGGCATAGGTCTGCATCCTTTTCGTTTTTAAAATTAAAAAACATAGCATCATGTTTTGGATGAGTTGAATATCTTTCACCAGGCAAGCCAAACACTTCTAGTACCATAGCACAGGTTTCATTCCACCAGAATCCATTCTGGTTATCCCATTCTACAGTAACAGTATTAGGTATTGTTTTCATTTGTTAACTGAGCTAGTTCGTCAACTAGATATTCTTTATACTCAGTTAGGATAGTAGACTTACGATCATTGCCACCGTCAATACGCAATTGACGGATATCGTTTTCTACCATCTCTATCTTAGCTTTGAGTTCTTCTATAGATAAGTCACTCATTTCTTAATCCTAGTAGCAATACTACCACCGAACAAGATAGCAAAAGCCGCCCAAGTTTCCCATGTTAACGGAATATTCAGCACTGGGAATAAAGTGTTTAAACTCCATATGCCTAGTATAGGACCTATTGCAATGGCAATTACAACTAGTGTAATACCAAAAATTAATTTAATTAAAGCTGATGTCATAACCAAAAATCCTCCCAAGGATAAACTAACCAACAATCTTCTTCTGCTTTGTTCACAGTCCATACATAATAATCAGGGTCTTTAAACGCACTTGATTGATTATGTGTTAATACTGCAAATCGAACTGTATCACCCCAGATACTTTCCCATTTGGGATCATCCGGAAAACAACCACTAGGCCAATCATTCTTAATCCAATTGATAGTAGATCCTTGATCATTAATATCGTCAACGATAAGAATCTTCTTGCCTTTGAATGCATCTTCAGCCATGCCAAGATTGCTAACACAATCGCCGCCATCTCGTAGACTAATGTCTAGACTGTTCATCTTAATGCCAGTATATTGACTAATCAAATTAGCAGGCACTAGTCCACCACGGCCGATACCGACAATATAGTCAGGCCGCCAGTAATGATTGTGCATTTGTCTAGCAATATCTAAACAAGCACCTTCTACGTGTTGCCAAGTATAGTAAATCTTCTTCATAAGGTTAAACCATATGCTAATGCTTGTAGTTCTTCTTTAGTCATAAAGAAGTTGTATGACTGACTATCTTGAACTTCACCGTCTTTCAAACTTTCTTGAATGAGGTCAAGACTAAACAGGCCCTTGGGGCTGAGTACTTCATGCTTTACCATGCGTACCCGAAATCCTTCGCTTTCTTTAACTGTCATTTCTTTGCGTGTATGCGCAACTGATTCATGTAGTTCCATCATTCATCTCCTTTAATTGCTTCAAATGTTCTGTATTTGCCCAATGCATTAATATAGTCGTTGTACAACTTCTGTAGCTTTGGATGCTTACGTTCAAGTATAACATCTCTTTCTGGAATTTGCAAGACTTTTTCAATTGTGTTCAACCGTTCTTCCAAGTCTACACCGTTGATGACCATGGTACCTTTGACTTCTATAGTAGCTGGTTTGGTTTGATTAATACGAATGACTTCACTGTTTGGCATACTATTAGTACCGGTAGTCCATATTGCATTTGTACTGGTACCAACACCTGATGTCAAAAACTGTCCGCTAGTTCCAGAATTGTAAAGTTGACTAGATGTCTGATAACCCACAGTGGCCCCGTTAATAGGGATTGTATTACCCGTTGTTTTGTTTGTTGTATAAGTACGACTCATTGTGTATCCATTTGTTGTTAACAAGAAAGCCCCATTCTCGTTTCTGCGGTCCTGGCATAAACAAGGTCCAGGGTATTACGCCCGGTTTTAATTCAATACGATGATAGCTACTAGAACTACAAATGCGCCAGTGACCTGGACCGCGCCAATGCTTTGTTTCTCCAACCATTTTGCCATTTTCAAAATTAGGGGTATATTCATAGTAGCCGCCTTTGAGTATTAGTGTAGCATAAGGCCACGGATGATCATGTACATCACCGGGATCGCCTTTGTGAAACTTGTGTAAGAATATGTTAAACGGAAATGTCTTACGGTCTTTTAAGAACAAGTAGTAACGAGTTAACAATGGCTCGTTACATTGACGATCCATAATAACACGCTTGCGGTCATGACGCTCAAACCAATCAAGGCTTAGGTCTTTGATCTTTTGGAGTATCATAATGATCCCTTACTAGTTTATAAGTTGTTTTAAACTTTTCAAATGCAATTTTTAATCCAGGATACTCTTCACACATTTTCTGTATCTTATCAAAGTCTGGAAATCTGTCAACCCAGTCTTCTCCATAAAATGACCCAGTAATGTTAATGCCGTTCATGTTGGGTATACAGGCAGTGCCACTAGTACTAATGGTATATGTTGATGGGCTGTTAACGTATGCATAGTTTGAGGTTATTCCAGTACCGCCACCAGTGAATGTTATAGTGCTTGACGAAGTCCCACTATTGATAGTAGTTAGTATTGGTTGATATTGATAACAAGTAGCTGGCAAACTATCATCGTACTTAAAAGTAATGTTATCAGTTATCTCAAGAGAGTCTTCAGTATTGTCTTTATACGTTGAACTTTCTCTAAGACTACGAATGAATTCTTGAACAGAGGTCTCTGGCAGAGAAGAATTGCTCATGTAATTGTTCCTTTTGTTTGTGTATACTTGGAATCCTTGTAGAATAATTATCCATATGTTGGATTATTTCTTTACATAGATCTGGACGATATACTGTATATGCATTAAAACTCTCAGTCCATTTACTTGGATATTTAAAAGTATCCAAATACATTTCACTGTAACTAAGTCTATCAGGCACTAATGGTATAGCGTCAACTACCGCACCCTCATAGCAACTAATGCCTAAAGTTTCTTGTAAGTTGGCACTGAACACCATTTTGGCTTCACCTAACAAGTTGTGATATTCATTCTTTGTTAGTTGCTGATCCTGACACACTACAAATTCATATTGTGGCAAGTGCTCTTTCAAGTCTCGGAAAATTTCAACTTGTTTTTCTGGTGCTATACGATGAGGAAACAATATAAGATCACGTTTCTGCATACCTGTATATGGAAGTAGTGTATCTTGCATATACTCCATGGGCCACCCTGTGCGTACAATTTTACCGTATTCGCCTGCAAGTATTTCTTTTAGTTCTTCTTCATACCATGGATTTTCTGTTTGGAAGCCACCGTTGAGTAATTCTCTATGAAATAATTCAATATGGAACTTGGTAGCAAAGTAGTTGTGGTCAAATGCGTGAAAGAAACTTTGCTCTGCATGTCTAACCCATGGCTTGTTGCCAACTAAGCGTCCTAAAAAGTCTTGAGGATCATATGAACCAGCATGCCATAAGCCGTGTGTGGTTATAGGTATGCCCAACAACTCACTCATGTACTTTAGGTTGATGATACCAGGATGCCAAGCATCAGTAAACACAAAATGGTCTCCGGGATTAACAGCACCGGAGCAGAACAAACGACCCATCTGTTCAACTTGAGCAGACTTGTATATATTGGTGCCACCAAAATTAAGAAAAGCACCAGGAGTAGTGGCCGAAGGAATATCCTTAGGGCCAGAGATAATTTGAACATTGTGTCCTTCCTTTCGTAACAGAGCAGGTACATGGGACTTCCACTGCCCAGTGTACCTGGTTTCAACTGATTCTAAGTCGACCAAGAAGACAGTCATTATCCCTCTTGCTTCGCAGGATATCTTGGGTTTTTACCCATGTACGGTTTGCGTTCGCCTGTAAACGTCTTTTTAGGACGACGACTCTTGTCAAAGTTTCTCCAAGCCCAACTTTCTCTATTGTAAAGATCTGCTTCGTTAAACGGAAACAACTCCATCCGACAAAAATCATGGAATCCCTCTAGATCGTCAAAAATCTTAACGATGTCGGGACGATTTTCGAAGTAACTGTAGTCTTTATAATTCTTAGCCATAATAGCCTCTTATTTTAATATTTGATGAATGAACCATTTTCCCCGTCTTCGGAGATCTCAATCCAGATCTCACGACCTGGATACTTATTGGAAATAACATCAAACAAATCGTCTGACATCATTTCGCAACTCTTGTAGTCAAGGCTCAGAACGGAACCTTGACCATTATACAGCGACTCGAGCCATCGTTTGAACTGGATGAACTCGATGTCCCTATCATTGTGGAGCACACTGATCCACACCCTGAAATGAAAGATGTGGCGGTGAGGATAACCCAAAAAAGATACGTCATATTCGTCTCCTGTAGCCAACGCTGGATCTGTCAGCGCCGCCGGATATTTATGTATGCCTTCTTTGCGAAAGGTAACCCAAATCATTTTAAGTGGGCGGATGTCTTGTTTAATAATCATACTATTTTATCGTTTTTGTAGGCAGTCCACGGAGTGAACTTACTGCGGTCTTTGAGAGTGTGTAGACTATGCGACCACACACCGGGATTAGTAGCATTAAAATCTTTATCGTCGATTTTAATCATTGTATTATAATTCCATAATTTAACGTAAGGAATCGGAACTCTTATCTGGGGAATAAAATTATTATGATCATTTAATCCACCGTCATTAAATTGCTCAACAGCACTTAGTGGAATATCTAAACTACATAGATAATCTTGATCTAGGAAATATGTAATCATACTTTCCCATGGAGACCATGTATCAAGGTTGTCGTCTACTGGTTTAAAACTATGATTTGCACCAAAGAAAATATGCTTGATATGTTTAGTATTATCGAGTAAACAATTTTCATCGCCTAATATACGTTCAATTGCTTCTATAGGCTGTACTCCTGTAACAAACAATGTACGCATACCAAATGCAGGTGTATGTTCAACCTCATTGCCAATGAAGAACGTTACTGCTTCGCTAATACCTGTATCGTAGTCACGCTTCATTTTTTTTCTTTTCCTCGTAAACTTTGAACATTCGTGTTACATCTTCCATACGTCTTTGAAAAACGTCAGGTGCACCTTCACTTGCACGATCTAAATCATACTCACTTGGATAATGACGCAAGCACCATCTAGCTTGTTCCTTCATATCTTTTGATAAACCGCTTCTAGTATTCAAGATGGATTCTAAAAACTTTTTAGTTTCCATAACTGAGCGATATCTTTCATCAGGTAATGTCATGCTTTACTTCGTCTTCTAATTGATCAAGTTTACTAATATCAAATTCTTCGTCTTCTAATTGTACAGTCTCTTCACCTACTTCTTCAAATAGATTGGTAAAATATGTACTAGCATTAACTGTTTTCTTACCAGTAGCACCACGTGTGCCAATAATGCTCATCCAAAAGCGACTATATTCTTCAACTACTGCTTCAGCAATTCCTCTGTCGCTAGTAGCAAAAATGGCTTCAACAACATCTTTAAAATATAGTGTATCAAATTTTTCTTGTACTAACATAGCAGGAATCTTACCTGCATCATATTGACGATTGGCTTCTTGCACAGCATTGACATGCATCCAAACATTATGTCCCATCATGATAGCATAGCTGAATGAATCCCAGCTTGTTCTATTGCTGACTTTTCCTAATTTGTTAACATCCGGCATCACAGACCAATGTGCAGGGTTGTAAGGATCTGGATTTGTAACACCGGGCATAACAGTTCCAGCACCATATATACAAATCTCTTTCATAGTAACTTGGTCTATAACTGGACTGGATTCAAATTTACTAAAAATCTTATCTTGTATTACAGCGTCTTTGAACAGGCGTGTATCTTGGGAGTACTTCTTGTCGTCTGCAGAAGCCTGCATACGATAGACCCATTTTGTTCTGTCTTCGGTTTCTGTGTTGATATAAATTTGTCCATTTGCTGTGGCAAGGAACGGCGAGGCGCAGTCAAAAGAGATGGTAAAGTTTTCATTATGGTATTTTCTCACTGCTCGTTGAATATCAGTTAATAAAGTTGCCCACTCTAACTTAGAGGTGCCTAGGAAGTGCATCCAGTCTTGTTGACCCTTTTCAAGGAGCCCGTCAAATCGCAATGCCACTAACCTTTTTAATACCAAATGTATGTCGCACATGTTCTGTCCGCCCATGCCCCAACCATTGAACGCACGATCACCATACCGCTTTGGATCGCAATACTTTTTCATGCGTTGATACCAATCCTCTGCATCTGCATGATTTTCACCTTGCAGTACATTTAAGAATTTGCAATTACCATTTCTATTATTAACAAAATAATCGTTGTTAATATATGTGCCTTGTACTGCTTCCATGTAGCTACTAATACCGGTCGCCGCAACACCTGACGGACTACGAGCAACCCATGCTGGAATATCAAGACCCATGCCGTAATCCATAAGCGTATCCATCCAAGTAAGAACTTGCTGACGCTTTTTCATAGCCTTGGGGCAATTGGGATCTTTCCAATCAGCAGGCCAAACACCTTTACCAATCTGGAAACCTCCTGAGTCACCTAGTACCCAGCTAGTATTACGATCACGATTGCGAAACATGTCTTCGCTTTCGTCAACTTTATTCAAATCTAAATTAGCATGTCCTGCTGAATACAAACAATGGTCGTAATAAAACATACCCTTGTCCGGATCTAAGTAGTTAAGACCTTCTATACCGTTTTTAAACGAAGTAGGAATACGTGCAGGATCTACGTAATTACTGTATCGTTGTTTGCCTATAAAGGTACTATAAAATCCACTTGTTGCTGGCAAGAAGTAAGCGTAGTCACTTTGATGTGCTGTTAGATTCTTATTCAATTCGACCCCACTTTATTTTTAACCATATTCTTTCTAATCCATAATGCACCGCAGTTAAGATAATATGTATAATAACTGCATCACTTAACCCGGTCCAGATAGCAGTTATTAATAATGCTATTATTCGATAACTTATGGTTCTAACTACTGTGCGCTTATGGAGTTCCGTCATTATTTGCTTTGTGCTGGCAAGATATAATTGTATTCAGCAGTACCGCTGTCTACAGTAATTTGCAATGCACCTGCATC
>Ga0114962_10004454_pt1 | contig 11149 bp, 9 predicted proteins | sample C_130820_MF_Meta_FD_87017 | JGI IMG/M metagenome (GOLD analysis project Ga0114962, IMG submission 87017) | Freshwater microbial communities from Lake Croche, Canada to study carbon cycling - C_130820_MF_MetaG | ecosystem: Environmental > Aquatic > Freshwater > Lake | place: Lake Croche, Canada...
ATTAATTTATAAGAAGCCAAGAGTAAGACCACGGCCAATACATATTTCAAAATGTTTTGATTGAATTTCTTCGAACCCAAATAAGCGCCCAGAAATCCCCCGACAAAAGCGACACAAACATAAAGTGACATATCGCTCGTGAAGGTAATTCCTCGCGTAAGCATGCCTCCTAATCCCGCAACGGAATTCACAAAAATAAATGCCGCACTTATTGCTGCTGTCTGTTTCTGATTGGTCCATTGCAACAACAATAAAAGGGGTGAAAGTAAGATGCCTCCTCCAATACCGATCATCCCTGATAGCAAGCCCACGATACCGCCACTAAGAACTGCTATGAAAACACTATGGGGCTTCAAATCTTGATCTTCCACATTTTTGAAAAAGAAAAAACGGAGAATAGGAAAAAGCAATAAAACACCCAGAATTCGCTTGTATATGTTTTCTTCCACCGTAATCGTACCGCCAATAAAAGCCAGCGGAATCGATGCTGCCGCAATTGGAATAAATATTTTCTTAGAGAAAAATCCTCCGCGATAATAGTGTATGAATGAAGTCACCGAAACAAAAAGATTCAGCACCAAAGCAGTTGGTTTCATTTCCTCAGGTGCAATGCCGTAAAGTGCCATTAAAGCTAGATAACCACTGGCACCACCATGACCAACCGAAGCGTATAAAAAAGCGACTAGGAAGAGAATTGCGTAAAATATTTCTATAGACATTCTATTTTATGAATTAAGTATAAATAGTAAAACTACTTTTTTTGGAATAAAGTACTAAATGGGTAAAAGGTGCACTAACACTTCATCACCAGCGAGGCCTCCATTTGATTCTTCTGGCAATACAATAAAGCAGTTGGCCTGGGCAAAAGAGTTCAGGCGGAACGATTCTTGAGCATTTAGCGGACTCACTTTTCCATTTACGTAAAAGGCTTTTAGAAAATGCGTTAATCCTGCGGCTTTTGGATAATCATGTGTAAGGGTGGCGGTACGTTCTGTCAAACGATTTGGTAATCCCATACTATCTTCCAGTGCCGAAAGTACATATTCATAAAAACAAGTCAATGATGACGATGGATTTCCGGGTAGTCCAAAAATTAATTTGTCCTTTTTGGTTCCGAAAAACAAAGGCTTTCCGGGCTTCTGCTTGATTTTATGAAATTGTTTCTCAACACCAGAACGCTCGGCTACAAGGGTTACAAAATCGTAATCGCCCACACTAACACCCCCGTTTAAAAGGATGACGTCATTCCTATCCATCGCTTTTCGCAAAACCTCTTCTAATACTTCAGACTTGTCTTCGGCTCTTAGCACTTCTATATTTCGGATTCCGATTTGATTTAAAATGGCTTTTAACTGAAAGGAGTTGGCCTCATAGACCTGACCAAATTCTAACGGCTTGCCCGGATCTTGCAATTCATCACCGGTAAGAATAATAGCCACTCTTGGAGGAGCATAAACCCATACCTCCGCACATCCTATTCCGGCAAGAAAGCCCAGTGCTGCTGGAGAAAGATAGGTATCTGCCGCCATGGCGATAGCGCCTTCTTCGACCTCTGCACCTTTAGGTCTGACATTGGAACCAAGTGAAAGTGAGGAGTCTTCAATTACTAATTTTCCGTTTTCGAGGCGGATCCGTTCTTGCATTACGACGGTGTCGGCACCTTCTGGCAAAGGAGCCCCGGTAAAAATTCGTGTAGCCTCGCCTTTATTAAGGATCAGTTGTCGACTTGCGCCAGCAGCCATTTCTCCTATAATTTCAAGAGGACTCTCTCGATCTTCCAATTTGAAGGCATAGCCATCCATAGACGATTGAGCGAAATTAGGAATCGATATAGTGGCTCGTATCGCTCTTGACGTTAGCAATCCATGCGCATCTTGGACTGCGAGCAGTTCGCTTTTTTTCGGCAAAGGGGTATTTAGAATTATTTGTTTTGCTTCTTTTACGGAAATCATATAGGATTGATAAGTTGTTCGTAATCTGCTACAGTATCTATGTCAATAGCCCCCTTATCAAAGGCAATACTATCGACATCTTCCGCGTATTTTTTAATCATTTTTTGAGCTCCGCCAGTAGCGGATAGCTCCATTAATGCTGTAAAGTATTTTCTTTGAAACAAAACAGGAGTTCCAATTGTTGCTGCATAAGAGGAAGCTATAATTCCTTTTCCAGTTTCTTTGTGTTTTTCTACCAACTTAAAAAGGACAGCAGCTTCCAAATAAGGCTGGTCGCAAACGGTGATGATGCAGCTCTCGAGATCGGAATAAAGCTCCAATAGCTTTTTCAAGCCGCAGCTTATAGAAGATCCCATGCCCTTTTCCCAATCGGGATTGGGACATATCAGATCCGAATGGACTTCTTTTTCGATAGCTCCATTTTTAGCACCTGTTACAACAATTGCTTTAGTACTTAGCGCTAGTATTTGCTCCACGGTATGAAAAAGCAAGGATTTACCCTCGAATTTCAGCAGCTGTTTGGGTCGACCCAAGCGAGAAGAACTACCTGCTGCCAACACTATTATCCCTAATTTATCATCCATTAGCCACCAATTGTAATCATACTTCTGTTTTCCAGTTTGCTCGCGTCAATATCTTCAAAAACACCACTAAATTGACCTCCCAACGCTTTGGCCTTAGCCATAATGGTGTCTTCTATCAAAGGCAAAATATCCTGTCCGGCACGTAAAGCGCCAAGCAAATCTGTTTCCTCTTTAGAAAATAAGCAGTTTTTTAATTTTCCATCCGCTGTCAATCGCATGCGGTTGCAAGTATCGCAGAAAGGAGAACTCATCGTACTGATTACCGCAAAGGAGCCCACATGATCGGGAATCATATATTTTTTTGAAGTATCGTTGGGTTCCGGCTGAACGGGAATTGCATCATATTTGGATGCGACAGCCAGCATAATCTCGTGCAGGGTAAAAACTTGGTTGCTCGTCCAATGATTGCCACTAAAAGGCATAAATTCAATAAAGCGAACTTCTATATTATTGTGTTTGGTCAGCGCTATAAAATCCAATATTTCATTGTCATTCAAGCCTTTCATCACTACTACATTAATTTTTACTCGAATATTATTCTGCAACAACAATTCGATATTACTTCTAACACGGTGGTATAGATCTCTACGGGTGATTTTCAAAAATTTATCGGCTTGCAAAGTATCCAGGCTGATATTAATCGCCTTAATATTGGCCGCTAAAAGTTCTTCTAGCATTTCGTGGATGCGAACTCCGTTAGTGGTAATTGCAAGCTCTACTCCTAATTTTCCCAGAACTTCCAGAATACGGGGCGCGTCTTTTCGCACTAAGGGTTCCCCTCCTGTCAAGCGTATTTTCTTTACGCCCTGGGCCACAAATAATTTGGCTATGGTTTCGATCTCTTCGACCTGCATCAATTTCGAGGCGGGTGCAAAGGCATATTTTTCATCTGGCATGCAATAAAAACAACGCAGGTTGCAGTTATCCGTCAGTGAAATCCTGAGATAGTCGTGAACACGTCCGAAGGTATCTTTTATCATATCCAAGTATTTTTAAACTACATCAGTAGCATTGTGTATTTTATCAATTTTGTATTTCAGTGCTGTTCCTGTTTTTCCTTCCATCACTGCTTTTAGTTCTGCCACTATAGAGAGTGCAATTTCTTCGGAAGTCTCTGCCCCTATATCAAGGCCCACCGGACTATGGATTCGAGTTAACTGCTCTTCCGTTAAAACAATACCTTGAGCACTTAAATCATCGAGCATGCGTTTTAGCTTTGTCTTAGGGCCTAATATACCGATATACACGCAATCGGTTTTTAAAAGTAAAGTCAAAACTTCCAGATCATAGTTGTAGTTATGCGTCATCAGCACAAAGAAGGTGCGGGAGTCAATACGGCTGTTTTCTACTAATTGCAGGGGTTTGACAACTACCACTTCCTTGGCAAGGGGGAATCTCTTGGCAGTGGAATGTGTTGCCCTTCCGTCACCTACTCTAACTTCCCAACCTAATAAATCAGCCATTTTCACTAAGGGCTGCGCATCATTTCCGGCACCCGCTATTACTAGTGAAACGGGAACCGGAACATATTCGACCAAAGCTTCCTGTTCTTGCCCTTTTATGAGCACTTTTTTTATTATAGATCTTTGATTATGCAGTACTTCCTTTATAGCTGTTAACATATCCAATAAATCAGTTCGCTGACTAATTAGCAAATCCTCCCGGTACAGCAGTACGGTTCCAATTTGTGCAGCATTGCGATCTAAGGAAAACAAAGTCAAGACAACGGCCTCTTTGCGCTCTGCTGCCGATTGTTGCAGCAACTGCATTGGATTATTGGCTAACGCTTCATCGATGTATTCAAAAAGGATGTGTACAATTCCGTTGCAACCCAACTGGACTCCGAAATCGGAATCGCTATCCTCACTGGTATCGTAGGTAATCAGCTTGTTTTGCTTTTGGTTTATCGCAAGAAGTGCTTTTCGAAGGGCATCGCCCTCAAGGCATCCGCCACTAATGGCACCTGTTAAGATTCCGTCTTCCGTAACTAGCATGCGTGCTCCCGGCTGGCGATAGGAAGAACCCTCCACCTTGACCACTGTAGCCAAGGCCGATTTTTTGCCGCTGGCTGTTGCAGCTACATAGGATTTTAAAATATCCGTGATTTCTTTCATTCGTGTTTTTTTCTGTCCTTTTCACTATCAATCTCGAAAATTAAACATTTAATCACGGAAATCAAACACATTTAATAGGAATATGGCTTTAGATTCCGCATCCGTTTGCTTCTCAAATTATAGCTACGCTCTAATTTTATCTGGAAATTTTTAATCCTTAATTTCCCATGATCTTTTTTTTGGTACCAATAAATCTATTTTATTAATGTGGCATATCGTTAGGAGTAAGTGTTTTGGTAAAGGACAAAGATCCTAAAGACCATTTTCCATTTACTTTTACAAATACTTCTGTTACAATAAATGGATTGCTAACTTCATTTCCTCCAACTACAGCTAATAATGTTATTTTACTTAAAACTATGGCTGTATTGGCTATGATATTTGCAGATACTTCGTGGATGTCTGCTTTCTTGTAGTGGATACCACCACTTTTAATCACATTTATTTCCTGTGTTTTACCCCAACTTCCACCCATATGAACAAAGACCGACTTTTCATTAAATAAAGTACTTAGGCTATCGACATTTTTGTCGGCCATCCAATCCCATTTTTGTTTCGAGAGTTGAATAATTTCCTGTTCTTGTTTCTCCATAGTTGTTTTAGTTTGTTGTGCGAAGGACGTTTGTGCACTCACTAGAATTAAAAAAAACACTGTAATTATTGTTTTCATACTAATTTATTTTTGATGGTTATTTTTAAATACTATTTAAATTTCTTAAGCTAGCGTAGCCAATGCATATGCAAATGCTTTTTCAATTTATTAATTTTGTTTTTTATATTCGGCATCCGTTACCGCTTCCAACCACACTGTTTTTCCTTTTTGAGTGGGTGAAGTGGCAATATAGGTAAACTCATCGTCAGCTGTTGCCCCATGCCAATGTTCGATATTAGGAAGACATTTAATCGTTTCGCCTTTGTGAACAAGATGTTTTGGTTTCCCTCTTTCCTGATAATAACCATTGCCTGATGTCACAATAAGAATTTGTCCTCCGGGATGAAAATGCCAATTTAATTTTGCTCCCGGGGCGAAGCTCGCTACAGCAATACTAAAAGTAAAAGTACTGTCTGATTCGTTTAACTCTTTAAGCCAAACATCACCTGTGTGATGAACATTAGGTGATTTCGCTCCTCTTGGAAAAATTGGACTGTCCTGTGCAATTCCCTTTGTGCTAAAAGCAGCCGTCAAGAGAATTATTAAATAAAGTGTCTTTTTCATTTGTATATTTTTAATTGCATTACAAATTTCTTACTATTTCGTCGCCTCTAAGGTATACCAATTACGTATTTGTCTACCTATATTACGCCTTAGGCTCTGGTTTGTGATAATCTAATAATTTAATACTTATGTTTGTGAAACAAAACACAACTAACAATGGTACAGCTATACAACTTTGATTCGGTTGCTGATTACAACGCCTTGAATAATCAGGAAACCCTCCATCCTCTTGTAAGTGTAATTGATTTTTCAAAAGCCAATCCGCGATCTTGGGGTACTGGCAAAACTGTAAAAATTAATTATGGTCTCTATTGTATTTTTCTGAAACAAGTAGTCTGTGGCGATTTAAAATACGGTCGAAACTATTATGATTATCAGGAAGGTACCTTGGTATTTCTGGCTCCGGGCCAAGTCATGGAATTAGAAAATACAGGGCAGGTATACCAGCCAATGGGACATGCCTTGGTTTTTCATCCGGACCTCTTGCACGGTACTTCGCTGGCAAAATTAATTGACGACTACAAATTTTTCAGCTACAAATCGAACGAAGCCCTGCATGTTTCAGAAAGAGAAAGACAGCTGGTCTTGGATTTTCTTTCCAAAATTGAGCTCGAACTGAGTCAATCAATTGATAAACACAGTAAAAAACTAATTACTTCTACTATTGAACTCTTCCTGAATTATTGTGATCGTTTTTATGACCGACAGTTCATCACGCGTGAAAATGTCAATAAAGGAATCTTAGAGAAGTTTGAAGAATTGCTCAATGGCTTTTTTAAGTCCGATAAACCCGCTTCAATTGGCCTACCTTCTGTTGCCTATTTTGCAGAGGAGCTTCATTTGTCTCCCAATTATTTTGGAACTTTGATAAAAAAAGAAACTGGAAAATCAGCCCAAGAATACATTCAGAACAAAATAATTGATACCGCCAAAGACAAGATATTCGATTCTAATAAAAATATTAGTGAAATTGCGTATGAATTAGGGTTTAAATATCCGCAGCATTTCACTCGCTTTTTCAAAAAGCATGTAGGCAATTCGCCGAACGAATACCGGGTCTTAAATTAAGAAGTTTGTAATTCCTAAGGTCTTTATTTTCAAAACATAATATGGCATTTTAAAATAAAAATAATCTTTTAAAAACTATTAAACCCTAAACTTTAGAGACATGATCCGAAAAATTGATTTAAAAATTAATGCTAAAATCCATTCTATAGAGGCTGATGAGAATATGCCGCTGCTATGGGCTATACGAGATTTAATAGGTTTAAAAGGTACTAAATACGGATGTGGAATTGGTTCTTGTGGTGCCTGTACGGTTCACTTGGATGGAGTCGCTGTTCGATCTTGTCAACTACCCCTTTCAGCAATCGAAAATCAAGACATCACTACCATTGAAGGCTTGTCGGAAACAGGGGAACATCCCGTGCAAAAAGCATGGTTGGAACTTGATGTAGCGCAATGTGGCTATTGCCAAACTGGCCAAATTATGAATGCTTCTGCACTGCTGAAAGACAATCCAAATCCTACGGATGAAGATATAGACATTTTCATGAGCGGGAATATTTGTAGGTGTGGTACCTATACCCGAATTAAAAAAGCCATAAAATTGGCTTCTAAAAAATAAGCCTTAATCTAATAGCAATCAAGGACATGGAAGAAACAAATAAAGCATATAGTAGACGTTCCTTTTTAAAAGTAACCACAATTTCTGGTGGTGGAATGATGATTGGATTTAGTTGGTTAATGAGTTTAAAACCAAATGAACTCGCCGCTAATACACTATCAATTAATGAGCTCGTAGAATTTAACGGATACCTCCAAATCACAACTGACAATAAAATTAAAATATTTTGCCCTAATCCTGAATTTGGACAAAATGTAATGACCTCCCTGCCGATGATCATCGCAGAAGAACTGGATGTTGATTGGAAAAGCTGTAGCATTGAGCAAGCGCCCTATGATGTCAAATTATACAAAAGACAATTCACAGGCGGGAGTAATTCTATTAGACAAGCCTGGAAGGAATTGAGAACTGTTGGTGCTTCAGCAAGAAAAATGCTAGTGCTTGCCGCTAGTACTGCTTGGAATGTTCCTCAGGAAGAATTAACGACACAAATGGGGGTTGTGTACCATTCTAATAGCGGAAAATCGGCTGCATACGGTGAATTAGCATCGGCTGCAGCCAAACTTCCTATCCCGATAAATACCACACTCAAGAAAAATTCAGATTTTGCCATCTTAGGAAAGCCTCAAAAGAATGTAGAAGGACTAAAAATCGTAACTGGAAAACCTTTATTTACGCTTGATTATCATACAGAAGGAATGCTAATCGCCATGGCGCAACATCCACCTGCTTTTGGGTTAAAACTAAAATCTTTTAATGCAGAGGAACTGTTAAAAGAGCCTGGAATAAAAGAGGTTTTTTCGATTAAAGTGTATGAGGATGATTTTCAAAGAGCCCTTTTTGACACCCGTACTTTTAATGAATTGGTTATCGTAGTAGGGAACTCCACATGGGAAGTACTCCGTGCAAGAAAAAAACTAATAGCAAAATGGGAAGCCATTTCTGAATCTAAAGAAGTGGTCTCTGTTTTTGGAACTAGAAAGGAGGAACTTATTCCAGCTGGTTTAGAAAACACCGATTCTCAATATGCTAAAATGATTGAAGTTTCAAAAAAACCGGCGAAACTGCTCCGAAAAGATGGTAATCCAGAACTGGCATTTGAGCAAGCCAAGCAAATATTGGAACGTACCTATACCGCACCTTTTTTAGCACATAATACGATGGAGCCTATAAGCTGTTTTGCGCATGTAACCCAAGACAAAGCCGAATTTGTAGCGCCAATTCAAGCGCCTGATTTTATTGCTCCTACTATTGCTGCTCGCTTGGGAATTCCAAAAGAAAATATAGCGATTAAATTAGCCCGTATGGGCGGTGGTTTCGGCCGTCGGGCTTACGGACATTATATGGTTGAAGCCGGAATTATATCCCAAAAAATTAATGCACCCGTAAAATTAATTTACACGCGAGAAGACGATATGACCTATGGAATATACCGTCCTATGTATTCCGTGACCTATCGCGCCGCAATTGATGCTAACAAAAAATTGATTGGTTTGCATGTTAAAGGGGGTGGTTTGCCTGAAAGTCCGGTACATGAAAACCGATTTCCTGCCGGAGCTGTAGACAATTATCTGGCTGAAAGTTGGGAAGTGCCAACAAACCTAACCATAGGAGCTTTTAGAGCTCCTAGATCAAACTTTATTGCAAGTGCCGAACAATCCTTTATGGATGAATTGTCGGAAGTACTGGAAAAAGATCCTATCGATTTCAGAATTGAACTCTTAAAAAGAGCCAGAGAAAATCCGGTAGGAAAAAATAACGAATACGATCCTAGCCGCTATATAGGCGTTTTAGAAACCGTAAAAGAAAAATCGGATTGGAATAATTTGAAATTATCCAACAAAAAATACGGAGTCGCAGCCTATTTTTGCCATCAATCCTATGCCGCTCATGTTATTGAACTCCATATCACTGATGGGCTTCCTGTCGTGGAAAAAGTGACAACAGCTATTGATTGTGGGATTGTGGTAAATCCGGAAGGTGCTAAAAATATGATTGAAGGTGCCGTAGTCGATGGTATTGGCACCAGTTTATTTGGAAATTTAACCCTAAAAAAAGGCAAGCCTGATCAACAGAACTTCGACAAATACCGAATGATACGGCATCGTGAAGCGCCCCAACAAATTGACATCCATTTTATAAAAAATGAAATTGACCCAACTGGATTAGGTGAACCTCCTTTCCCACCTGTTATAGCGGCTTTGGCTAATGCTTTATACAAAGCAGCGGGAAAAAGATTTTACAATCAACCCTTTCAAAAAGACTTGGATACTTAATATTTGAATTAGCTATAACAAAAAACTCCATTAGAAATAATGGAGTTTTTTTTGCTTGAAGTATAAAACGGTATAACCTATTAAATTTGTCCAACAAACTCTAAAAAGACTTTTTTATGAAGTTCAAGATCCATATCTGGTGATAGTGCTACGCGGACAATATAATCTTTGTCTCCTTCTTTAGTAGTTCCTTGCGTAGAGGTTGCGGGTATCGTCCAATAGCAACCTTTCAACTGCCCGTAGCTCACACAAAACTTACTTTCCTGGGGGATTTCTGTTATCATCAGATGGATCAATTTATGATTTAACTCTCTTTTAAAAGATTCCCTTTCTTCATCAGTATTCCCTTTTGTAGGAAGATCTAAGGAAAACACGGATGGGGTAAAACCTTTGTCAGCTAATGCTGTAGAAACAAAATTGATTTTCGCAGCCCGTAAGGCATCGTGGATGAAGTTTACAAATTCACGTGTATTGCTATAGGCATCCCTAATTCTCTGATTCATAGAAGGCAATTGTTTGGCTAAAATTTCATACTGAAGATCGGTAGCCTCATTGTCGCAAAGTAGCAGATGCTTCTCTATTTTACCCATTAAATCGTTCATTTTAGAATTCCCAACACAATAACCAGCAGTGCATAAGCCCCCACTGGGAAATTTTGATCCACTCGCATAGGATATCGACCTGACGGATGACAAAATTTCATTTTCACCTAAAAAGGGTACATTGGGACAAAAGGTTTGATCTAAAATAAAAACCGGATCTATCGCTATTTCTCCTTTTGTCGTTTTACGTATTTTACTTAAAACATTTTTTAATTGCAGTAGGTCTGGAACTTCCACTCTAGGATTTGTCGGGATTTCAGCGATTATGAAAGGGACCGCATCTTCCTCTGCCAATTTATCTAAAATTACATCCAGACTTTCGACCATTTCATTAGCACCATCAACCGCTAAGTCCACCACTTCAACATTGGAAATAGCAGCAGCAACTCGCCTTGCTTGATCATTTGTACCCCCATAACAATTAGGAGGAACAATAAATTTGATCGCCTTTCCCTTGTATTTTTCAAGTGCATCGTGTATCAACCCCATCATGATCGCGTATTGAATGGAGAGTCCGCTGGAACCAACAAGAGGCTTTATAGTTGTCCCACTAATGGTTCTTATTGAATCTAAAACAAGGGTTTTATTGATCTCAACATCCCTTTTTATATTTTCTAAAGAAGACTTCTCTACGAGCATCTCTAAGGCCAAAAGACAGTTTGAAGGCGTCATAGCAATGGACTCTCTTCTACGAACATGCTGAATTTCAGAAATATAATTTTCGTTTTGTTCCCCATTCACTAACAAAATACTTCCTAGGGAAGCATATAAATTGATA
>Ga0114962_10004456_pt1 | contig 11149 bp, 17 predicted proteins | sample C_130820_MF_Meta_FD_87017 | JGI IMG/M metagenome (GOLD analysis project Ga0114962, IMG submission 87017) | Freshwater microbial communities from Lake Croche, Canada to study carbon cycling - C_130820_MF_MetaG | ecosystem: Environmental > Aquatic > Freshwater > Lake | place: Lake Croche, Canada...
CACCCTTGGCCATCATCTTACCCCCACCACATGCTTTCTTAGGCATCTTTGACGCTTTCATATCGCCCATACCCCGAGACGGACGCATTTTACTTAGCGCCTAGATGTGCACCAGCACAACGAGTCTTACCGCGCTGAGCGATGCCGTCGATGGAACCACCCTTGGCCATCTTGACCATCTTGGTGTTGGTCTTGCCTTTGCGCTCGATACCGCCGCCTTTGGCCATCTTGGTCTTGCCGCCCTTTTTCATGCCGGGAGCGCCACCCATAGGAGGGCCAGCGGGGGGTGGAGCGGGGGGTGGAGCGGGAGGAGGTGCGGCATCCATAGGGGCGGAAGGAGGTGCAGCCATAGGAGCCTCTGCACCGCGAGAAGCCATAGCGCGACCAATACGGTCCTTAATCATGGACATAGCCATCATGCCCTTGGCCTTGGCCTTAGCCTTAGCCTTAGCGCTACCACCCTTAGCCATACCCATATCACCCATAGCATTAGAAGTTGGCATGTCCTTAGTGATACCACCAGAACCAAACTTTTTCATTTTCTTATCGGCCATTTCAAAGTCCTTACCTACTGATTGCTTCACGCCAACTTTCTTGGCGAATGATGGGCTATGAGCGATAGCACGCATAAAGTTAGCCTGCTTGGCGCTCGACGAGGGCATTATACCATCTTTCCTTTAGTCTTACCACGGCTGCAACAACCGTCGGCGCGAGCCGAAACAGAGCCGCCAGACTTAAGTTTTGATAGGTTTGTATGCTCACCCTTGTGCTCTTGTGCGTCGTGCATTTTAAATGCCTTCTTCACAACAGCTTTGTCTTGAGCCATATCTTTCTTAGAGATTTCCATATCCATCACTTTTTCCTCAGCCAATTTTGGACAGTCTTAGTTTCGTAAATACGAATTGCTGTCCAAATGATTGTGAATACTGCTGCGACAGCGGGAAGCATGTTTACAATAGTCCCTAGGACCGTCGCAAAGGACAGTGCATCGATGATGTGTTTAAAGGTTTCTTCTCTAATCATGTTAGCACTTCCAAGCCCGTAAGGATTTGTTGATACGGCTATTGGGGTCATTGGCAGTCTTGGCGCTAGTAAGCTTCTTTTTCATACCCGACATGCGGGCACAAAATGACTTCTTGCGAGAGCCGCCTTCAGGCTGTGGGGCTTTAAGCCCCGGCTTCCCCGGATTGGCTTTATTGTAAGACGCACGGCCCTTGGCGTTCAAGCCGCCTTTAGGGTTCTTGCCTTCCTTACGGGTCCAAGCAGGAGAGTTGGCCACTACACAAACCGCCCTTTAGTCTTACCCTTGGAACAGCAGCCATCACCGCGCTTGGAAGCTGAGGAGACAGAGCCACCCTTGGCATATGCAACGACGTTAGGAGCGTCTTTCTCCTTGGCGCGGCTAATTTTGGTCTCAGTATCCTTGGATAGCTTCTTCAGCGTGTCTGCCTGCTTCACCCGTACAGCAGCTTCTTTAAAATAAGGATCATTAGGATCAGCACCGTTATAGCCGGAATATACACCCGCCATATCACCAAGCTTTTTCCGCGCACGATCCATCTTATCGCTGTCTTCAGTTGCATCAGCGTTAGAGGATACCCCTAATTTTTTACTGCCTTTATATTCTGGCATTACACAAACCGCCCTTTAGTCTTACCCTTGGAACAGCAGCCATCACCGCGCTTGGAAGCTGAGGAGACAGAGCCGCCCTTGGCCATCTTCTTGATTGTACCGCCCTTAGCCTTCTTGATCGTGCCACCCTTGGCACGACGGGGGCCTACAGCAGCACCGAGAGCTTGCTTGCGGGCATTAGCTTGAGCAGCCTGCTGAGCGGCTAGCTGAGCAGGAGTAGGTCCTGCGGGAGCAGCGGGGGGCGTAGGTTGAGCATTCATTCGAGCAACAGCAGCCTGAGCGGCAAGAATGGCCGGATTAACACCCCCCATAGAAGGAGAAGGTGGAGGCGTAGGCATACCCGTAGGCGCAACCTGAGGAGCCGTGGGGCTTGGACCTGCAGGAATAGGCGGGGGAAGCGTCTGAGGGGGAGGCATCATTGGGAGAGACATCTAGGCTACTTCCTTCTGTGATGGGATAAGCATCGGGTAGAGGACATCTCTACCAAACTCGCCTTCGTATTCTTGCACACCCATGTGCCCCAACTTGATGGTTGGGTCGATCCAGACTTCAAAACCCTGTTCGCGAACACGGTCACAGAAGAGGTAGTCCTCTCCGACGTAACCTTCTTCGGTCAGCATGAAATCAAACATGCAGGGGACAGTGCGTTCCGTACGCTCATCGTAGTAGCGCCACTCGGGGTGGGCTGCATCAAGGGTTTCGAAGACATCGCGGCGAACCATCATGAAGGCAGTAGCCACGCGCTTAGCACGGACAAGGCCCATGCTATTCATCGTAAGCTCACCATTCTCGTCCGCATCAAGCGTGCCGATATAAGTTTTGGTCGTGCTACGTGTACGAGGTACACCAGCAACAATGCCCTTCTTAGGGTCCGAGGTCCAAGCCATCAGACGGAAGATATCCACTGCTTCGAAGTTGATGTCACTATCGATGAACATCAGGTCGGTGCAGTCGGAGTCGAGCATATCTTGCGCGAGGAGGTTGCGAGCACGGGATACCACCGAACAGCCGCAAATGCTGCCAATCTGGATGGATACCCCGTGCTGCTGAGCCTGCTGCGCGAATTGGGCTAGCGAAATAGCAAGCTTCAAAGAGACTTTGAAGTCATAGGCCGGAAGCGCAATGAAGAGACTGCGGCCAGCTAGATCGTAACCTTTTTCGTTTTGCATGTGTCACCCATAATAGACTGTAATGCCGGTTTGGTTTGACAGCTGCGCGTAAAGACCCGTTTGCGCAAGCATACCTTCACCGGGGATCAAGGTGTTAACTACTTCTGTGGAAGTAGCACTCGTGTCGTATGAGGTCATCCACAGGCTAGCAGATACTGAACAGCCAGTGCTAGCTGCCACTGTACCCGAGTTGATATCAATAACAGTAAAGGCACCAGTGGTGAAACCAGAAGACTGGATCACATAGTTGCCATTAGTACCGCCAGCGCCACCCGCAACAGCGAAGGTAAGCCCAACAGTCTGCCCAATGGCAAAACCATGGGAAGCGAGAGTTACGGTAATAGTATTAGTTGAGCGGGCATAAGTAGCTGCTGTGGGAGCCGTAACTGAGTCCCAAATATTTACCGTACCAGCAGTAGCACTACCCACCCCAGTGATACCCCGAAGCCGCGTACGAGCCGAGACAAGGATACCACTTGCATTGAGGTGGGCTGCTTTAACATCAGTTTGCATAGCCATAGGATTGGCCTCCTATTAAGTGGCTATTAGGACGTGGCGAACGGAGTAGCCAGAGTGCTCGAACCAACCAAGTTGCCCTGAACCATATAGACGTTCGCAGCGGTCACCATGACGGTGAAGTACGAACCAGCAGCGCCACCAGTGGTCGTGCCGTTCAGGTTGATAGAGCGAATGGTTGTACCGTTAGCAAGGAAGACGCTAGGGCTACCTGCACTGGCTGCGAGGTTAACACCGCCGAGCAAGAAGTCGCCCGCACCAGTGATGACCTTAACTGTAGTGGCAGTGGCTGGGATGAAGAACGTGTACAGCACACCTTGGTTATTCAGGGTATTTGGGTCTTGACCCGGACCTGACTGAACTTGGTTAGCCGACACATTCGCAGCTGGTAGCGTGATTGTGCTTGTCACTGCGGTGACGTTAAGAATACGTCCACCGTGATCAGCGGGGTTGAGGGTTAGCGTAGCGGCAGCTACGTTAACGACAGTATTAGGACCTTGGGCATAAGACCCGCTCAAAGAGCGGACAGGACCCTGAAAGGTAGCTTGAGCCATTTTAATCTCTCCGTGTAGTAGCACATTCCCACATCATCGCTACTACGTCTGCTAGGACAGTTGATGCGGGAGAAAACCCTAGAAGATATAAGACGTACACCAGACAAAGAAAAAGGGGAAGAGGTTTCCCTCTTCCCCCCTAACTTCTTAGGTAGAACCGGAAGAACCCCACATACCGAGAGGATCAGACCAGCCGAACGAGTAACGCTCGCGAGCCTTATACCGGACGTTACCGGTATCGAAGTCACCGTCCATACCCGTGCTCATAGGAGTACGGATAAAGTTCTTCAGGCCATTAGGAACATCAGTGGTCAAGAACCATGCGTTCGTATCGGTCAAGAAGTGGTTGACGGTGTAACCTTCAGGGATCGAACCGTTATTCTTGATGGCGTTGATATCGTTGTCCGAGGTACCGACGCGAAGTTCGGTTTCGAGCAAGCGAGTAGCAACAAACATCAGGCTAGGTGGGATAACCAGCTTCTTAGGCTTCGCGGCAATCAGCAGACCACGTTCGTCGGTCCAAGCAGCAATCTGAATGACTGCGGCTTCGAGCGAGGTTTCGTTAAGGTCAACCTGCGTTGAAGGCGTATTGGAGTTGGTACCACCGTTAACCAGCGGGTGCGAGGCCGAGAACAGAGCCACGCCATCGCCACCGGGGTAGGATGCACTGAAGCCGTTGTTCAAGACTGCAGCAGCCTTGGTCTGCTTGGTATAGGACATCGCACGGGCGAGGGCCTTAGTATAACGAGCCGAGAGGCTGTCATACAGGTTGTCTTCAATCGCTTCTTCAGTCAGCGAGAACCCGAGGGCAATCGTTTCGTGGGTGTAGCGAGCAGTGAAGACTTCCTGACCGTTGTCGTATGCAATGGCCGAACCTTCGTTCTTAACCGGAGCAGCGGAGAAGCCCGACAGCTTGGTTTCTTCTTCGAACGAGCGCTCGGAGGTTTCGATCTCAAAGATTTCCTTATGCTCTTCGCCGTAGCGCGAGTATTCCAGACCGAACAAGGCGTTCAGGCCGGGAAGGAGTTCTTTGAGAAGTTGTGCGCGTGAAATCGCCATGGGTCAAACTCCTCTTAGACGCCGGTCGGGTTGAGATAAGGATGCATTCCTTGGTTCCACTTGACCACAACTTCCGTGTAGGAACCTGCAGCTGAGGTGGTTTCAGCAATGACATCGATGATGCGGATCGGCCACGTCGAGGTGGTACCCGTAGTGCTGCTAACAGCAACCTTGGAGTCACCAGTGGTGGTCGAACCAGCAGTCTGAACCAGAACAGCATTTTCACCGACGTTTGCACGGGTGACATAGCTGATATTGGTACCAGTCGAAACCACAGCAACCTTGAACAGCGCATCTGGGTCGTCCTGCACGAATGCAACGACGTCAGTGATGTTCGTAGTACCGGGATAGTACTGACGGAACGTCTTGCCGAAGGTTGGGTCGGTGTACGAGCAACCAAGGAAAACGCCAACAGGGGTGGCCGAGTTCGTGCCAGTGTCTTTGTCGAGCGTGCCCGAGCTGTTCAACTTCACGATGTCACCAAAGAAAATGGTGGTCGAAGAGTTGGTAGCGATTGGGATCGAACGAGTAGCACTAGCAAAAACCTGCCCGCCGATCAAGTTGATCGGAATGAGGCCGTAAGGCCCCGAGACGGAAGGATATGCCATATCTCTAAGCTCCTGAGATTATCTGCCTGAACCAAACGACGTTTTGGTCTGCCGCTCTTTAAAGAGGGGCATCCTCGGGTCGTTCTCTCGCATGAAGTTGTTGTCCACGGACTCTGTCTGGGCTTGGGTTAGGCGTTCGAAATGTGCTCGACGCTGATCCATAAGCTCTTGAGGTACCTTACACAGCAGCAAACCTGCGACTTCGATGTTGTCTTTGAAACGACTGTCAGGGTCCACCATGAACTTAAACTGCGGTTGCTCTTCAATTCCCACTGGTTCCCAGCCTTCGCGGAGAGCCGACGAGATGTTACGAGCATCGTTCTGACCGAGCGTGGAGACACGAACCCATCGGTACGCATATCCCGGCTGCTTGTCTGGTTCGGGCAGCGTTGAAGCTGGTTGCCAAACCTTCGGGCGGCTTGCCTGTTCACGACTTTGACGGGGCGCACGCGCCACATCGACCTCATTAAGTTCTTCCATAAGCTTATTCTGTACCATGATTAACGATCCATCTTCATGACTTCCAAAGCATATTGCTTCGGGGTGAGACCCAATTTCTTAGCAATTGTAAGTTGGGACTGTGACAACATGATCTTTTTGGGGGCCGTGCTGCGTGAAGCGGATGCAACTATAGTTGCAGCTTTAGGCCTCGGAGTGTCCGAAACTTGCTTCTCTGACTCCCCGAAATACTCGGGGAAGCGCCGACTCATCGTTTTGTCGATAGTCTGCCAATATTCGTCGGTACCCACGAAGCGCGGGCCACGTTCTGTCTCCAGCTTCTGGTGAAGCCCAAGAGCAGAGGCCGTCATCTCTGGATCGGTACCCCACCACGCATTGCGCTCTTGCCACGCAGTCGTTTTGGCGTCCGGAGTTGGGACCTGCTGTTGAGATGGTTGTACATCGCTATCTACAGCTTGTAAAGTAGGTCTATAGCCTGCGAGCTGCTGAAGCCTGTACTGTGTATTGTTGAGCTTCTCTTGCGCTTCAATAATGCGGTCAGAGTCGCCTGCTTCGTATGCTTCACGGTACGAACGGCGGGCATCTTGAAGTTCAAGATCAGCTGATTGTTTGAAGCTATTTACAAGGTTTTGCTCGCCTTCAGACAACGTATTCTTTAGCTGCTTGTTCTCGGCAAGGACGCGCTGCATAGCAGCAAGGGCTTCATTCTGCTCACGCTGATACCGCTCTTTTTCGCGGCGTTCATCGTGCCAAACCTTCTTCATCTGCTTAAGGCGAATTTTGACCTTATCAGAATATTCTTCAAGCTCATCAGCTTCAAGTTCGTCAACGATATCCTTAGGCATAGGCTCACGGCCACGGTCGGCCTCGGGAGTATCATCTTCTACATCGATATCTATATCGACACCTTCGACTTCAATTTCGAAGTCATCATCTTTGTCTTCAGCCATAGTACTTCTCCTTTGTACGGTTACCCGTTTTACCCGCGTGAAATGCCACGGGGGTCTTCAACAACAGCCTCAACGCTGTCATCATTGATAAGCCGAAACTCACGACCATGAATTTTTACACGGCTACCTGCGTGCGGGCGGGTGAGGACAAAGTCTCCTTGCTTGCACCAAGGGCCAGTGGGGAACTTTCGCTCGTCTGCATAGGCATCAGGGCCTAGAGCGACAACGAATAGAACGGGGGTGGAGAGTTCTTCAAACTTCTTGGTTTCATCAGATTTGATGATACCGCCAGAAGTCTTCTCTTCCACTTCAGGGATAGCGCACAGAATGCGATAGCCAGAAGGTGCTGGAAGCTGTTTAGCCCGGTCTTCAACCGGAACTTCCGGTTCAACAGGGATAGGCTTAATTGGTTTACCATCGAGGTTAACGAGCGCGGGTTTGGCCGCACCAATAATCTCAGTCATCATCTTGTTCCATTCGCTGCGCAGTTTCCATAAGTATATTATTCGCCACCAGCAAACCGCGATAAATGCCGCAGGCGTACTTGTACGCACCGAAGTCTTCAGCATTGCCCATGGCCATGTCTGCTTCGATACGCCTAAGTTCTTCTTGCATCTTGTTTGAAAGATGCCTTAACAAATCAATGCTCATTCTGGTTCCTCAGGAGGTGCTGGAGGGGTGGGTTGTGTCTGCTGTGCCATCTGCAGCATCTTCAAGCCAGTATCCTTCTGGGACTCATTAGTGCGGTGCTGATGATCCAACTCAGTACGAGCGACATCGATACCCATCCGCAGCCCTGCCTCTTGCTGCTGAGCAGACAGATTAGCTTTGTCAGTTGCCATCTTGGCACCAGCTTGCATCCCAGCAATCTCAGCCTGAGACTTGATGCGCTGTGCTTCAAGCTCAAGGCGGTCTTGCTTGTCGGCTGCATCGATAGCCACTTTTTGCTTCTTAAGTTCAAGTTCACCCTTCTTGATCTCAAGCTCTTGCATCTGCATCTGGATAATTGGGTCCTGAGCCGTCTGCTGGTTTTGCTGCTGCTGAGCCTCTGCTTGGTTCTTCTGCAGAAGCTGTTGGGCTGCTGCGGCCACCAGACGTGAAATCTGAAGCTCGATGTCAGGTGTCATCTCGGCATCAGGTGGTGGTAGTGGGACGCCAGCCTGCTCTTCAATCTGCTTGCGATAGGAGAACGCCAAGTGTTCATTAATGTGGGCCTGCTGAGCCGCCTGCATCGCTTGTGCGTTGGGGTTCTGACCCATTAGCTGGGCCATCTTGGGGTCCTGCATAGCGGTCGTATGGACCGTGATATGCGCCTCATGATCTTGGTAGATGAACGCCTTAACTGGCTTACCGTTGATGATATCCATGTTTTCAGACACGGGATCACGCGGTTTCATATCCTCATCATCCTTCAGCGGGATGAGCTTCTGGGCATTCTTGATCCCCAGCGCATCCAGCATCTGACGGTGCAGGTATGGCATGTCATAGATTTGTGGAGACCCCTGTGCCAACTGAAGCACGGCTTGGTACTGCACAATCTTCTGCGCCATAGTGGCCGAATTAGGGTCACTGACAGGGATCACCGTGACTAGATCATAGTCAGCCTGCTTGGCCTTGCGGTCGCCCTCTTGTGGCTCGTAGCTGTACTCTTGGGGCGTATAATCGCGGATGATGCCCTTAAGAAGCCGGTACTCCTGCTTCATCGAGTAGTAGACGCGGGCCTGAATAGCCGACATCGTCTTGAGCGTGCGCTCAAGGATAGCCAGCGTTGTACCCACAGGGGCATTAGCCGACATGTCACTAACCTGTAGGTCAGCAGCACCAGCGAACCTACGGCCCTCTTCCACAATGGTGTTCAGTAGGTTGTACAGGACCTGTGACGGCTCCTTGTACGGCAGAGGCATGATGTTGTCGCGCATCGTGCCACTAGCCACATCGACGTCACGCCATTCGGCGGGAGCGATGGGGGTATCATCACCCTTTACCCGAAGCCCTTTAGTTTTGAAACCACCCGGGAGATTAGATAGGGTACCAGCATCAACAAGCTGCCGAATAAGGCTGGTGCTAGACTTAGCAAAAGCACCAATAAGGTGAATAAGGCCGAAAGCGTAGAACCCAAAACCCGGAATGTACCCATAGTGGACAAAGTGGTTGCGCTTGAGCTTCTTCTTGTCGTCTGGGTCCCAGTTACGACGGATAGAGAGGACCGTGCTGGTACCCTTCTCGATGGTGACGATGTAAGGAACGGCAATCTCCGCATCGGTTTCATCCTTCGTGAACTTGTCATCAGGCAGCACCAAGTCTACCTGCATCTCAAGCAGCTTGTAGCGGTCGTCCGTTGATGCACGGAAGCCCATCTTCTCAGCGATAGCCTTCTCGATATCATCGAGGCTATCTACAGGGTCTTCAAGCTCAATATCACGGTAGAACCCAGCGGCCTGCAGTTTGGCCATCTCGTTCGGGGTCTTGCGCATTACGTGGGTGACGCGTCCAGCGCTCTCCAGACTGGACGCACCGTACGGTACAACGACGTCTTCGGCGGGAACGTACATTGCAACCGGACGGTCGATAGACGGATCAAAGTAGACCTTTTTGAACGCATTACCTGAGAGGCCTAAGCCCCACAGCATCCGCTCATGCTCAGGCCGATACTCGATCATCACATCGGTCAACTGGTAGTTCATGTCGTCTTGAACGCGCCGAGCAGCATCCCGCTTCTCAGGCGTTTCCTTACCGACAATCTCAGTCTTTACCGGCCCTGCGGCTGGGAACGTCTCCATCATGGTCTCAGCTTGGAACTTGACCAGAGCTTCTGACAGCATGGGGTGGTAGATGCCACAAGCACCGGGCCAAGGCTCAGTGCGGTCATCAATCTTCATACCAAGCAGGTCGAGACCATCGACGTAGGTCTGCATCCACTCCTTGCGGCTGGACAGGTCTTCCTCGAACTCACCGATGAGGTCACCAGCAAGCTCTGCTAGTTGCCCTTCGTCTAGCACATCAGCTAGGTTCTCGTTGAACTCCTCGTCTTCATCACCCTCTTCGACCTCATTAGGATCAACCTTTACCCCGTTAATCGTAACGCTTTCAGGGTCTTCAATCTCGATCTCGATATCATCTTCGGGCGCATTAATGCCCTTCATGACACCTGAAGAGAGGGTAGCGTCGAGGCCCAATGGAGCCTGATTAAGAGCCTTGTCGACGGCCATTAGATTAATCTTTCTCTTTTAGCGGGGTTACCGTGGTCTACAACTATGCCACCACTAGCAAGATACTGTTTAGCGGGTACCCATTTTTTTGCTGTTTCGTCGTAAACTTCTGCGTGTTTTATGGAAACACCCTTCCCTGAGGGTACTTTATCAATAGGCACCCTCACTGTAGCGGAACCAACCCCGCCTTTGTTCCATACACGGCCAAATATGCCTTGATCATCAGCGGGACTCCACCACTTCTCGTTCTTCCCGCCTGCGTGCTTACTGCCCTCTTTAGGAGCCTGAAAAAAACCGGTTTTCATAGCGTCTGCTAGCTCTTCGGCGGATAGTTTACGGGAGGCATGGGTTACTTGGCTAAGGTCATGTAGCGCTCTGCCGGTGAGCATAGAGCTAGGTGCATCGCGGGGTACAAGGGCTGGGTAGGCTATATTGTTAACCACTCGTGGTACGTTAACATCTGCTGCGGCTGCGGTTAAACGCCCAGCGTTACGCCCGCCTACAACATTAAGTGCAAGATTAGCGGCCTCTTCGGGGGTACCAACCCTACGCCCTGCTGCGACATCGCCGGGAAGGGTAAACGCATCAGCCGCAGAGTTTATAGCACCACTAAGTAGTCCCGGAACCGCCAACTCAGGGTTACCAGAGCCGTCAGTACGCCGACGTACCGGTAGCACATCTCCGTATGTGTATCCGGGTTCTTGCTTTAGTAGGTCCTTCAGCCCAGCCATGAGTATCTCCTACCGCTTCTTCAACTTAGCGGTATTTGTCTTAGGGTTATAGACGAACGCATCTGGGGACCTATTAGCAGCCTTAGCTGCTCGATCCTTTGCGCGACTAGCAGCAGTCATAGCATCACGAGCTTTCCCTTCAGAAGTTAGAACTCCTTCAGGGGTCATCTGCCCGCGTTTAATAAGTATCGCACGAGCCATACCCTTACTACCGGTTTGAGCGGTTAGGCGTTGCAGCAGTTTATGTTTCCCCATAAATTTC
>Ga0114962_10004457_pt1 | contig 11148 bp, 6 predicted proteins | sample C_130820_MF_Meta_FD_87017 | JGI IMG/M metagenome (GOLD analysis project Ga0114962, IMG submission 87017) | Freshwater microbial communities from Lake Croche, Canada to study carbon cycling - C_130820_MF_MetaG | ecosystem: Environmental > Aquatic > Freshwater > Lake | place: Lake Croche, Canada...
AGAACCGGCGAAGAGGTCTGCCCGCACGGCCCCGTTGATGGCGCCCCCGGTGTCTTGAGCGAGCACCAAGCGGTTGAGGGCCGGGCGAAGCGCAGCCGACGACAGCCACAGCGCGCTGCCCAAGGGCACACTCAAGGGGTCAATGGCCACGGAGGACATGGGCTTGAGACTCACCCCCCAGGCACCGGTGGGGCCAATCGAGTCCATGTTGGAGCCGTTGGAGAGGGGGGTCAGGCTGAAGAAAATATACCGCGGGTTGCTCCAAAACGCCTCTTGTGCCCGTTCAGGGTTGGTTTTGAGGCTCGCGCGCAGACCACTCCAAGAGGCATCTTTGGTGAGACCTTGCTCGAGCATCCAGCGGGCCATGCTTTGATAGGGCTGCTCGTTGGAGGCGGCAAAGCTCAACCTGAAATGCTGAAGTTCACCTGAGGCTTGACGCACCAGCAAACGCGCAGAACCTTGAACGTGAACAATCATCACGTCCAAGGGATCCGACAGCCATGCCAGCTCTCGGCCTTTGAGCTCAAGGATGGGCTGGCGAGCGGTTTCAATGTCCTTGCGGGTGTACCAAGGCTGCCCTGGTTTGATGATCGAGGACCAACTCGCAGGCGGTGCATACAAAGGGTATTTGAAGGTCTCGCTGGGTGTGAGAGAAGCGTTCAAGGTGGGCTCATAGTAGCTGGTGAGCAGGCCCACACTCTCGCCTTCCAAACTTTGCACGCGGTAGGGCTGCAAGCGCCCCATGAGCCAGATGCGTTGTTCGTCTTCGCTGGCCAAACTCATGGGCCGAAGGTCTTGGCAAAATAACACATAAGCGCTGTGGGCTTGCTCACACAGGGTCAACAAGGTGTCCCACAGCTTGGACATGGGTTGATCTTGAAAGCCGGGCAAATCATCCCATGAGGCCCCCACCCAAAGGCTTTTGATCGGATTTTGAGGGGTTGGGCTGGGCCTGGTTGTGGCGGATTTGGGGCTGGGCGGAGTTGCTTTTTGCAGTACTGAGTTGCCTGTGGCGAGACTGGTCACAGGCTGGGGCGAAGGTTTGGCTGGGGTCATCAATGTTGCATTGCTGAGCACAGTTGGGGTGGCTGCTGTTGAAATTGAACTTGTGCTGGCCAACGGGGTGGCGCTTGGGTTGGGGCTTGCGGGTGCAGTTGCAGTTGCAGTTGCAATGGTCAATGGCGTTGAGTCTGGGCGTTGTAGGCTGCTGGGCGCAGTGCATGACGACAACAGCCCGGCACAGAAAGCTTCTACAATCAAAAACAACACACAAGGCAGACGCAAGCGATTCATGATCTATATTTTGTTAGAAGCCTTTTTGGCGGGCATGATTTTGGTGGTCATTGTCTGGTGGACCATGTTCTCCAATCGCCCAGGAGGCGAGATCCAAGACGCAACCAAGGACGAGCCCAAAGATGCTGCGAGCCAAGACGGGACAAAGGCGCCTTGAGTGTAGACCTCAGCGTCTGGGCCGTTTGTGCAAGTGGGTTTCACAATCGTCGATGTCCCAAAGCGGGCAAACGTGTGCGCTGTTGGGTGAGGAGGTCGTGACTGAGCTCGGCCATCACGACGCCAACACCCGATTCTTTTTGCGCCACAACGACACCCCATGGGTCCACCACCATGGAGTGACCATGGGTTTGCCGGCCATTGTCATGCAGGCCGCTTTGAGCGGGCGCCACCACGTAGGCCAAATTCTCAATGGCCCGCGCCTTGAGCAAGGTCTCCCAATGGGCCAGCCCCGTGGTTTTGGTGAAGGCGCTGGGCACTAGCACGACATCGGCACCCTGTTGGGCGTAGACGCGGTAGAGCTCAGGAAATCTCAAGTCGTAGCAAATCGACATGCCGATGCGCCAGACCTCACCACGCTGATCTTGCAACTCAAAAAGTGTGGGCTTGGTGCCCGCCAATAAACTGCGGTGTTCATCATAGTGCTCGGTGTCAGTTTTGAACTGAAAGAGGTGCATTTTGTCGTAACGCGCGACACAAACACCGTCTGGGTTATAGGCCAAAGAGCTGTTGTAGACCTGGGGTGACTGGGTGTCATGGTTGGGCGACAAGGGCAAGCTGCCCGCCACAATCCAAAGCCCGAGGGTCTTGGCCGCATGGGACATCATCTCTTGCATGGGCCCTGAGCCCATGGCCTCTTGGATGCGCAATTTATCGCCGTCACGTTGACCCATCAAGCAAAAATATTCAGGCAAGACGGCCAATTCCGCGCCTTGCTCAGACGCCTCGCGCAGCAACTCCAGGGCCTGGGTCAAATTGGCCTCACACGTGAACGAACTGGTCATTTGAAGTGCGGCAACTTTCATGGCGGTGTCTCCTGAGGCGGTTCCAATTTGGTGACTTGCGGGTCTTGCCAACTGCCACTGATGTGAAAGGTGCGGGTGCTCGCTTTGATCAGGGGTTGGCGCAAGACATACTGGGCCAAAAAACTCGTGAGTCCCACCACAGGATTGATGGTGCTGTAAATGAGGGACGCTGTCCCAGCGTTGATCTCTGGGATCACCACCACACGCACATCTTGGGTTTCTTGTGGAATGTTGGCTTGGCCTTCAAGCATGACCGCGGCCGAGACGCCTTTCATCACCAAGTTGTGCGTTGTGGCATTGCCATGAATCACGCTCACGTCACCGCGCACATTGTCAAAGGCAAAACCCTCGCCAAACAGATCCCGAAAGTCCAAGGTCAGTCGCCTGGGCAGTGCTTGTAAATTGAGCACCCCCAAAAGCCTGGAGGCACCAGGATCGGTTTTGAGGAACTGACCGCGTTCCACGTCAAGATTCAATTGACCATTCAATTGGTCAAAATTGGGGTTGATCAGTGACCCCCCCCAAGAGACTTGAGCTTTGAGACGGCCCTTCCCGCCTTTGAGCACACCAAGCATGCCAAAACGGTCCAATACATTGCCCGCGTTGGCGATGTCGAGTTCCAGGTTCAGGGCGGTTTGGGGGCTGTTGTTGGGGCTGTTGCGCTCAGGCCCCCAGTGCCCAGACGCGGTCAAGGTGGCGTCTGAGTTGCTCAAAGTCAAGGGGTCGAATTGCCACACCGTTTGACCCAATGGGCCGGGGCTGGCGCGCGTGCTGAATTGCAGCTTGCCAAGCGCGTGACCTTTGAGCTCGAGCTGATCAACGGACAAGGTCAGCCAAGACATGAGGGAGGTGTTTTGGTTGAGCAAGGGGTCTGAGCTCATGGGAGCACTGGGGGTGATGTTCAAGTACGTCAAATGCGCATTGAGCCCGCGTTTGGCCAACTCGCTTGAGACCACCAAATCCAAAGAGCCACGCATTTCTTGTGAGTCAATTTGAGCCAACCAGTGCTCGCCACGCCGTGTGGCGGAGAGGCGCGTTTGATGAAAACTTCGGCCTTGGACGCTGAGGGTTTGAGCACTGAGATTCATGCGAGCGGGCAAGATATCAGAGGCGAGATCGATCTCTCGGCCCAAGGTGGCGCTGGCTTTGTCATGACCGATGGCATTGGGCCAGTCTTGGCAAGCGTCATTGCTCGTGGTGGAGAGATGGCTCAACGCCGACTGCCATTCATCCAGCGACAGTTGAGCCGCGTCCACCTCCAAATCCCAACCCATGGGGATTGCGCGGGTGGGCGGAGTGACTTGTCTGAGCCAAGTTGCGGGGGTGAGTGAGTTGGCTTGCGGACTGCTTGGCGAGTTGGGCGTCAATCCTCTGGAAGCATCGGTGGTCCTGAGGCTCAAAGCCCCTTTGTAAATTCGAGGCGATGCGGTGCTGGTGTCGAGGAATAGGCGCATCAATAACATGTCGTCCAAGACCAAGCTCATGCGCTCCAAATTCAGCGTGGTGGTGTTGCTCGTGAGTTTGTAGGGGACCGACTCAAAGCTCAACGGGATGGAGGACGAGGCACTTTTGCGCAAGGGCCCAGGACCCGACAGGGCCAAGCCTTGCAGCGTCGAGTTCAGACTCACTTCAACACCCGATTGGGCGCGAACGACGATGACCGCAGAATAAGCCGCACTGCCTTGAGAGAGGGTGCCCAAGCGAGAAATCCAACCCAGCTCACAAGCCTGAGCCAAGCCCTCGGCGTTCAACTGACCATTGACCCGAAGTTGCAGCACTTCTGGGTTGGCATTGGGGGTGCTTATCGCATTGAGACTGTCTTTGGCCACGCCAGGGCTGCCCGATGAAGGCACAGGCGGGGTACCGGCAGATGCGCTGGCAGATGCACCGGTAGATACACCGGATGGGGCTGGTGTGGACGTTGCTGTCAAGCCAATGCCCTGTCCGAGGAAGCCACCCTCGATTCGAGCATCCCCACCGAGCGCACGCACTTGGACGTTTTGCAAGGACATGGACCCTTCAGTGAACGCGATGGAGCCCCGTGCCCGGCTGAGCACGGGGCTGGTGGGTGTGATTTGCAAATCGTTGTTCATCAAGGTGAGCGTGCCTTGCACTTTGCTGCGCTCGATTTGAAGCAAGGGCAAATTGAGTTTGAGTTTGAGTTCGGCCTGGCCTCGCGCATTTGCTTTTTGCAAAGAATGGGACAACAAAGAAGAGATGGCCGAGCGATTGACCACAGACAAAAAATCGGGCAAGGCCGAACGGCTCTCGGCCACAACTTCCAAATTGGGCGACAACAAGTCTGCGATTCGCACTTCAACGCGCGGCCAAAAGAGGCGTGTTTCTGGCGCCATGTAAGTGCTCGCCTTGGAGATCGAGAGGCTTGGACCGGTGATGTTGAACTCTCCTTGAATGTCCATGAGACTGGGCCAATCCGAGCTGAGCGTGTTGGTGGGCACCAACCCTGGGGATGCAGCGGCGGGCAATGACGGCGCGCCCAGTGCGGCTTCGCGCACGGGTTTGGACAAAGACTTGGGCAAATAATTCAGGCCCACGTGGTTCAAGGTCGCCTTGATGGACAACTCACCCTCGCGTGGATTTTTGTAAGGCAAGGCGTTCAAGGGCCCACGGATTTTGATGAGGCCTTGGCTCGCAAAGCCTTGTGTCAAGGCTTCTTTTAAGTATTGCCTCACCGGCGCATTGATGGTCTGGGGCAAATACTTGTAGAGTGACTTGGCGTCCAGGTGGTGGATTTGTGCATCCAAGTCCAGGTGGCCCAAGTCGCTGCTGGTGAGGGTGCCAGGTGTGCCTGGGGTGCCTGGGGTGCTGGTGGGCCGGTGCCCCGTGCGCTTCCAGTCCAATTTAAACTGGCCAGCACCATCGGTGTTTTCGATGAGCCCATTGTTCACGTGCAAATGCAGTTGATCGGCGGTGTTTTCCCAAGCCACATTGGCCAAGAATTTTTTCATCTCGACGCGGGGGTCTTCCAATGCACCCAAAAAGTCCGCAAATCCGTCAGTGACAGCAACGTAGGCGTGTCCTTGGTGGTCAGTGATGTCAAACGCGATATTGGCACCTTTGATATTGGGCAAATTGGAAAGCCAGGGCTTGGTGGCGTTGACAAGTGCCATGGTAGTAGCGCCATGAACTGGGGAGGTCAGAGGATTGAATGGGTTGGCTCGCCCTTTACCGTTGGCGGTCAACAAGGGCTGGGGGAGGGCTTTGGCATCCAGGCGGTCTTCTCTTGAAAAGCTTTGCAGATGTCCTTGAATGCGAAATTGACGGATGTCCTTGAATGGGTTGGAGCTCTCGGCGGGCAAGGTCGCCACAGAAGGGTTATTCACAAGAGGGGGGGGCGCTTGTTTTTCAGGCACGTCAGCAGGGGTGGACGCCGAGAGGAGTTTTTTGGCGCCATTGAGCAAGTCCCCCATCTTCAACGTGGGCGGCGTTGCTGGCTTTGAACTGCTCCAAGCAGCGCTGAAATCTTTGAGCTCACCTTTGAGGTTGAGCCCCCACAAGATGGAGGTCAAGGGATGCTGGGGGGCGAGTTTTTCGGCCATCGGTGCGACATTGTCCAAAAAGACCTGTCCAATATTCATCTCCCCTTGTGCACCAGCGGACCACGGGTGTTCGGGGTCGCTCAGTCGCAAGCGCAGATGCGACAAGTCCCAGGCTTTTGGCTGGCCAGCGACTTCAATCTCAAAGCTTTCGGTTTCCCACTCGCGACCGGTTTTCCAGGGCTTGGAGCGCAAGCGTCCGTGCACAGAATCAAGAACAAGACCGGCCTTTTGAGCAGAACTTGGAGCTGAGAGTTGCGTCAATGGCTGTGATTTGACGTTGGACAAGGACAAGTCCAAGACTTGGGTGGTGGGCGAGCCCAGGCTCACCTCGCTCCAAAACCGCAACCAACCTGTGCCCGCCACGCCGTGGGTGGTGGCGGATGGGGAGAGGTATTTCAAGACGGTGCTGAGCTCTATGTTTTGCGCCTGGGCATACACTTGACCAGACCATTGCGACCACTGACCTGGGTGCAAGCTCAGCAAAGGTTGGTGCATTTGCGCTCTCACACTCAGGGGTGTTCCTGGCGAATTGGGCAGGCTGGTGTCGAGGGTGAAGTTGTGGCTCAACAAACCATTTTGAATATCAAGGGACAAGCCCTCTATGTGCCCGCTCTCGTGATGGTGAAAGTCATCGGTCCACGTGATTTGGGTGTTGTGGCTCGCGAACGAGTGAATTTTGAAAAATGTGTCGCTCACCGCGCTTTGTGTCCCCGCGCCGATGCGAATGTCACCCATCCACCACTCGCCTTGCTCATCCAAGCGCGCATTCAGATGAAGGCCCTCTATGTCCAAGTGATCCAAACTGCGCCGAAGGACCGACGCCCAAGACAAGCTCACCCAAGCGCTATGGATGGTGAGCACCGGTTTTGCTTGTGAGTCCAGGGCGGACACGCCTTGAAGGTGCAAGGTCGGCCAAATGCCAGACGTGTCCGCATCCAAAGTGTCAATGTGCACTTGCAGGCCCAATGCTTCGCTGGCTTGACGCTCGATGGATGGGCGCAAGACGTCAATTCGAGGCAAAATGAGCACATGCACGACGCTGAAAATGACCAAAGCCAAGATCCAAAAGGCAATGCACAACCACAGCAAGAAGCCACTGACGGAGCTCACCCAGCGCCAAAAGCGCAAAGAGCGGGCTGTGTTGTCGATTTCTGGTGGGGGCATGGATGATTGATCGAGAAGGACGTGACGGGGTGAGTGGAATTATTGCAGGGTTCGACCCCGAGTGCGAGAGTGTGCACCCATCTTACTCAAAGCCCATGACGTTTTCCGACATGAGCCGTTACGCAAGTCGAGTTCGCCAACGCTACGGCCTTGAGCTTGGGTTTCTCCCCCCTGGCTTGCCCCAAGAGGCCCACTTGAGGCGTGCGCTGCAGTCGCTTGAAAAAACTTACCCGCTTGCCAGTGCATTGCGGGTTCTCAGGCAACTGGTCATGGAGAGAGTCCTCACCTTGGATTGTGACCAGGGTCTGGGGCTCAAGGAGGTGATGCTGTGCATCTGTACTTTGGCGCAATTTGCGTTGGCCCAGGCCGCCCAGCGTGCGCGAGAAACCTTGGCCGCGCAATGGGGGTTGCCGCAAACGGCCGCGGGCGAGGAGGCGCACATTTGGGTGGTGGCCATGGGCAAACTCGGCGCCAAAGAGCTCAATGTCTCGAGCGACATCGATGTCGTCTATGTGTACGAGGAGGATGGCTACACGAGTGGTGCCCAACACCATCCAGGGGCTCAGGTCATCGCCAACCAAGAGTACTTCTTGAAATGGGTGCGCTTGATGTCTCAACTCATCGCTGACGTGAGCGAGCATGGGTTTGTGTTTCGGATTGACTTGGGGTTGAGGCCTTATGGCAGTGCCAGCGTGAGCGCTTTGCCGCTCTCGGCATTGGCGGTGTATCTCAAGCAAGATGCCAGGCCATGGGAGCGTTTTGCTTGGCTCAAAGCCCGGGTAGTGTCCTTGCAAGATGGTGCGCACTTGCTCGCATCCAAACGCCTGTCCGCGCTCATTTTGCCGTTTGTGTTCCGCCCTTATTTGGATTACAGCTTGGTGCAAGCGATGCGCAGCATCCATCAACTCATTCAAGACCAAGCCCAAAAGGATGCTCTGAAACATCATGGCTTGTTGGACATCAAACTCGGCCGCGGCGGGATCCGCGAAATTGAGTTTGGGGTTCAATTGTTACAACTCGCCCGTGTCGGAACCCATCCTGAGCTCAGAACGCGCTCAACGCTCAAGGCGATCGAATTCTTGCGTGCAGCACATCTTTTGAACGATGACGAGGCTTTGCATTTGCACCAAGCGTATGTTTTCTTTCGACGTCTTGAGCACCGCATTCAGTACTTGGATGATCAACAAACCCATCGACTCCCAAGGGAAGAGAAAGATTTGCATTGGCTTGGTACTTGCATGGGCTATGGGGGGTGGGACACGTGTGAGATCGATCTCAAAACGCATCAACGTTGGGTGCAAGACCATTTTGATCGTTTGCTTGCACACCCAGTTGTTCAACAAAGCACGCTGCTCGCTCCCGATACTTTGGAGCAAATGGCCAAGAGCTCAAATGGGACACACCAAGGCTCAGCCGATGGCTTGCCCAGTCAAGCAAGGAGAGTGCAACATTTTTTGCACACCTTGATTCACGCCATGGGCTTGGAGTCGCAGGCGCTGCAACCCCCAGAAGGAGTTGCGCTCACGCCCTCGGTTTGGACCAAGTGGCTCGAGTCACTCGCACTGGCCAAACCCACTGCACTCGTGCAAGAGCGCCTTGAGCGGGTCAAAGAGGTGCTCTCCCGCGCGCTCTTTTGGTTGCGACAAGGGGGCGTCAATGAGGCGCAAGTTCTTGCTTGGCTGGAGTGGATGGAGCCTTTGCTCAAACGGGACAACTACTGGGTGTTGTTGTATGAAAACCCCACCGTGCACCAGCAACTTTTGCGTCTCATGGGCGCATCACCTTGGAGTCAGGCGTATTTGAAAGCCCATCCTGCGGTGATTGACCATTGGTTGCAGCCCAATGGAATGAAAAAGCGCTTTGATGCGGAGGTGTTCATCAAAACACTGCAGTTGAGAAAAGCCGCTTTGGCCAGGATTGAGCTTGACGATGAAGAGCAACTTCTTGGCGTCATCCGAAGAGAGCACCAAGCCCAACTGTTTCGCACCTTGACACAGGACTTGATGGGTTACTTGACGGTGCAAGAGGTGGGGGATGAGTTGAGTGCCCTGGCCGACTGCGTCCTGCGCATTTGTGCACGATGGGTTTGGATGCGCCTCAATCCCGCTTGGGTGGGTGAGGTGCCCTTGGCCATCATTGGCTACGGCAAGCTTGGCAGCAAAGAGTTGGGGTATGGCAGCGATTTGGATTTGGTCTTGTTGTACGACGATCAGAGCTCGATCACGCAAGAACAGGTGACCAAGATGGCTCGTCAAATGATCCATTGGCTCACCCTTAAAACGGCACAAGGCCGACTCTATGAAATTGACAGCGCACTGCGCCCCAACGGCAGCTCAGGCTTGCTGGTGAGCTCCTTTGCGGCGTTTGAGATGTACCAGCGGCAATTGGGCGCCAACAGTGCCTGGACTTGGGAGCACCAAGCCTTGACTCGTGCCCGGTTTTGTGTCGGCCCCCAGGCCCTGGCCCAACGGTTTGAGGCCTTGAGACAAGAAGTCTTGTGTGCATTTCGTGAACCAAAGGTGTTGGCCCACGAAGTCGCAGAGATGCGCCAAAAAATGTGGGCCAGTCAAACCATCCCCAACGCCTTGTTCGATCCCAAATCAAGTCCAGGTGGGATGATTGATGTGGAATTTGTGGTTCAGTATTTGGTCTTGGCCCATGCCCACCAATACCCACAGATGACACAAAACATTGGAAACATGGCTTTGCTTGTGCTGGCGCAAGAGTTGGGGCTCATCGTGGCCCCATTGGGGCAGCGTGCGAAGGACGCGTATCGAGAGCTCAGACGCAGGCAGCACCAGTCTAGCTTGCATGAGACAGCCCTTCGGTGCGATCCAGGGGACTGCAGTGACAGCATCGCAGCTGTGAAGGCTTTGTGGGACAGTCAATTTGGCCTGTTGTCCGAGGCTGCGCCCCCCCAGTCTTGAGCACGATTGGGCGTTCAATCGTCAAAGCCCTCCGCCAAAGTCCTTCGCCAAAGTCGATGCGCTTCGGGGGGTTGGGCTTTGAGACTTCAAGCGCGCGTGGACTGGATGAGTTTGACCAACCGGGTGGTGGAGTATCCGCTCACAAAGGGAATGGTCGTGGCCAGCCCTCCTTGGCTGCGCACCCATTGGGCCTCGGCCAGCGCATCCATGTCGTAGTCTCCCCCCTTGACCAAGACGTTAGGCTGGAGGGTTTGGATGATCTGCAGCGGCGTGTCCTCATCAAACCAAGTCACCAAACTCACGCTTTGCAAGGCCGCCACGACGTGCGCTCGGTCCAGCAGCGCATTGAGGGGCCGCTCGGGGCCTTTGCCCAAGCGCTTGGCCGATGCGTCGGTGTTCAACGCCACGATCAAATGGTCGCCAAGTCGGCGTGCTTTTTCGAGGTATGTCACATGGCCCTTGTGCAAGACATCAAAAACACCGTTGGTAAAGACCAGGGAGCCTTGGGTTTTGAGTTCCTGGCATTGTTGGGCTGCTTCTTGCGGGGAGACAATTTTGTCTTCGATGGCGCGAAAAGTGGGTGGTGTGGTCATGGGCAACATGTCGCTGAAGGTGGTGTTGGAAGAGACATTTGAGTTAGCCTTGGCATAACAGGGCCATTGTGGGAAATTGTCCAGAATGGTTAAAATTTCGGGTAAAAGTAACAATGACAAAAAAACTCAGCCTGAGCTGGAGTTTAAGCCATGATCGATGAGACCCCAGGGGCTGGGTCCGCTCGGTGTTCGCTGATCTTGTCCGCATGCACTTGGCGGCAAACCTTCTTGAGAAACCCCGCTGGGTTCAACCCTTGAGTAAACTTGTACTCGTGACCACAACCATCTTGAGACTGAAAAAACATGAAAAATCATTTGAGGCTCATTGAACTTTGCCTACTGAGTTGCGCTTGCGTGTTCAGTTGGCCCTCTCAAGCGCAAAGTCCAGCGGTCACCAGTGCGCAAAGCGCCTCGGGTGCTCTCACTGCATCCAACGCCCCCAGTGCCCCTACTGCCCCTACTGCCCCTACTGCCCCTACTGCCACTAGTGCCACTGCACTCCAAAGCGCTTGCCCCGGTGTACTGAACTACCGTGCTTTGAGGCTCCAAGATGAAAAACCCCAGGATTTGTGTCAATACGCTGGCCAGG
>Ga0114962_10004458_pt1 | contig 11148 bp, 9 predicted proteins | sample C_130820_MF_Meta_FD_87017 | JGI IMG/M metagenome (GOLD analysis project Ga0114962, IMG submission 87017) | Freshwater microbial communities from Lake Croche, Canada to study carbon cycling - C_130820_MF_MetaG | ecosystem: Environmental > Aquatic > Freshwater > Lake | place: Lake Croche, Canada...
CAATACTGTTATACGGAGGAGGCAATTCTTTCACAGCCAGATTTAAATTAGCACCACCCTCCTCTACCAAAAGACGCATCATTTCAGTATCTTGTTTCACAGTAGCCTCCATAAATGCCGTATATCCATTAAAATTGCTGTAACTATCGACATTGATATCTTGTGTTAAGAGATGTAAGGCGAGTTCACGCTTTCCGTCACGAATAAAATCAGCTAGGAGCGATTCATCCTCCATAATAAGTGGGAGACCGTGAAAAATAAGAAGGTCCAACATTTCAATCGTACTAATATCCCTCAACATATCCGAGAAGATGTAGGGTAATTCATTATTTTCTTCCACTATTGTATCCACACGAGCCAAATCATTGTCAAAGATTGCATCGGCTAATGCATTCGTGGGATTGAATTCAGGCTCGGCTCCGTTGCTGTTGTTATTGCTCATCCCTACTTCTTAATATGAAAGTAATCAATTGTATTGTTTCAAAGAATACAATTGAGTATTGTACAACTAGGCTGTTGTACGATTAGAAGAAGCCGCCACTGTGGTTCTTAATCGTGCGATAGCACGATTAGAAGAACCCGCCTGTGTGCTTGGAGTGCTTCTTGAAAAGCTTGAACGTACCCTTCTTCGCGACATAGCCGGCCTTACGAAGGCGCGTAATCGCGCGAAGACCCGCCTTGTGCGCTTTACGGCTCACAATACGGCCCTTGTGTTGCATCAGGTCCTTCTTCTCAAGACCACCGCTCGTGTGCTTCGCCGTGCCGTGAAAGACTTGTGCGCGGGAACCAACAGTCTGCATTTTGTTTCTAACGGAATAGAAGATTTTTTTCTAAGGTTGAGGGCTCCCGTCCTTTCGTTTTTGACGGGATAACTTTTTCATCCAGCCATTTTTCTAGCCGTTCTAAATCCGGTCCGGGGTCTAACGCACGGGCTCTCGCTAAAGCGGCCGTAGACCGCTCATTATAAAATCCTTGGTCGTTTTTGAGTTTCCGTAATGTGACTACCCAAGCATCTAAATCGCTCCTATCGCAATAAATCGCCGCCGATTCGCAACATTCCTTTAATCCGGGAGTCGGAGAAACAATAATGGGAATGCCTGAAGACATCGCTTCTACCGCCGTACGTCCCCATGTTTCTTCCTTAGATGGCATTATCAACACCCATGTCTGCGCATACACATCTTTTATCTGTGTCGTATGTTGAATATAGCGTAAATTCGGTAACCCACTGTACGTAATCTGTTTTCTATAACCGCCAAGAATACCTTGGAATTCTATTTCCGGAAGAGCTTTCGCAAGTTGGATTAATAATTCACCGCCCTTATTGCTATTCACATTACTTAATGTTACATACACAGGTTTTCGCTCTACGGCGTAGAACCGGAAGTCAACCGGCGGAAAAAAGATTTCAGTTATATCGTTTGTGTCTTTTGTGTCTTTTGTGTCTTTTGTATCCCGAAATTCAGGCACGGAATTACGAAGACTTACCGAATTAAACACTATAAAATGACGGTTGTCTACTCTAGGGTCTTTCCATTGTTTGACAGCCTTCACATAATTATCTGTATGAATCCATTCTACATACGGTTTTCCCATTGTACGACATATCCACATAAGTTGTTTACGATACAAACATGTATTGGAACATAAAACATTTACGGAATTCAAAACTTCAAACAATGTTGCTGTATCATGTACATCAAAACAACGAATATTCTCAAAGGTTCGTTTAGGATAACCGGGACACGCTAACCAAATATCATATTTATACGGCTTACCAATCAAGAATGTATTGATTTGATGTGCGCATATTTCCGAGCCTGCATTGACGAACGGTACATAATCGTGAAGTACCCACAGTATGCGAATACGGTTATCAGCAGGTTCTATGTCTGTCCATTGCGGCCATTTATTGTATTCTATAGATGCCGCTTTCTCGGGAGTAATAAATAGCGAATTTCGGGACCGCGTATCACCAAACAGTAGTAATAAAGCAACTAAACTAACAAGAATGACCCAAATATAAGGCATCTCCCTACTGTATCCTTATAGATTATTCGGTTTTTACGGTTTCAAACCGCCACTTATTTAACAGTGTCTTATCCAACGGCTGACCTTTACGTAATTGTTCTTGAACGTACAACATTAACCGATGAATATTCGCAGCGTCATAGACACCTGCGAAATGTATTAGAAAATCGCCGTGTTCATACAATCGTGTGGATGTATCGGTTGCCGTATTATCCGGGCCATAAATATAAGAATTGAATTTCCAGTGCTCCTTACAAGTTTCAATCTTCGCTTTATCTGCCGGATTTGATTCAAATAGGCGAATCATTGCTGCGTTATCCCACCATGTATGATACAATAGGTCGTTTTGTTGCGAAGCACGGCGAAAATAGTCGGCAGCCCACGTACTACGACCCCGGATTAACATATGTCCATTATTGTAATGACGACAGGCATCCCACGTCCATAAAATATCTTTATCGACCGGTAAAAGTGGTAGTACCTGGTCTTCCAATGTAACTGTATCATTCGTTATCAATACATCGGCATCTGACCAAAATAAGAAATCATAGTCATTTATATATTTCAGAATATAATTGAATTTGGACCACGGAATAGGTTTGGACTTATCCCAGACCTCCTCGCAACCTTCACATAGAAAATCGTACCCGTGTTTCTTAGCATATTCATATTTTGATTGTATGCCCGGTTTCATCGCCCGTTTATAATCGGGACCAACACAGAACGTCAAAATCGCAATCCGAACCATCGCTACAATAATTTATAAAGAAGAAGTAAGGTTTATACTGAATGTCCGAAGATTTAGAGAACTTGATAAAGTGCGGATTTAGTGTGGATGAGTCACAGGATGAAGGACTTCTATATGGTACGAATGATGGCTACGACTATTTTGAAAATTGTGTATTCAAATCAAAGACAGCTGCGTTGATTCAAAGCGAGGCAGAAAAAGACCTTGATAGACCACCGTTGAAGGTCAATGGTGTTAGCCTCGCCGAAGGATTTACGACATCCGGTGAGGCATTGGCTACGAGTATAAAGCGACGTTATTCCGAAATTTTCTCTACAACGTTTTCTGAGCCGATTCAACGTATTCTGAAAAATGTGTATTACAACATTCAATCGCAAACACACGGAAATAAACTGTATGGATTTTTACAAACTATGCTCCCAGCCGAGTATATGATTGTTATGACTCAGTTCGATCGAAAACGAGAACTTAGGCTCGGTGGTAAAAAAGGAATACTGTACTATACAGAGCAATTTACATTTAATATTGTGAAAATGTCCGAACCAGAAGTTCCTATAGAAACAATCACAGTACCCTTTCAAGCGAGAATTTTTGTTGATAAAGGAACCTACAACGGAGTTTTAACCTTTACGATTTCTCGAACACCTGTATTTCAAACATTCTATCAATCATTTATGGCTCGTACATTTGACTCCATTGTGACTCGGTATGATGCGATATTATTGACGTTAGCGAGCCGTATTGATACACCGTATATTGGTGGCTTGTTTGGACGACCGAAAGCCGCATCACTTAGCGACCAGCACTATCTATCTATGCTATTCGGTATTTCAGATAGAGTTGTTGCGGCAGCATTGGCGCTTCGTAAAATAGACCACGAAATTCCGTGGGAACTGAATCCGTTCCTAGATTTTTGCGCACAATTTTATATCGGTCCGCAATTCTCCACGACGCAAACTGATTCGCGTCTCGTATATTTGATGATAATGGAGAATTTAGTCCATTTTATTGAAAAGGACGCGTTTGTACGATTTCAACGTGTTGCGCAAAATAAAACGAAGAAAGGCCGTGGGTTTTTCAAGGTTCGTGAAACAATCCAAGCAGGAAACGCATTCATACACTTTGTAACAGGTTCGTTGGGGTCAATTATATTTAGGCCAAATGATACACGTATCCCAGATGAAGATATACAGGTCGCGGTGCGAACAGAATTAGGATTAATTCAAAGCCTTCCTAACAATACCGGTCATAGTAGCCGTAGTATAGATACTGTTGTGAATACGGGTCACAGTATTGTACGACCGGTAGTGCTTGACTCCGGTTCCCATACATCTGCCGCGACGAATGGGCTATCCTCGCCGAATCTAGGTTTTTATGAATGACTTCGTGGGCAAAAAATTGAATGCCATAGCCTTACAAAAGGATGTCTTAGAATGTCCGTTATAGTTGAGAAATATGTACGCAATGCCGACGGACACTTTGTCTGCCCGCATTGTGAGAAAATAGAAGAGAAGCAGAATACGATGTATTATCATATCAAAAGTATTCATGAACAGGATTTCCCGTTTGCCTGTGTGCTTTGTAAAAATGAGGATAATGAGAATCCGCGCTTCCTACAAAAATGTGCGTGGTTTCATCATCTCGCTACGCATCATCCTGAGAATCCGCATCCCAGTCCGACGGAACGAAATCCTTACGCAAATGTACTGTTTAACTGTCCGACTTGTACGCATACGAGTCATACGAAAGGGAATATTCTCATTCACTATGCGCGGAATCACTGTAAGGAATGGATTCCTGCCTATTTGCGCGATAGAGTGACGAACGTCGGGGCATGTACGGGATGTAGACAGGAATTTAAGTCATCCTCAGCATACCTACACCACGCAATTAAATGTGAACAACTCAGACTAGCGGCTACACCCGCTCACATCAATAACATTTCCCGCATCAGATAAAGCGCGTGATACCCAAATGCCGCGAATCCCAGCATAAGCAACATCTCAAAGTAACGACCGGATGCGTCTTTTTTCAAATATCCGATAATCAAAAGTAGTGGCGCTACTAAAAAGATATGTATCCAATTTATCCAGGCGCTCTTATTTTCCTTCAATTTCGTATAGGCACGGTAGGCGTGATACGCCAATACACCGAGACCGATGATAAATAGACCCGTAAAGACGGCATCGGGGACGGCTTGTTTATACAATCCAATATAAATAAGAAGAGGAGCGATACCGAATGTATGAATTAATTGTAGCGCCGACATTCCCTACTCTGGTGCGACAAAAAATGAAAGCAAATAGAATTCTAAAGTACTGTTAAAGAATGACCGATACTTTACAAGTCTTTTGTGATGGCTCATGTATTCGTAATGGATATTGGGATGCACGAGGCGGCTATGCTGTTGTTGTTATGAGAGGAGAACACGAACTATATAGGTATAGTGCGACGCTCAAGAGTGATGAAACCCATACAAATCAACGGGCTGAGTTATCTGCCTTAGCACACGCCATCAACTACTTAGCGGAGTCCAATCAATCCGGTGATATTTATACAGATTCTAATTATTCGCTACAGGTTTTGACTACGTGGGCTCCAAAATGGTCCGTGAAGTTTTGGATGAAGGCCGATAATAAACCCGTATTGAATCAGGATATTATTCAACCGCTTTATGACTTATGGCTCGTTGTGAAAGATACGATTCGGCTTCATCATGTTCGGGCACATACAGGACGTACGGATGCCTTATCAAGAGGGAATGCATTAGTGGACCATTTAGCACAAAGCGCTGCCGCGTCAATTCCGATAAGAGTAGCACCGGATGCGGCAGGAACGAGTATAGTTTCAATGATGAGTGGCGGTTCTTCACGATAGTTTTCATTTACGTATCGCTGAACTGTACATTCACGGCCGAAAATGTAACTTCAGCACCACCATAAATCGCACACGTTTGCGCGATTCCCACACGTATTATCACGGCAATTTTTGTATAATAACGACGTCTAAACTGTACTTTATAGATAATGTCGTTCCCACTTATACTAGTGGATAAGCACGACGCTTCGTCAAAGTTAGAATCGTCAAACGTCGTTATATTTGCCGCTTTGAAACAATTCAACCACGCAGTTTCAAATACCGTGTTTATGCCGGCATTTTGTACACCAAATACCTTCATGTGCATCCGTGTATTCATGCTACTCACATAATAAAAGGGTACAGGAATACTGGGAAATAATTTATTTTGCGCGGGGTCATCAACAATATGACCAACTACGTTTGGTGATACGAGTCGTATATAGGCAAATTGTAAGGGAGAAGGGTCGGTAAATACAGGCGATTCGTAGGTGAAAGACGCATATCGGTAGCCTTTATTCGCATCAAATACTAAATCGTATGTAAAGTCTGGATAGGATGCGCTAGGTTGGCCCAAAGGTATACCATTGTATAAGTTGAATTTATAACCTCCTGCGTGTATAAAGTAACCATTTGTATACAGCAATTCTCGTGAATAGTTATCTGACCATATTGAACTTATCGTTGACGTATGTGTATAAATATAACAGGTTGAAATATTATAGTTGAACGAATCGTCAACATTGAAGAAATTATATGTATTAGTATTTAATCCTTCACCGACTTGTCCCATAGGGTCTACGAAATCTAGTATATCATTTTCCACGACACCAGGTAAATCATCCCGTGGAAGCAATGATACGACACGTAGACCGTTTGTTCCTAACGTATTTGAAAAAGACGATACTGTTGAAAGACTGACCGTATCAATAAAAAGTTGCTGAGATAGCAGTTTTTTGGTAATAGCCCGTGACGTTTGTGGCGCAGCCGATTGAAGTTGTATCTGTGCGTAGATTGGTTCAGGATTATAACTAGGATTGTAGGGTATTGTATACACGTTATCATAAATAGATAATGTACACGAACTTATTGATAATTGTGTATTCATGGGAAACGGTAAAGTGGTTATTTCACTGTGACTGACTTCATTAAACATATATACGTGGTTTGCGTAATTTGATAAATTACCAATTGCTGTATCGGTCATCACGAGTTGTGCTGTGGCAAAACAAGACGACGCATAGTTATAGACAACATTTGACCCCCGAATATCAAAATAGATAAGAGAACTCGTTGTAGGCGTGTAAATTCCCGAAATTTGTGTTGTACTTGTTATAATATTATTAAATACTATACTATCTACAATTGCGTCATTATCAATGAATTCGGTTTGAAACGAATACGTTTGCGTTGAGTACGTCTGTGGCGAGATGCTATTTGCGTTTTGAATAGAGAAAGACATTGTTTTCGGTGTCAAAGAAATAGTGCTCACCGACTGATATTCGGAAATCATCGCATTGTAATAATACTTTGTAAAATACGCTTGTGAATAGGAATCGCTAATTCGTGTATGGAGTGAATTCGTATCTTGAGTTGCGTATAAATCTGTATTCAGAATGAAATCGTTATTGAATGTACTCATGACTAATGAGATTTGTGATATAGCACCCGATTCAACAGTATATTTGGAATTTGTAGTGATATTTTGTCTATCACCGGGGTAAGACCGGTCATTAAATTGTACCGTACGTTTTAATGTAAATTGTATAGGGCTGACAGTGGATAAAAACACAACATCATTGGATACGAAATTTCCAACATTCCATCCATTATTGTAATTTATAACATGTAATGTACTGGTAACCGCGTATTGTATTTCTTTTGCTGGGAGTGTAGTTATTTGAACACTGCTAATATTCGGGCCAAGAACAGGTGGAAAATCAGATGCTATTTTCGGACCTGTTGCGGTGGGACCGATGATATACGCCGAATTCACCGCTGCGACGGATGTGCTCCATACAATACCGGGAATTATAGACGCAGCGGGGATTCCTACCGTTGTTGTGGATTGTATGGATGATACATACAATCCTAATGTTGAGTATGTCTTTCCGTACGTAGGTAAGAAGGCTGATATATCATTCGGACTTGTAGCACCATAACGGTATCCTTGACCTCCTACAGTTGTATTCAATGAACTCAGCGTATAGTTTGTCATATACGAACTGAAATAAGGTATTGTGATTTGTCCATTCACATCGCTATATATGGGTCGTTCAACCTGTAAAGTTAAACTCGTAGCGGTACTTGTTAATGGTAATACCGACGTAGGAGCACTAGGTGCGCCGTATGAATTTATACGCACAATCGTACTAAATACATTCGTCTGAAGCATAGTGTTATTCACATACACAATACTAACGGGTATATCAGTATCGTACTCAATATTTTCAAGCAATATATTCATAGTGGTGTATGTACTTTCACCATCTGTATTTTGTAATGCGAATACTTTACCCGTATTTGGAAACTCGTAGCCACTAGAATCAATAATACGTATACACTTAGTTAACATACCTTTTTTGGAATAGAATACGTCTGCTTCCGGTACACAAAAACTTTCATTGAAGATACGAAGGCGTACAAGAGGTGAAAAATACGGACTTAAACCGTCCCTATATTGCTGAAATGGAAAGTATTTCGTATCAAAGAATTCAAATGAACAATATTTGTTATTCACAGGGTCTTGTGGATTTCCAACGACAAATATGATACTTGTAACATACGGTATGAATTTATCCAGGATTGAATATGTATTAAAATTTATCCATTGAACACCTCCGAAAAACGCCGAATTTTCTATAGCCGATTGGCTTACGGCGGGTGGTTGAACAAGAAAAGCATTCGTAATCCAAGCATCTAATTTACCGATTGCATTTGTAAAAGTATCGGGATTTGTACTTTTAACATCTTGTATATCGGCACCTCCAATGGAAGACGGAGAAAATCCCGATATATCTGCTGAAAAGGCACCGGAATAAGAACTTACCAATCCAACTTTCAAATCAGAATAGCAAACTCGTCCCGACTGATGTATGTGTAAAGGTTTTGTGAGTTCTGAATACAACTCCGGTGGGTCAAAAGGTTCATACACAATTTGATTTGTTAATACTATGGAACTGATATTTGCATCCTGTAGTCGTCCTTCGGCCGTAAGAGTCACCAGCGAGGATGGAAGATTTGGAAAATTCTCCGGCATCCATGGCAAGGTCGGATCCGCAAATAGAACTGACCCAGTTGATAAATTTACGGCGCTGGCTAGATAAACCCCTGCGGGCGGGTTATTTGGACATGACATTCCCTCTACTACTACAAATAGTGAAAAAGCAGAAAATAACCTTACTGTGTCATGGGTGGTTTATAGACCGGAATACTGAAACCTACCCCGGATAATGTCCGAACCATCAAAAAGCATTGAGATAGTCTTCAATTGACTACCACTACAAACCCTAATTATGCGTAAAATATCAGTACCGGGAATATAGATAAAGAGTAAATTAAAATATGGATATAATGGGAGTGCCTTCCCAAACTATGTTACCGGATGGTTATTCTGTTTTAGAAGCCTCCGACTATCTTATAAAAAAGTCGTTATGGAGAACGAATACAAATGTAGGTGCTCCTGTGTACAAAGAAGCCGTTCAAACACCTAAAATCGTACAGAAACAGATCGCAACCCAGCCTATTCCGGATACACTTCCGGCAAATGCTTCCGGATGGAAAACATTATCATTCTCCGAAATCGCAACACTATTTCAAATAAGGATTGATGAGGTCGCAGGATTAAATACAACAGTGAATAAGCAATCGGCTTTTTCTGTAAAGCAATACATCGCATACCCGTATATCTATAAAATAACAAATTGTCGCATGAAACCTATTGCGAACAATCCGAATTATGCTTTTAATGTAGTCACGCCTATCAGTAAACAAAATATATTAAATTATGTGATTCCTTTTAATCTGAATAACGGTATATGGGCGGGTACTGTTTATAGAACAATATCCGGTGAAGAACTCTCTATTCGTGGAAATGATATTGTGTTCAACAGTCAATTGCCTTTTATTGTTGATTCGGATTCCGGTATCTTTACGATGTATGACCCCGATTCTCCTCGTAATTCACCGCATCCTATAAACTCTATTAATACGCCGGCTATCACGTGTTATATATATAGGGGTGAATATGGTAACTTCTTGGGTCCTTATAGTACTATTTTACCTCAAATATTAAACGATATCAGTGGAATCAAACACGCTCCTATTGCCGATACTATTTGGCAACGAAATGCCGATTTGAGTAACAATATTTATTTTCGCGGTGGACCTATTATTGTTGGAAATAATGTTGCGAGTGACCAGGCATTATCGTTTGAAGTCAATGGTTCCGCGCTTATTCAACGCCTTGTTACACGTTCCATGGCTACATTATCCGATATCCGATTGAAGGAAAATATACGCGTTCTTCCAATAAATTCAGATATTTTAAATTTACAATGTTATACATATAATTATAAGACAACACCTGATATTGAAGAAATAGGTGTTATTGCACAAGAAGTTGAAAAAGTTGTTCCCCATATTATTCAGACAAACGATGGAATAAAAAGCGTACAGTATGACCGTTTTGGTGTGATGTTGTTGCCCATTATAAAGGAGCAACAGCAACGCATTGAAACATTAGAAAATGAAATGAGTAGTTTGAAATGTTTTTTTCATAAACTACTCGCACACGCTCCTTTATAATAAACGAATCCACATGGCTACACTTTCCGTATCCGTGGATTGAAAGGAACTCGCTATCGTTTTCGGCTTAAAATACATAAAATATGGAATTGATTTCACACCACAATATCCTGGTGTGTAATCATTTACGTCTATATCACACTTCCACATCGTAATTCCTCGCTCTTCGGCTACTTTGGCTAAGGCTTCGCTATCTAATTTTTTACAGGGTCCGCACCACTTTGCTGTAAAATAGATAATCCAGGGTTGTGTATCCTCTGCTCCAAACCACATACTTTCAAACTGTTCCTGGGTTTCTAACAATTTCATCCGTATTGTGCTGCTATTACGTCGTAAAATCCTTTTAGGCCACCGGCAAGAACTATCGCCGATAGCGCACCGGCAATGACGGGACCTGGGCCTGTTATAGGTTCATTACGTGCTCCGCCTTTCATCGCTTGGGGTTTTTCTGCTTCTTTTGGCGCAGATGGTACGTCTGCTTTGACTGCCTCTACTGGGTTTACTGCTTCGACTGCTTCGACTGCTTCGACTGCTTCGACTGCTTCTCCTACATTGAATGCCTTGAATGCCTTGACTGCCTCTACTGGACTTGCTACTCCCGATACAGACGGTAGGCTTCCAATAGCACCTAGTCCCGTGGTTTTTAAGGCCGCGAAATCCTTCGCACTCGGTACTGCCTGTAATGCTTTTACAACTGGAACAGTCAA
>Ga0114962_10004460_pt1 | contig 11144 bp, 12 predicted proteins | sample C_130820_MF_Meta_FD_87017 | JGI IMG/M metagenome (GOLD analysis project Ga0114962, IMG submission 87017) | Freshwater microbial communities from Lake Croche, Canada to study carbon cycling - C_130820_MF_MetaG | ecosystem: Environmental > Aquatic > Freshwater > Lake | place: Lake Croche, Canada...
CAGAACGGCAAACCTTGTTGCCTACAACACCACATCTGACGCAACGCTGAAGAATTTGATTGGCGATGCTCCGCAAGCAAGGTCATTGGAGATTCTCAGCCAGACTCGTCTGCGTGAATACAGTTGGAAAGACGATGTAACTAATAAGCCGCAGATTGGGGTTATTGCTCAAGAACTATATGAAGTATTCCCCGGTGCCGTATCAGTGGGTGGTGATCTTATGGGTACGGATGAGGATGGAAACCCCACTACTAAATACCATCCTTGGTCAGTCGATAAGACTGCCTACCAATTCCACCTCGTCGCGGGATGGCAGAACCACGAAGCCAAGATAGCCGCACTTGAAGCAAAACTCGCCGCACTGGAGGCAAAATAATGGGAACCCTTGTACTAGCTGGAGACACATCAGGCTCTTCCACACTGACCCCCGTCGATGCAGTCACGGCAACAATTACTCTTCCCGGTGCAACGGCCACGCTGGCAACGCTTGGGGCGAATACGTTTGTCGGTAATCAAGCGATTACTGGAACGCTGAGTGCAACGGGTCAAATATCAGGAACTAATACAAGTTCCTATCAAGCTGGATTTTCAGGATGGGGGCCGCTGGAATCTAATTCTACGGCTGGGGCATTTTATGTAGGTGGCGCGACTGCTACGGCTGGGCGCGGGGAAATCCATTATTGGAATAACTCAGCGACAAACCCAGCTTTATATATTGATAACACGCGCAACTCTGCCGATGGGCGGATAATCATGCGCACGCGATCCTCCGGCACCGCAGTTCAAGTCTTCATGGCAACAGATACTGGGGCGCAATTTGGTAACGCGACCAATCTGGGATCATCCGTATGGTTCTCTGGGCAGAGTGCTGCTTCAGGATTTAAGAACTGGGTGATCGACCAAGGGAACTTTGCTAACGGGGTATTGAGTTTTGCCTACGCAAATTCTGCTGGTGGAGTCTTTGGGTCTTCGGGAACTGAAGCAATGAGGCTAACAAGCATAGACGGGAATTATTTGTTGCGGCTTGTGAATTCTCAATCCTCTCCACTTGGTATTGATATGGAGTTTGGCACCGCTTCACCAAATAACACTGCCAATAAATTTATGTATATGGGGGATGCTTCAGTTGCAAGGGCATATTTTTACAGCAACGGTGGTCTTGCCAATTATTCTGCCAACAACGCAAACCTTTCTGATCTGCGGGAAAAGAAAGATATTCAACTTGCTGGAAACTACTTAGAGAAGATTTGCTCAATCCCGGTCAAGACATTCCTATTCAATGACCAGACTGACAGTGATCTGAATCTCGGCGTGATCGCTCAGGATGTTCAAGCAGTCGCACCTGAGTTGGTACTGGAGTCGGATTGGGGTAAGCAGGACGAACCCAAGATGCGTTTGTCGGTCTATCAGACTGATTTCCAATACGCGCTGATGAAATCCATCCAAGAACTCGCAATTAAAGTATCCGCACTGGAGGCAAAATGATCGAACTGAAACTTGATCTGAACGAAGTGAACGGCATCCTGAACGCGCTGGGGCAGATGCCCTATATCCAAGTCAAAGACCTGATTGCCAAGATTCAGGCGCAAGCACAACCGCAAGTAAAACCGGAGTAACTTATGGCTTCTACTTACAGCACAAACCTCGCTCTTGAATTGATCGGTACTGGAGATCAGTCGGGAACATGGGGTGCAACCACTAATACCAACCTCGGGACGTTGCTGGAACAGGCCATTAGCGGATACGCAACCCAAGCCGTAGCTACTGGTACGGACACGACGATCACGATCCCCAATGGAACGACTGGTGTAGCCAGAAATATGTTCCTTGAACTGACCGGGACGGGTGGTGCTTCTACTAACCTTATCGTTCCAGCCAACAAGAAGCTGTATCTGGTCTACAACAACACAGCCGGTCAGGTCACGGTCAAGGTATCAGGTCAGACAGGTGTATCTGTCCCCGCTGCGGCCAAAATATTCTTGGTGAGTAACGGCACCGACATCGTAAATGCACTGAGTTACTTTCCTTCTCTGACCCTTGGTGCGGCTCTTCCCATTGCGTCTGGTGGGACGGGTGCTACGTCTGCTGCGGCAGCTAGAGCGGCTTTGAGCGCAGCGGTTCTGGGTGCTAACGGAGATATCACTTCTCTGACTGGACTAACTACCCCGCTATCTGTTGCCCAAGGCGGAACCGGCGCGGCATCAGTAACAGCCTATGCAGCCGTTGTAGGCAATAGTGGCGGTACGGGGTTCAGTTCTGTCTCTCCCAGCACAAACGGTAATGTCCTGACTTCCAACGGGACTTCGTGGACTTCAGCCGCCCCTGCCGCTGGCCCTTCTGCCGCCTCAACTGCTGTTACCCAAACCGGGACTAGCACCACAACCTATGTCACTCCGGGTGGTTTAAATGGGGCATTGGGGTTTTCTGCTGGGTTTACTAGCGCAGATCAGACCATTACGTCTGGCGGGGCTTTGACGATTGCCCACGGGCTGGGCCGCGCACCACTGTTTGTACAGATGGCTTTGATTTGCCAAACAGGAGAAGGTGGATATTCTGCCGGGATGGTGGTTCCTTACCCAGTCGGTCAAAAAAGCAGTACTGCTTCAGATAGCTATGGAACAGCAGTAGTAACAGACTCAACAAATATTAATGTTAGGTTTGGGTCTACATCTGGTGTTTTCCCGCTTTTGAACTACTCAACAGGAACGGCATTTGCCACTAACCCAGCGAACTGGAAAGTTCGTTTCTACGCATTTGGCTAAGAAAGACAAGAATGGAAACCCAATCGCTAATCAACGTAGGTATCGCACTGATCGGATTTTTTGGAGGTTGGGTGCTGAACAGAATTATGAAGACGCTGGACAAGTTGGATGATGACATTAAGCAGTTGCCGGATAGGTACGTCAGGAAAGACGACTACCACCGCGACATCAGTGACATCAAGGTGATGCTGAAAAGCATATTTGACAAATTGGACGACAAGGCCGACAAATGAAAAAGCTGCTCCTGATTGCTTTGTTCTGCGGTAATGCATCTGCTGCTGAAATCATGCTGTGCAACGGTGAGTACGCTCTCTGTGCGGCTAGTGGCTCGACTCCTACCGGCAAGATGATTACCGTCAAAGGCAAAAAATTCCAAGAGGGAATGGCAGTCTGTCCTGTGCTGAAAGGGCAATCAATTGCTAACGGTGCGCTGATGAATAACTCCTGTGATGCCCCTCCGGGTAAAGTATGGAGTCTGTTCAGCACCGTCACCGAAGCCCCACAATCACCGACATGGGCTGTTGCGCCGCTGGTTCACCGCACATTCACTTTGGCTAAAGATTCCGGCATGAGCAATCAGTGGAGTTTCCTGTGCGACAAACAAGCTAAACCTGTGAATGGCGTACAACTGGCATCTTGCTATGGCCCGATAAACGAATCCCCACTGACTAATAGTCATGTGAAGATTGGATCAACAATTATTACCGATGCCCCAGTTGGGGCATTGAATCCTGTAGGCGGTAACTTTTAGGAGGTATATATGGGCTGGCTCAGAAAACGTTTTGGTGAACCGAGTACGATGGCAGGAATGGGCGTTATTTTTATGGTGGCCGCGCCTTTCATCCCCCCGCAATATCAACTTTTGGCGCAAGGTGTAGCTGCCGCGCTTGGACTTGGTGGAGTCGTTAAGGCCGATCCGGGCAACAAGTGAACCTTTCTCCGCATTTCACGTTAGAAGAACTGACGCATACTGACCACCGTACTCTGGATAACACCCCGGATGCGGTGGCTTTAGCCAATTTAAACAGGCTGGCGTTGTTTCTGGAGGAGGTGAAAAAGGTGCTAGGTGATAGGCCCATCATGATCAACTCGGCCTACCGCTCCAAAGCAGTCAATGATGCCGTAGGATCAAAGGATACTTCCCAGCACCGGATTGGTTGTGCGGCTGACTTCCGGGTGCCGGGGATGACTCCAAGACAGGTTACGGAGGCGTGTATTGCGTCTAAACTAGGTTACGACCAGATCATTCTGGAGTTTGATTCTTGGACACATATCAGTATCCCTAACGCAGAAGCCAAGCCGAGAGGCTCTAAGCTGATCATTGATAAAACAGGTTCTAGACCTTTTAAGTAGGTAGCCATGCCATTACAAAAACTCCAGTACAGACCGGGAGTCAACCGGGAAGGAACCAACTACTCCAACGAGGGTGGGTTCTTTCAATGCGACAAGATTCGCTTCCGCTCTGGGTATCCGGAGAAGCTGGGCGGCTGGACAAGTATTTCCAATCCCACTGTTTACACCTACAACGGTGTGGCTAGGACGATGTGGAACTGGGTTGCGCTGGATGGCAGTAATTTAAACGGTGTAGGCACCAACCAAAAGCTATACGTTGAGAACGGCGGGATTTATAACGACATCACCCCGCTGGCTACGGCTTCCCCTACGGCTCTTGCAAACAACCCCATTACGACTGTTTCCGGTAGTAAATTAGTCACAATTGCCGCTTCTGGGCATGGGATCACTGCGGGGACTTGGGTGACTTTTGCCGGGGCTACAGCGGTAGGGGGTCTAACTATTGTGGGTGCTTTTGAAATCATCACCGTCCCCAATGGAAACTCCTACACCATCATCAGCCCTACGGCGGCTTCCTCTTCGGCTACGGGTGGCGGGGCTGGGGTGACGGCAAACTACCAGATCAATGCTGGTAACGCTGTTTACACGCAAGGTGTAGGCTGGGGTGCGGGGACTTGGAGCCGTGGAACTTGGGGTTCTGGCACTACCGTAGGGATAGGGCAGCAGCTTCGCCTATGGTCTTTGGACAGCTTCGGTCAGGATATGCTTGCTGCACCGCGAGAGAGTGTTATTTATTACTGGACAAAAGACACTTCAACTTACGCTCCGTGCGTGACCCTGAAAAGCCTAGCTTCGTCTGCCGGTTATTCTTCGGGGACTTTTGTTCCCACCAAAGTCTTGCAAGTCTTCGTTTCCCCGTTGCAGCGGTTTGTCATGGCGATGGGTTCTAACCCATACGATCCAGCGGAGTCTGGAAGCCCCACAACTTTTGACCCCATGCTGGTGCGGTGGGCTGACCAAGAAAACCCCTATGACTGGGTGCCAAGTGCATCGAACCAAGCTGGAGAACTACGGCTTTCAAACGGTTCTACGATTATCACTGCCCTGCACGGGCGGCAAGAAAACCTGATCTTTACTGATACTGCGCTATTTGTAGCCCAGTATCTTGGCCCTCCCTATGTCTGGGGGTTCAACATGATCGAAGGCAATCTGTCCATCATGTCTCCTCATTCGGCTATTACGGTCAATAACGTGACCTACTGGATGGGGATGGATAAGTTCTATGCCTACTCTGGAACGGTGGCTACGCTGCCCTGTACGCTGCGCCAGTACGTTTTTGGGAACCTCAACCAGTCTCAGGCTTACCAAGTCACCGCAGGGTCTAATGAGGCGTTTAACGAGGTTTGGTGGCACTACCCGTCCTATGGAAGTCAGGTAAACGACAGCTACATCATCTACAACTATCTGGAGAAACTCTGGTATTACGGCTCTATGAACCGTTCGGCTTGGTTGGATAGTGCGTTGCGGCCCTTTCCGATGGCTGCTTTTAGTGTTCAGAGCAGTTATTTAAGCCTCGCCATTTCATCGACCACGGCAACCAGTCTTTCCTTGGTGGACTCAACCTCCTACCCGGATGCCGGGACAATCCAGATCGACTCGGAGGTCATTACTTACACGGCTAACTCAGGCAATACCCTGTCTGGATGTGTTCGTGGGGTTTTAGGAACCACTGCGGCCACCCACACCCAATACACCGCAGCTACTTACTATGTGCCAAATCAGGTCATGTTCCATGAAAACGGGGTAGATGACGGCTCCAGACCTGTTTCAGTACCCATAGAAGCCTACATTACCTCTTCAGACTTTGATATTGGGGATGGGGATCACTTTGCCTTTGTCTGGAGGATGCTGCCAGATGTGTCGTTTAACGGTTCTACGGTCAATGCTCCACAACTGTTCATGCAGCTAGTCCCGCGCCAGAACTCAGGATCAGCCTATAACACCACGACTGTGGACTCGGTTATCAGTGCCAACAACTTTGACGCAACGGTTGGGTCTAGGTATTACACGATTGAGACCTATACCGGACAGGTTTACACAAGGCTTCGGGGGCGGCAGATGGCGTTTAAAATCTCCTCCACTGGGCTTGGGGTGAACTGGCAGTTGGGTGTACCAAGAATTGACATCAGGGCTGATGGTCGTAGATGACTATCCCAGCAAACACGCTGCTCCCGCCAAAGTCTCCTAACCTGCTGGTTAGCCGGGAGGAGTATGACCAACGGTATCAGGAGCAGTTCAACAACGCCCTGCGGATTTACTTCAACCAGCTAGATAACACTTTCCAGAGTCTCCTTGCAACTACGCCGGGGGGTGCTTTTCTCCGGTTCCCGCATGGGGCTTTCCAAGATAGTACGACCCAAACCGCTCCCGCCGCCACTGCCCAAGTAGTACGTTTAAACACAACATCCTTGTCAAACGGGGTGAGTCTTGGCTCCCACACGGCAGCGTTTACGGCTTCTAGGGCATTAACTACCCTGACCGTGACGGTGGTTAGTTCAGGCGTTCTCTATCTGGGCATGACGATTGCGGGTGTTGGTATTACGCTAGGGACAACTATTACCGCTTTTGGCACCGGAACAGGGGGTACGGGTACTTATACGGTCAGTACCTCTGGGACTATATCTTCTGAAGCGATGACTGGAACAATCCAGTCTGAGTTAGTGGTCACTACTACTGGTGTCTATAATTTGCAATTTCGGTTGCAATACCAGAATGTAAACGCGGCTGCCAAGATTGCCTCGGTATGGCTACGCGTAAACAACACGGATGTAGTGGGGTCTAGCAACTTTGTCACGGTTCCGCTGGGAACTCAATATGCGCTGGCAGAGGGTAGCTATCCTCTTTCTCTGGTTGCCAATGATTACGTTGAGATTTGGTGGTCTACAGAAAGTGTGGATATTAGTCTTTTGTCTGCCGTAGCCGGAACCAGCCCAACCCGTCCAACTACGGCTTCTGTCATAGCCACCATGACCTTTGTATCCGCTTTAACAGCGTGATAAGATTGAAAAAAGCGAGGTAAATATGTCGCCAATCTACAACCCAACATCTCCTACGGCACCCCTTGGAGCACAGGGTGCCAACACAAACACGGACAACTTACCTTTGGGTATGCGTAATTTTTTGTCCACAGTGAACCCCGCTGAAATAGATGACGACCGTATGGGTGGTACTACTCCTACGCAAGGCCAAGCGGGTCAATTCCGTAGATGGGCGGATAATCTTGGCCCTAACGATGAACCGATGACCCAACAACCCACAGGTCAACCATTCTCATTGCCTCCTCAACAGCAACCTCCGTCTATGCAGCAGATGACACTGCCCCCCATGCAAGCAGGTAGTAGTGGCAATATGGGCAACGCTAACGGTGGTCTTGGCAGTCTAGGTGGCGGTCAGCAAAAACTCTCACTTGGGCAAGTAGGTTTGACGTTTGACCCATCTGGTCAAGGTGGTGGAGGTGGGTATAACCTATCGACTTTTGCAGGAGGTGGAGCGGTGAGTCAACCGCAAGCTGCTCCAGGAATAGCGGGTCTAAACGCTGGGAACATGGGTTTCATGCATCCTGCTATGGGCGGAGTATCAAGTGGGGAGAAGCTGCGGGAGATTGACATTATCAACTCCTACTTCAAACAAGCCGGCGTACCACCGCAACAATCGTTGAAGATCCTGCAATCAGCAGTCCAGTCTGGGGTTAAGTTCCAGCGCAGTGGTAACACCATGATGGGGTTTAAGATACTTCCTCCCCTATCGGCGCAGATATACTTCTTTTCAATTGATAAGCCTGAAGATTTTTTGCAAGCTGTTAATCAGTTACTGGATTCACTCAAGAAGTACGGAGTCCAATCTGTGTATTTGAACAAGATTGACCCGACAATCATTCAGGCATTGGAATCTTCTGGTGCGGCGGTACAGCAATCAGACAAGCCAGAATACAAGGTCATGGCAGCTATATGAATACGGAGGTCACCCAACAGCGTGGGTTGGCCACAGACAAGATTAATGATCTGATGCGGGAGGTATTACGCCACCCGCAGGTAGATTGCCCAGTAAGTCATCACTTTGGCCCAAACATCTACATTCGAGAAGTAGTTATGCCGGCCGGTACTGTGGTGATAGGCAAGCCGCACAAGACTGAGCATATGTGCAACATGATCTCCGGAAGGATGATCGTGGTGAATGAGGATGGGGAGCAGATGGAAGTAGCTGCCCCAGCGGTATTCATGGCAAAAAAGGGCCGGAAAACGGCGTACATTATTGAAACTGTACGGTTTCAGAATATCTTTTCTACCGATGAAACTGATATAGAGAAACTAGAGAACATGCTGGTGGACAATACTCCGCCATTGCTGGAAGGGAAATAACATGTCTTTCATGGCTGCGGCAATGACGGTAGCAGGTACAACAGCAGCAACCGCTGGGATAGGCACTACGTTGCTTGCTGGTGGAATGATGGGTGCAGCCACAACCGGTGTATCCAACTTACTTAGCGGCAGAGACATATTCAGCAACATGGGTCAGGGAATCCTGATGGGTGGTGCTACGGCTGGTATAGCTAGCGGAATTGGCAGCGCATTGGGCGGAGCTACCAAGCCAGCAATTGATGCTGCCGCAGCACTTCCTACGACTACGGGTAATGCCGCAGCAGATACCGCACTCCAACAGGCTAATGCAGCAAGAGCCGCTGGGATTGATAGCACCGTTAATAGTGCTTCAGCAGATTTTGCAGCCAACCCGCAGAACTACGGGCCAGAGGGTTTTAACCAAAATGACTATCGAGCATCCCTTCAGTCTGGGAAATCTCCAATTGACTATGGTGCAAATTCTAATGCCGCTGCCACATCTGGAGCCAATACTTACTCCCAAGCAAGCATTCAAAACATGCTTTCACAGGGGATGACTCCGGAACAAATAGCAAAATCGGCCGGACAGTATGCAGCCGAGAATGCTGTTGTACCTGCCGCAGGTATGCAATCTCCGGGGCTACAGACAAATATTGGAAACTACCTAGTACAGAATCCAACGAAGATAGCTGGAATGACATCAGGACTTATGGCTCTGAAGCCCAAGCCATTTGTTGCTCCAACACCAAAAACAAACCCTTATTACATTGCCCAATACACTCCTCCCGGAGGATTTGATACTGTAAACAATAGGTTTACAACTCCCGCCTCATACAGGGGGTCATATTCCCCCACCTATATGGCGCGGGGTGGGTATGTTGAAGATGATCTGCCAGAAGCAAAACCATATTATGGGGAATCTCCCAACACTGGTGGGGCTGGAGGGCCGGGACATAAGGCTACCTACACTAGTGATGTAAATAGTGATGAAGCAGGACTTGGCCCATATAGCAATGCGGCGGGTGGTGGCCCTTACTCTGATGCCGCTGGCACAGGGCCAAATGCAAACATCTCGACGGGTGTGGAAAAATTATTTGAAAATGCAGATGCAACTACGCTGAAAAGATATACAAAGGCCAAGAATTCTGCAAAGCAAGCTGCTGCCATTAAGAAGTTGCAGTTAGCAGCCAATGCTGCAAAGCAATATGACGATGTAAATGCAGCGGAAGGCGGGGTAATTGGATATGCAGTGGGAGGTGGTATTCCAGATGAGCAATACTACCGTGATTTAATTTCCGGATATCAACCCCAGCAGAACACGCAGCCTAACGCAGATGAAATGAATTCTTACATGCAAAAGTATGCAGCTATGGCATCTCCAAAACCACCGATTGCTACGGTTCCGTTTACTCCAGACTCAAGCGGTTATGGATACGATCCAGTAAGGCAGATGTATACAGCACCAACCCCGCCAGCCCCAGTTACTGTGGCTCCGTTGCAGCAAGAATATACGGGGGGCTTTGCACATGGCGGTTTAGCCGGACTTCAAACCTACGCCGCTGGAGGAAAACTTCTCCGGGGTCCAGGCGATGGGATGTCCGACTCCATCCCTGCCGTTATTAATGGGGAAGTGCCGCAACGCGCTGCTTTGGCTGATGGTGAGTTTGTTATACCGGCCGATGTAGTTTCGCACATTGGAAATGGATCAACCGAGGCTGGATCTCGGCATCTGTATACGATGATGGATAGGATTCGTAAGGCTAGAACAGGAAATCCCAAGCAGGGCAAGCAAATTAACCCATCTAGGTATCTTCCGGCATGAGGCTGGATGTTGTCCCTATGGAGTGGGTCAACAATGTATGGCCAAATGTGGAGCCGTTTTTCGTGGAGGCGGCAAAGCATGGCGATGATTACTCGGTAGAGCAGCTAAAGGTATTTGCCACGCAGGGAAACTGGATGTTGCTGGTTATGGTGAATGACGATAAGGAAATCGCTGGTGGGATGTTGATTAACTTCTTCAACCGCCCCAATGCCCGTATCGCATTTGTCATAGCAATTGGTGGAAAACTTATATCCACACAAGAACTGTTTGAGCAATTAAAGAGAATCGTTACAGCCCACGGCGCAACGGAAATAGAAGGCGCGGCAAGGGAATCAGTGGCTAGGCTGTGGCGTCAACACTTTGGTTTCAAAGAAAAATACCGAATCGTAGGGGTTAAATTATGAGTTATTCGCGCAGACAACTGTATGCCCTTGGTGAGCCTTTGGGTGACTCTGTTACCCAGAAGAAGCTTGGTGGTGGGTACATTGCTGGATTTGGAGGAGGTTCATCTACCCCCGCCGCGCAGCCGTCTAGCATGAGCCAGACAACGTCCAACATTCCTGACTGGGCTATTCCTTACGCCACCAAGAACCTTGGCCAAGCGGCTGCTTTAACGGACATTAACCAGAACCCTTACCAACAGTATCAGGGACAGCGTGTTGCAGACTTTTCTCCTCTGCAAACTCAGTCATTCAACAACATCCAAAGCATGCAGACCTCGCCGCAACTTGGTCAGGCTACAGGTTTTGCCGGGATGTCTGGTCTTGGATCTTTGAATGCTGGTCAGAACTACCAGAACCAAGCTACCAATCCGTATGCCATGCAAGCCTACATGTCTCCGTACCAGCAGAATGTAACTGACTTCCAGAA